>ERZ773203.876-NODE-876-length-16025-cov-5.555103_pt1 | contig 16025 bp, 18 predicted proteins | sample MGYA00580529_ERZ773203 | MGnify/ENA primary metagenome ERZ773203 (study PRJEB29015, sample SAMEA2738176) | human oral metagenome | biome: human oral; feature: human-associated habitat; material: saliva | place: China | collected 2177 ... | reverse complement strand
TTCTGATATTTTTATTTTTAAAATTTTGTTTTTTATGTCTTCTAATATTTCGTTTGATATTGAGTTTACAAAGTTTATATTGGTTAAAATATTTTCAAAATTGGTATTTCCTGCTTCAAAACCCTTTATTTTTATTTCAAAATCTTTTGATATTGATATATAATAAGCATAACCTGTGTTTGCCTTCTCTAATATTTCAATTACAATATCATCATTTTCTTTTTTGACTTTTAATTTTTCGTGACTTATTGGTTTATATTTTAATTCGTTTATTTTGTTTCAAGTTCATCATGAAGTTTTTCAAGTTCATTAAAAGATGAGCAGTTTTCAATTCTTTTTACAATATCTTTTATGTTTAAGTCTTTTCCAAAATAAAAAGTTTCCATAATAAATTCTATTACATATCTATAAGTCCCTTTTCGTTTTCTGTCACAATATATGACAATTGGCTTATTTTCTTTTTTATTTTTTTCGTTTTCTTGTCTTCTTTTTTCGTCCAATATGTCATATTCTTTCATTCTCGAATTATAAAATTTATCATAAGTTCCCGACGCAAAGAAATACGTTTCAATAATTCCTTTGGGGTCTTTTAAATGTTCAACATTCCTTCTTTCTGACAGAAAATGCTTTTTATTTTTAAGTATAAAATCTAATACAAAGTTGTTTTCTTCAAGTCTTAAAAATTCATCTCTAAAAAATTCTTCCATTATTGATAATGGGATTTTTTTTAACCTATCGTCATTTGAAACGTTATATTTTGATGAGAAAAACTCAAACAGACTGTTAAAGTTTTCAAAGTCATTGTCGTCAACTATATACTTGAAATTAAAATCATTGTTAAATGCTTTATCTTCATAATAAAGTTTTAAAATATCTGCTGCTAAGCCTGATTTAATATTAGCATATTTCAGGGATTTTATAAATAGTTCTGCGAATGTGCCATATATCGCATTTTGTGATTTTTTATAATTTTTTATAATTTTGAATGAATTTTTGCTGCCTAGTTTAATTTCGTATTTTATATTAAATAGAATATTTCTATTTTGCTCATTTTTAATATTTTTAACAAGTTCTATACCTTTTGTGCAGCATACTGTATCTTTAAACTCAAAATAGTCTATTATTATTCCGTTCTTAGTATCGTTTATAAGATACATTTCTTTTGTAAAAATATTATCATTAGCTTTATTATTTGTGAGACTGTCCAATATAGTAAACTCTGTATTTTCAAATATTATAATTTTGTCTTTATAGTGTCTTTTTATAAATCTGCTACCTTCAAATATTGACAATATGTCATAAATGCTCTTGTTAAAAGTTTTTTTTAAATTAAGACCTATTTTTTTTAACGCAAGTTCGCCTCGTGCCTGATGTATTCTTTGTTCGATATTCATTTTATTTACCTCATAATTCTTCAATCAATTCTTCATATTTTCGTTCATATAATTCATTTGGATTATATATGTTATACAAGCAGTATTGAAATGCTTTAAGAGCTTTTGCTGCCTTTTGTATTTGTTCGCTTATCCCGTCATAATGCTGATTTTTAATATTTATTTTAACATCTTTAAAATTTCCGTTGTCGTAAATTGCTGAAAATGTTATATTAGATTTATATATTAATTCTATCAAAACTTTATCGGAATTGTCATAGGTAGTTGTATATATTTTTATAGGTTTAACCTTGTATGGTAAGTGCCGATATTTAGGTTTGTTTTTTATAGTTTCCATATAATATTCACTATCCGCTTTTGTAATTTCTATATATGAAATTTCATTTTTTATTTCCTGCATTGTTTCATTTACTAATGACATCATAATATTTTCACTGTGTAGAATAGCTTCAAAATAAGTCGTTTCTTTAGTTGCTTGAAATTCTAAAATGTTTACTTTAAATTCATTTATAGCTATTATATAGTGTGTATTGCTGTCATTAAAATATTTATCTATATTTTCGTCATTTTCGTAATTATCTTCGGCATTATTGGCGTTTTGCTCAATAAAAACTATATGTATGTTATGGTTCTTTCTTATAGTTTTCACGTTTACTTTACAGTAACCGCTAATGTCATTCTCTGCTAGTCGTTTTTTTATTTTTTCATTAAATTTGTCAAAAAACAAGTCAGATACCAGGTCAAAACTTATGTTATTTGTTTCTAAATTCATTTTTAATCAATTCCTTTCATTTGTTATTTAATTTATATTATCACATTACTTAAATTTTGTCAAGTATTTGGTGTAGCACAATATTTCTCAGTTTACTTTATTTATAAACTATGCTATAATATGAATATATTATATTTTTGAAGGGAGAATTTATGGAACTTACTGAAATTAAAGGGAACTTATTTGATGAAAAAACTTTTGCTGGAGATGTATATGTTCACTGCATTTCAGCAGACTTTGCAATGGGAAAAGGGATAGCACGTGATTTTTGCAAAAAATATCCTGTATTTAATTATCAGAAGACAGCACTTAGGGGCTACTATTTAAAAAATCCTAATGGCGTGTTTCTTGTAAGAATTGATGATATTCTTATAGCAAATCTTGTTACTAAGGAAAAATATTTTAACAAGCCTACATACGCTTCGCTTGAAAAGTCTTTAAGAGCCTGCAAGGATGTACTTAGTGAGCAAGGTCTTCCTGTTAAAAGGCTTATTATGCCTAAAATTGGCTGCGGTCTTGACAGGCTTGATTGGTCTAATGTTAAGCCTTTGATTGAGGATGTATTTTCAGATACAGACTATAAGATTTTAGTTTTTTATTTATAATTTTTTAAAAAAAAGAGTTGACTTATTATATAAAATATGTTATAATAAGTTATCTAAAATTAAGAAAAGAGGTAGTTATAATGGGTGCTTATTATGAATATCAGTTATTTAAAAACGGAAAGGAGTTTGTCAGCTTTAATCCTATCGTTCTTGAAAAGGCTTTTGCTATAAAGAAAATTGTCTTAAGCGGAATGTCCTTTATTGAGCAGTGCTATATGTCAGACGCTACAACAGCCGTGCTTCTTGAACTTTTAAGAGATAGCCACGATACAGTAGTTAATACCGTATGTGATTATGATAACATAGGTCAGTTTAAAAATATGAATGACCGCTGGGGAAAACTTTTTAGCGACAGAGGATTTAAAAAAAGCAGTGAGCAGGACTTGATTATTGTTAAAAAGGTACTTTATGTGCTAAACGAGATTTGCGTTAAAGGAAATGAAGACTACGCATATAACAACTTTAAAAACTATTATCTAATCTGCGATGATAAAAAGCAGTATATAAGCCTTGATGTGTTCTTTAAGGACGCTGACACGTTTAGTCCAATAGCACTTCTTACGAGAAGTTCTGCGTATAGCCTAGGCGGCGGAGATTTAAGGTTTAGCAGTATTGACGATAATTATATACATCTAGGTTCGTTTGATGTCAATTTAATAGGCGCTTTTAAAGATTTACCAATCAGGCTTGATACTAATAAGCCTTGTGGTTATGAAGATATTTCTGAAAGAATATTGCTGATATATCCATAATTTGCCAATATTTTCAATAAACTGTTTACTTTTTGGATTAATTTTATCATAAATATAAAGGAGATTTTAAAAATGATTGTAAGAAAAGAAGATTTGCTAAGCATTTTAAATACTGTTTCAGATAAATATAAACTTGATATTAAACTTTTACCGTTTGAAGACAACACTCGGATTGAGTGTTCAAGCGATGACTACACATTCAATTATAATTTTGGCAATGGTGATATTTCAGATTTTATGGTATTGTCATACAGCTTTAAAAGTGATTTGTTTTCAGAACTTTTCGGCTTAATAAATGAGATGTCTTATGATATTGCCGAAGCCGTAAAATCAAAGGCTGTTCCTACAGAGGATATTTTAGATGAAATTTTAGAGGTTGTATATAATAAAGGCTTTTATGATGTCCATATTGAAACTGATTTTGTGACGTTTAAAGTTTCAGGGTATAGCGTTAATATCAACAGTAATTTTAAAGCCTTTATAAGAAATGACGGCACATCTTTGAATTTAGGCGACTTTGACCTTATATCAAAAACTGTGGCTTCTATAAAAAATGAATTTTTGGAAATTAATTATCCAGCGGAATAAATTATTTGAATACATCTGTAATAATTCAGATGTATTTTTATTTAAAAAAATTATATAATTTAGTTGACATTCTTTAGAATATATGATATAATTATGTTGTGTAATATGCTTATAAATTACATTTTTCAGAAAGGAGGGATATATTATGGCAAACAAAGCGAATAATGATAATCACGCAAATCAAAAAAATCCTAACGCTAAAGCACATAAAGCGGGAAGAGATAACAGGGCGAACCAAAAAAACCCTAACAATTCTAAGACCAAAGGATAATTTTTTGAATTAGCAGCTTGAATTATTGAAAAATCAATGTAACTATTTCTTAAATTTTGTTAAAACTTTTTATTTTTTGTGAGCAAGAGTTCGTATATTATTATATGAATATCTTGCTTTTGTTTTTTTTTTTGCAATGTAATTAAAAAATAAATGGCTTAATAATATAAAAAATAGATATGCCTTTTAAGCATATCTATTCTAAGAAAGAAGGTATATATCTTGAAAAATATATTTACCACATACCTTTTTATGGTAGATTTTTCTATTTCACCGCTTTTGTATTATACCATAAGATTTTATAAAAGTCAATCATATTTTTATCATTATGAGAATTTACTATTTGTATTCTAAGTTGCTTAGTTTTTTATTCCTTGTTTAACAGGTCTTATTATTGATGTTGACATTGCTCTCTATAATATGTTAAAGTTACAGTATTACGATATGTAAATATTACATAGTAAAGGAAGTGGTATTAATATGGTAGATTATATAAAGGCTCTGTCCCTGTTGGAAAAAACGGCTAGAGGTCTTACTCAGGAGCAGATTTTGGTAGTTCTTGACTATCTTTGGCAAGGCGCAGGTCTTATAGCAGCATTTTTTATCATAGTGGAGCTTGAAGATGTGCTGGACAGATTTACCCTGAAACGTAAAAAAAAGCGTTATGGCTTTGCTTATTGCAAGCGCTGCAACGTTAGGCTTTAAAGAGTTCATTGTTTACAGCAACCCGCCAAACTACACTCGTAATGAGGTGCGAAAGGTCGCAAGAACTTTTGGCATTGAAAACCCTCAGAATTTAAAGGTCAATATTGACTATTTAAGAACAATTGCTCCAGCCTACATTACACCTACTGGCAATAAGAACACGTATGTCGATGACTGGGTTAATGACGTTTTAACAAAGTTCTATAATGACGTTAAGCCTGGCGTCGAGTATGAGAAAATATTTCAGAACTTAAAAAAATAATTCTGTTATAGGCATATATTAACATGTAACCTCACGTATATTGCTGTGCGTGTACTTGCATTATTGACATATATCCATACTTATGCTATAATCAGTCTGTAATTTTGTAATTTTTTAGGAGACTTGTATTCGTCCTTTTTACATGCGTGGCTTTGCCACGTATTTTTTATGTATTTTATTTGACATAATTAATAATATATGCTATAATATAAACAAATTAAAGAAAGGTGTGATATGATATGGATTATATGGAGGAAATGCAGACATTTCTTTTTATAGATAATAGACATATAACAGACGACAGAATATATACTCTTTGCGGATTTAAGAAAAGATATTTAGATAATGCTACAGTAAGGGATTATAAAAATGAATATCTTATAGGAGACAAGGCTAAAAAGTTAAGCCCTCAGATAAAAGTTGAAACTTTTGCCGACTTTGTATCAGTCTTTTATGACTGCCATGTTGATGAAGCTGGAGTTTTTAAATGGGAAAACAAGACTTGGGATATGACAGACATTGACCGTGATATGAACACTATTGTCAAAAATCCGTTATTCTATGACAAGATAATCATTAACGGCAGCTTTAAGTCTGCTGATAGATACTCGGAAGATGAAATTAGTAAACTGTTTTCAGATAGCGATATGCACTTTGCAAGCGCCGCTATGGAAAAATTTTAAAAAGGCTGTGATTTTATGGACATAACTTCTATTGTACAGGAGTACAACAAAAAATTTGGAATTACTATCTTAGCAGTATTTGAAAATACGGCTAAGGACTTTACTAAGCAGTCTATAAGCATGATTTATGCTGATAATATAAAAAGCTATTTAAAAGGCTCTTTTAAAAAGCCGATACGCTTTACTCAAGGTTCGGCGGATGTTACTTTAATAGATGTATATGCCTTTAAGGAACATCTTTTTAGGGATGTAAGCTATTTGGAGCGTCTTGCTGGAAAAGGAATATATTTTGCCGACAGCGAAAAAAGTCTTAACTTCAAGGAGCTTTTTGAATTTATGGTGACTGTGTTTGAAGATGAAAGACAAGTCGCTGAATATTATTTAAACGAGCCTTTGGATTTATCTTGCACGCTTGAAATCTACAAGTCCTTATATAGGCTTATATGTGCTAATAACGTAATGTTTTTAGAAAAATTACCAAAAAGCATTTTGTCAGGACTTAATGACGCATTTGGCAAAAAGACTTTTTTAGATAACAGCTCGTTTATCGACTTTGTGAATGTGTTTGTAAGACATTGCCTTCAATGTGACGCCAGTGAGCATAATCTATCTTATGATATACCTGATGATATAAGAAGCATTATCTTGAATATGAGACAGCAGCTAATATCTAAAGCGTCAGATACTAAATACAGGATATATGATGACAATGACGCTAGAATACTTGATAACGTCATATACACCCTTATTGAAAAAAGTTATTTTTTAAAGCACTTAAGAAAACTGGAGGTCGAAAATGGCGAGAAAAATTAGACCCAAAATACCAAAAACTATACTTCCTTTAACTGACAGCAAAAAAACCTGCGTTGAGTATTTTTTTAAGAATTATAAGCAGATTAGGAATATAAAAGGTTCACTGGTTGACGCATTTGCTGGTGATGGCATGTTTATTACAGGAAGTTTTCCTAAAAAGGTTGTGATGTGTACAGCAAATGCTGTCGTTCGGGATTTTTATTTAAGCATAGGCTACCGTATGCTTCTTGACATAAAAATGCTTGAAGGCTATATTTTTGGTGTATCTAGGACTTTTGAGGAGAGAAACGCAGTTATGATTAAATTTACAGACTATCTTAACGGCAAGATTGGATATGATGACATAGGTGTTACAAAACATCATATTATAAGTAAGTCCAGCATACTGTATGCTCTCTGTAGACTTGCTAGTTCTAGTCAGAATATAAAACTTGACAATGAGCTTAGTTTTGGCAATGCTATGCAAAGCCGTGCTACAGGAATTATTAACGTGATTACACCATATATGGCTGACTATTTTCAGGACAGGCACATTTCATTTTGTGACAGCATATTTGAGCATGATATTTCTGATGACGACTTTGTTTATATGAATATACCAGCGGCACTAGATATAGATAACAAAATTAGTTCTGTACTAAAATTTCAGGAGTTTAAAAATGGACTTTTACTTTTATCAGATACACCTGAACATAGGGACTTGCTTGTTGACTTTAATTACAAGGTCTTTTGCAAGAACCAGCTTTTTGAAAGCTGTGACATAGCCCCCCATAAGTTAAAAAACACTTTGGCGGTTCTTATGCTGCATGATGAAAATATTTTATAAAAAAGAGAGGATTTTTAAAATGAACACAAATAATATAATTAAAACTATTTTAAATACCAAAGTCAAATATGACGGCGGTTATTACTACAAGGACGACAATAACGAACCAACACCTGTAGAGGATATTCAGATTGGCGCAAATACAGATGTCTTATCCAAAGTCTATAATGGATTTAAGATTGAAACTTTGGCGGATATTCTATATTTAGTTAAACTTTATGGCGACGATTATTTTTCAGGTGCATTTAAGATAACGCTTGAAACAAGCAACAATACAGATGACGTCATTAGTTTTGCAAAAACGTTATTCTGGAAGCACTTTAACTGGAATTTCTGTGAAGTCAGCTTAATTATTGGAAACGAGACTTTTAAAATATCAAACAGTTCAACTGGATTTATGATTGACAGCAAGCTGCTTAAAAAAGATTACGCTTCGCAGTCACTGTTCTTATATCCGATTAGTAGCATTGGCTTTCCAGCCTTAGCTATTAGCTATTCAGAGTTTACATATTGCCTAAAGGTTCTGTCAGAATTTTTGAAAGATGACCGTAATAATACAAATTTTAAAATTTCTGTACATAACGATGTCGTAACAACATCATACATTGAATGTTTTGGCGTTACTTCGGCTCTTTACGTTATGGAAATTACGCCTAAGCATACTAAGATTTTTGAAAATAACAAGCTATCTAAGATTATTTGCTATACTGACGATAAACTTGCCTTAAATGAGCCTTTAAGCGATGACTTTGAAATATATAAGCTGGAATTTACAGCGGATAAGACAAGTCAAGGCTGGAACTTGTCAGACTTATACATCGGAAGCTCCTTAAGACTGCAATTTACAGATAACTTTGACACAGTAAATATTGAAAAGCGTGACAAGGTTATAATGGACACCTGCCAGTCTAAAAAGTTTTATCGAATTTCTAAAGGTTCAAACTTTAGCATATACACGCCAGCAGAGATTGAATTTGTAAGAGGGGTGTCAAAAACTTTAAAATACCAATTTAACAATTTTGATTTTCAGAAGCCATTTATTATGTTTGAAAACTCTATACATGCAATAAACGAATACAGGGCTTTTGAAAACGAAAAATATATTGAAAACAGGGACTATGTGCTAAAAATATTTTACAATAAATAATTTGAATATTTTAGTCAAATATGCTATAATATATAATATTTTAAAATTAAATAATGTTGTTACAAAGGGAGGGCTAGTTATGACTTTAAAAGATGAAAATAATAAAATTAATTCTAAGCACAAAAACAAAGACCCCAAAGCAACTAATAACGATAAGACCTTTACCACAGGACAAATTATTGCCGCTGGATTGTTATTATTAGGTGCTATTTTGATACTGGGTATTATGGTCGGTGCAAAAAATATTTTTGCGTGAAAGGAGAATTTTTAAATGGAAACTTTAGATAACGTTAGCATACCTAAAAATGTCCAGCTTGGCAATTTTAGGATAGATAAAGCCTTGATTAAACGCTTAAAGGAATTAAGCGAGGGCAAAAGAATTTTGTCAGCTCTGATAAGAACGTGTATCCTGGATTATCCAAGCAATGCTGAATGTCCTCTTATAACGCTTCATCACAGGGCTGTTGTAAGCCTTAACAACGTTCCTATCGGAAAAGATGTCGATGACAAGATTACACGTCTTTCAATAAAGTGGAACGTAAGCAAGGCAAGGGCTTATAACTCAATCATAAAATATATGCTGGATAACAATTTGATAGACCTTGATAACCTTAAATAGAGTTTATGCTGACGCATAAATTCTTTTTTTATTGTCATTTATTTCAGTATTTCACTATCTCACATCTTTTAATACTTGATTTTATTAATTTTATATGCTATAATTGAAAAAAGAAAGTACAGGAAAGGTGGTATAACATATATGAATACTTTAAACTTGAATGATAAGCAGGTGGAAGCTGTAAAAAGTGTTGAAGGTGTCTATAACATATCTAGTGGTGCTGGAACTGGAAAAACTACCGTAGTTGCACATAGGATAGCAAATATGATTAAGAACCTTAAAATTCCAGCAGGCGAGATACTTGCCATAACATATACTAACAGCGCAGCAGAGGAAATGAATAAGAGAATTAGGGGGTTATGCGGCAAGGACGTGGAGTGCCAAATCAGCACAATTCACGTATTTGCTAAACTTATGATAGACAAGTATTACAAAGGAGGAAAAAGCCTTATGTGGGCAACTCCTGACTTTTCTCAAAAGGCTTTGGAAGCTGTTACAGGAGTTGACAGATTTTCTGCATTAAATGTTATGAAATGTATCATAGAAATTGAAAGCGGTCGTAAAAAGCTGTCGGATTTCAATAATACTGTTCAGAAATATTATAATCTATATGCTGACTTTTTAAAAAAGATAAAAAGGTTATCATTTGACGGTGCATTAAACATTTTAAATAAACTTTTAGACGACCCTTATGTGTTAGAAGACATTACAAATACATATAAGTATATTATAGTAGATGAATTTCAGGACATAAATACAGTTCAGTTTGAGATAATTCAAAAGCTGGCGTCTAAAAATAAGAACTTATTTGTAGTAGGTGATATTAACCAAAGCATATATGGATTTAACGGAAGCGACTATACTATTATGAATGATTTTGAAAACTATTATCCTGAAGCAAAGACCATAAATGTGAACGAGAACTACAGAAGCGGAGAAAACATTATAAAAGTTGCAAACCGTATCTCTGAAAGCTCAGAGCTTAAGTCTGAACCACTGTCTGCAAACAAGGATAAGACTGGCGCAATTAAGGTTATTATTTCAGAGTATGCCGACGACCTTTATTATGACGTTGCTGAAAATATCACGCAGAATGTAAAAAATGGGGGGCTTTACAAGGATAACGCCATAATTGCTAGAACTAACTGGGAGCTGTCGCAAATGGCAAAAGTATTAAAACGTCGTAGAATACCTTATGTGATTTACTCACAGCCTTATACTGAAACGCTTCATACTATGCACATTTTTGAGCATATCCTGTTTTTTGAGAATAAGCTCGATAACATCGGCTGCTATGACTTGATAACAAGATACCTGGGTCTTGCTTATGATGACATAGATGAGATATATGATGTCTGTATGACTGGAAACGCATTGAGCTATTTAATTGCAAAAGGCGACGAGTTTAAGGAGCTTGGGCTTTTAATATGGAAGCTAAGGGATAAATATGTTGAAATTTCTGACAAGAATGTACGTGAAGTCATATCTGAAATTTGTTTAGTATGCGACCATATAAACGAGACTACGTATAAAAAGCATAATCTTGTTTATAGCGAAAACGAAAGGTATTCTACATCGTATGACCTTGAAAAATTTTTAGGCTCTATTGAGTTTAGCATTAAGCGTGGAGTGAAATTTAAAGGCTTTGAGCAGTTTTCAAAACTTGTGTCATCTTTTGACCCAACAATAGATACTGATGACGTAAAACTTTTAACTGGACATCGTGCAAAAGGGCTTGAATTTAAGAACGTACATCTTTTAAACGTTACCGACAATAAGTTTCCACTTGTGCGGGATAATCCTATAAGCCAGTTTACAAAGGCGTCTTATGATATTGACGAGGAGCTGAAAATTGCCGAGGAGCTTAGGCTTTTTTATGTCATTATTACACGTGCTATGGAAAGCCTGACGTTATATGTTCCTACAAAGCAGAAGTCTTTTGGCGGCAAGACAAAGGATGTTGCCCCAAGCAGGTTTATTAAGGAGATAAGAAATCTTCTTGACGGCTGGACTGTATCTAGCAATAATAAATAAATTGACAAAGGTGCAATTAAATGCTAAAATATGAACTGTCAGTTAAATCTGTTGTTTTCTGAAGTTGTTTTAACAAAAAATAACAAGAAAAATCTTCCATTAAAATTAGAAGATTTGTAATCTTAGTTTTGACGAAGCGTTTAAATTTTACAGTTTGAACGCTTTTTTTATATTTATTTACTTGATTTAGTTATTTTTATATGCTATAATATAAAAAATAAATATATGAGGTGTAAAAGTTATGAATAAGTTTGGATTAAAACAGTTGCTGTTTGGAAAAAGTTTTTGTGAGAGCCTTGAATTTATTTCAAACAGCCATAAAAAATTTGCCGATGTTTTGCTTAAGACGTATGAATTGGCTGAGACCAAAGGTTGTTCAAACACAGTTTTAGTATATGAGAGAATATCTTCATACATGCTTTTGTTTGAAAAGAATGTATCAAGGCTTATTGCTGTATCTAAAATATTTAGCAGGGCTTCTATATGTGCTATGTATGGCTGGCTTATGCTAGGTCTTGCAACTTCTAAAATTAATTTTTTTGCATATATCACAGTATATTTTATTATACTGTTCGCAACGTTACTTATAGACCTTTTGACAGTAGAGATTTACAATAAAGCGGAAGACCGTATTGCTTTAGATATGAAGTCGCTGCTTAACGGTGTACCTCTTAATAAGAACGGGCATTACGATATGGTGAAAGACCTTTATTCTATGAGGGACTTCTTACAGGATAACGGCAAGGATATAGATATAAGCGAGGTAAATATAAAATGATAAGAAATACTATAGTTAAAAATATTAAGGAGCTTATGCTCCACAGCCTTAATTTAATAGACTGCCTAAAAGAGCTTAGAAATATTACTGATAATGATTATACAAAGTCCAAGATTGATAGAACCATTGATTTTCTGTCGTGCGAAGCTCTTAACTGTGATGATGTCTTAAAATTTAACTTGTATAATAAAATTTTATTTGGGATTTTTATTATGTTTGCAGTAGGTTTTCTGTTTTATGACAAACAGTATGGAAGTTTTTTGTTTGAAGTTCTTATACTTTTTTTCATTTATCTTGATATGAAGTCGTCTGTAATATCAAAATTTGACGCTCTTAGAAATAAGACTTTTGAATATTTTTCAGAAAAATATACAAACTTTCCAGCAAACCAGCTTGGATTTTACAATTTTTATGAGGATATTCAAAGTATTCTTGATGACACTAAGGCTGTTTTTATGGATAACCCTGACAAAGTCTTGAAACTTTGCAAAAAGATTAATGATATTTTAAAATAACAACGAAAGGATAGATTTAATATGACACAAAAAAAATTAAGAAAAAAGTTTGACACTGAAGATTTAATAAGGGATATAGTGCCGTTTAAAAAAGAAATGCTGGATAACACATTTCTATATAAATTTCAAAAGGACTTGCTGGATAAGGCTGGACATAACTGGCTTTACAGGACGGACACAGGTACTGGGAAGACATTTGTAGCCTTGCACCACTTTTTAAGGGAAACTGAAAACAGGAAAAAATTATATATAGTATGTCCCAAGTCAAAATTAAAGGAGCTTGGGTGGGACTATGAGATACGTAAAATGGAGCTTCACTATAACATCAAAATAAATTACGAGACAGTTACCTATGGGAAACTGCGAGGTCTTGGAGTTGCACCTAAGAAATGGGAGGATGTCTTTGTCATTATAGACGAGTGCCATAATGTAAAAAACTTTACAAGCCTTCAAGGAAAAGGTGCATATCTTCTTACGCAGCAGTGCGCTGGTTTTGTACTTTTATCTGCTACGCCTGTTCCTCAAGGGTATAACGATATGTTTAACTATCTTGCTATGTTTGGCGTAATGCCGCATAACGAATACTGGAAATTTAGAAAAGCGTATGGTATATTTAGACCAGTCAAAAACAGATACACACATCAGTATTATGATGTTTTAGACGGATTTAGGGAAAGCGGAGAAAAAATCTTAAAGGAAATGTTTACGTCATTTTCAAGCTATCCGCTTAAGAAAAATGAGTGCCTTGACTTGCCTGACCTTGTAGTTCAAAGTGTTGTATTTCCTAAGTCAAGCGAATATAAGGTTTTAGAAAAGGCTGGTAAGGAGCTTTTAAAATATGAAAAACATAAGGACTTTAACGAAGATGTCTTTGAGACTATATCGTCTCTTACTAACTTTAAAATTAAGGAAAGCAGAACGTTTACTAAACTTGATACAGGCGTTCCGCTTGATTACGTTACATCTATTGCAAAGCTAAGCTATGCTATGCGTCTTTACAGCAACTTGTCTGACAAGCTGGAATGGATTTCAGACTTTGTAAATGATACGTCAAATAACATAATAGTATTTTATAACTACAATGCTGAACTTAAAATGCTTTGCGATATGCTAAGCTCCCACGAGAAGAAAAGCGAGTTTGACGTATACACTGTTGATACTTTAAAAGATACTAAGACTATGAGCGAAGATACACGCCAAAAAGTAATTCTAGTTCAAATTATGAAAGGTGGGGCTGCTCTTAACTTGCAATACTGCAATGAAGTTATCTATATGTCCCCTGACTACAAGTACGGTCAGTATGAGCAAAGTTTAGGCAGAGCCTATAGAAACGGTCAGAAAAACAAGGTTACTGTATATCACTTGAAGGCTGAAGGCACTATTGACGTAAGAATTTATAACGTTCTAGCTGACAGGGCTTATGTGTCTTCTGACATTGAAAACTTTAAGGCAGAGGACGCTAGACGTATGGAGACAGTTTCTGATTATTTGTTCCTGTAATATTACATGCTGTAAAAAAGAGTTTTTACAGCTCTTTTTTATATCTACTTTTTTATATCTACTATTTTATATTTTTTCAAATATATGCTATAATACAGATATAAATAAAAATATAAGGAGCTGATTAAAAATGAGTGATACTACTCAAATACGTTTTAAATATGGCGAAAGAGAAAACGCCATTGAGATTGTTAAGCCTGAAGGCTATGATAGCCAATATCCAAACTTATGGATTTTGACTTATGATGATGTCATACTTGAAATTGATGACATCAACCACGACTTGCAGGATTTTCTTACTGATTTTGGAAATCAGGTTATAGACAAGTCCGAAACATCCTTTGACTTCGTTAAGAAGTTTATCGACCACGGCATGCCTGTGACAAGCATTAATATTTACGATACCGAGCTTGAGGACGACTTTAATACAAGGACTGGGTATGATAACTTTGAAAAATTAATGGAGCTTACTACGGAAGTGCCTTTAACCTATGTGCCTACGGTTAGGTATAATACTGATACAGTTGCCTATGAGTGCGGGCTTGAACACAGCGCCGCTGAAAAGGATAAGCAAAAGCCGTACTTATCTATCTTTAATAGTAAATACAATGAGCCTGACGCTCTTGATAATGAAAAACAGGTGTGCCATTTTAAATATAATCCAAAAACTAATATATTTTATGACGACTATGTAAATCTAAGCGAAAAAGATAAGAACAGTGACACGGCTATTATTACGGCGTCAATCGCAAGAGGTGCGTTTGATACCTACGTAGGAAATATTGAAAAGAATAAGGAGCTTGAACGTACAAAGGAATATGCACGTCATCAGAAAAAACTTAAAACTTTTATGCAGGAGCAGCTTGAAAGATTAGTAAACGGCGCTGCCAATAAGTTTTATTCTTATCAGGATAAAAAACATAAAAGCGAAATGGAAAAGATTAACGACAATATAAAAAATTTGGAAGATGAGCTTAAAAATCTTAAAGATGAAGCGTCTAATAAGGAAAGCGCTTGGAAAAGCAAGGTTGCCAGCCGTGTCTTTAAGAATGTTACGTCTTCTAAGAAAATTAAGCGCCATAATGACCCTGATGTAAATGTTGAAATGAAAAAAAATGAAAACGGTGTACCTGTAATAAATATTGTCCGTAATAAAAATGGGGTTGTTGAGGAGCTTAACATTGAATACGACGGAAAGTCTTTAAGCAAGTCATCAGAGCTTTATAAGCAGCTGCTTGAGACAAAATCGCCAAGCGATGTAATGGTAGTATTACATAAAAACAAGATTGGCGTTGAAAAAATGGATATTTCCCTTGAAAGCAATCTGCCGAGTTTAGTTCCTCAGCTATCAAAAGTGCTTCAGAACAGCCTTAAGACTTTTGGATATGACGGAAATGCTAACATCAAGGTAAAATCAAAATCAAACGATATTGAGTTTGGAACGGAGCTTAATCTTGAAAAAGGTGAGGTTACTAACTGGAACTTTAAGGAAGTAAACACCAAAACTAATACTAAGTCAGAATATAATATTGACAAGGACTTGACTGTAAAATCTGACATTGATGATACATCTAAGTTTCTAAAAAATTCAATAGACTACATATTTGATTAAAAATATGGTCGCACACTCGTTGCTTTAGCTGTGAGTTAGACCATTAAGTATAGTCAGCATATATAGAAATATGTATGTAGAGATAGCAACTTAAAAAAAGCTATCCAATACTACTCGAATTGCTGGAAACCCCTAAAGCTAGTATAACT
>ERZ773203.871-NODE-871-length-16064-cov-4.932038_pt1 | contig 16064 bp, 11 predicted proteins | sample MGYA00580529_ERZ773203 | MGnify/ENA primary metagenome ERZ773203 (study PRJEB29015, sample SAMEA2738176) | human oral metagenome | biome: human oral; feature: human-associated habitat; material: saliva | place: China | collected 2177 ... | reverse complement strand
TATCAATTGATTCGTGGGCTTAAAACTTTGTCACTTCGTATGGAGCGCTCAACAGCCAATGCTCAAGAAATCGTAGCCTTTCTAGAACAATCGCCTGCTGTCAAAGAAGTCTTGTATACAGGACGTGGGGGGATGATTTCCTTTAAAGTAGCTGATGAGAAGCGTATTCCTCATATCTTAAATACCTTGAAAGTATTCTCTTTTGCTGAAAGTTTAGGTGGGGTTGAAAGTCTGATTACATACCCAACTACTCAAACCCATGCAGATATTCCTGCAGAGGTTCGTCATTCTTATGGATTGACAGATGACCTCTTACGCTTGTCTATTGGTATTGAGGATGTTAGAGATTTGATTGAAGACTTGCGTCAAGCCTTGGAAGGATGATAAAACTATGGGAAAATATGATTTTACGACCTTGCCCAATCGTTTTGGACATCATACCTACAAATGGAAAGAAGCAGAGACTGACCGTCAAGTATTGCCAGCCTGGATTGCTGATATGGACTTTGAAGTGTTACCTGAGATTCGTCAGACAGTCCATGACTATGCTGAGCAATTAGTTTATGGCTATACCTATGCTAGTGATGGATTGATTGAAGCTGTTCAAAATTGGGAGGAAAAGCAGCATGGTTATCGCTTTGATAAGGATGCCCTAGTCTTTATCGAGGGAGTGGTACCTGCCATTTCAACAGCCATTCAAGCTTTCACCAAGGAAGGTGAAGCAGTCCTCATTAATACACCGGTTTATCCTCCTTTTGCTCGCAGTATTAAGCTCAATAATCGTAGACTAATCACCAACTCTCTAGTAGAAAAAGACGGACTTTTTGAGATTGACTTTGATCAATTGGAGAAGGATTTTGTCGAAGAGGATGTGAAACTCTACGTTCTCTGCAATCCTCATAATCCTGGTGGACGTGTTTGGGAAAAAGAGGTTTTGGAGAAGATTGGACAACTGTGTCAAAAACATGGAGTTTTGTTGGTATCTGATGAGATCCACCAAGACTTAGCCTTGTTTGGACATAAACACCAGTCATTCAATACAGTAAATGAAGCCTTCAAAGAATTTTCACTAATTTTAAGCAGTGCTACCAAAACTTTCAACATTGCAGGAACCAAGAATTCTTACGCTATTATCGAGAATCCTAAGTTAAGAGTGGCTTTCCAAAAACGCCAGCTTGCTAATAATCAACATGAAATTTCAGGATTAGGATACTTAGCAACAGAAACAGCCTATCGCTATGGGGAGGATTGGTTAGCAGAACTCAAAGAACTGATTGAAAAACACATCATTTATGTAGTCGATTTGTTTGGTAAAGAAACTAAAATCAAGATCATGAAACCTCAAGGGACCTATCTCATTTGGCTTGATTTTTCAGCCTATGATATTAGCGATGAAGAACTAAGAAAAGTCTTAAGAGACGAAGCCAAGGTTATCCTGAACAGAGGCTTGGACTTTGGTGAAGAAGGAGCCCTTCACGCTCGCTTGAATGTAGCCATGCCGACATCTGTGTTGGAAAAAGTTTGCCAACGAATCATTGCCACTTTGTTAAATTATTAAAAACTAGCCTTTTAGGAGAAAAGTACTCCTAGAAGGCTATTTTTATAGGCAGAAATGTGGTATAATTAAGAGATAAAGTAAAGGGGAAACTATGGCTAAATTGATTCCAGGAAAGCTTCGAATGGAGGGAGTAGAACTCTACGAAACTGGTCAGATTGAAATCATCAAAGAACAAGAGCATCGTATCTATGCGCGTGTAGCGGATGAAGAAATTCGCTATAGTTTGGATGACGATTTGATTTTTTGTACCTGTGCTTTTTTCAAAAAAAGAGGTTACTGTGTTCATTTAGCGGCATTGGAATATTACCTAAAAAATGACCAACTAGGACAAAAAATTTTACTTAATCTGGAGGCTAATCAGGAAGAGAAGGAGACTGTTGAGACGCAAGTGACTTTTGGAGGAGAATTCTTAAAGTCTATCCAAATGCCATGTCAATCCAACATTTATCAGCTTTCTGCACAGGGTCAGGTAGAAGCAGGAACTAATCGTATTATCTGGACCTTAAGAATTGGTCTTTCTAAGCAAGAAAAGTTTTATGTGATTAGGGATATCCCTCTTTTCTTAAAAGTCATAGAGCTTTCAAAACCTTACATGATAGGAAAACATTACGAGTCTTCATTAAGACTTGAACAATTTGATAAAGCCAGCCAAGAAGTTTTGAGTTTCTTGCTAGGCTTGATTGAGGAGAAAACAGACAATCCTACTTTTTTCCAAAATCAAGGGCGACATCTCTATTTCCCTAAGACTTTTTTTGAGCAAGGTGTCAGTCTTCTGATGGGCTTAGATGTATTCCAATTTGACCATCAGCTTTCGACATATCACCATCTTCTTTTCCAGGATTTTGATGGTCATGCAGGTTTGTTTTCTTTTGAGATTAAAGAACAATCCAACTATTATGAGATGGAAATCCTCGAACGGACAGGGGTCAATGTCTTTTATGGGGGACAAGTCTTATTCTCTAAAGGCAATTTTTACCTGATGACGAAAAAACAGGCTAGTTTATTAGATGCGCTTAGAAAAGTTCCTTTAGATCATAGTGGCAGGAAAATCTTGCAGTTTGATAGTAGCGTTCGAGATCTCTTAGCTTCGACTCTGTTCCAGTTTAAAGAACTCGGAAAAGTAGAGGCACCTGAGTCTCTTAAAATCCAATCTTTTCGTCCCTCTTTCTACATGGAACGAGAAGAGGACGGATCTATTCGTTTAGATATGCAGTTCCAATATGAAACTTGCTTAGTAACTACTCGAAATGAACTAGATAATCTCCCTTTTGCGAGTGATATTCAACTAGAAAAACAGATTTTTCAGTTGGCTTTATCTGCTGGATTTGAAGCAGACTTTCGTTCATGGCGTCAGAGTTTGAAAGCCGAAGCAGTCCATACGTTCTTTCAGGAAGTATTACCAGCCTTTGAAGCACTAGGAGAATTAAAGATTTCTGAGAGCTTGCAAAATCTTTATCAGGTTCAGAAACCTCAAATTCATATCTCATCCAAGGGGAGTCTTTTAGAAATTCAATTTGATTTTCAAGATATAGATCAAGAAGAAATCAATCGAGCAATGAAGGCTCTGGTTGAAAAGCAAGATTATTATATTTCTTCCACTAACCAGGTTTATTATTTCGACGAAGAGACCAAACGTATCCGTCAGGATTTGGATGATTTGGGAATGGAAGAGATAGAGAGTGATTCTTTCCATGCACGGAAATCTTTGGCTTATACCCTTTCTCATCTTTTTAAGGATCAAGACCAAGTAACATTTACCGAAGAATTTCGTCATTTGGCCCACGATTTGACGCATCCAGAGGATTTTCCGATGACAGCTCTGAATATCAAAGCTGATCTCAGAGATTATCAGAAAAAGGGGATTCAATGGCTTCAAATGCTTCACCATTATGGATTTGGTGGGATTTTAGCGGATGATATGGGACTTGGTAAGACCTTGCAAGCTATTGCCTTTCTGAGTAGCCAGCTTCAGGAGAATAGCCGTGTCTTGATTCTTGCTCCATCGGGTCTCATCTATAATTGGGCCGATGAGTTTCAAAAATTTGCACCAAATTTGGATGTAGTTGTTGTGCATGGATTGAAGCCTTATCGCGAGACTATTTTAGCAGAAAAACATCAGATTTATGTGACTAGTTATGCTACTTTCAGGCAAGATAGCGAGATTTATCAGGATTTATCTTTTGACTTTCTATTTCTAGATGAAGCCCAGGTGATGAAAAATGCCCAGACTAAAATTGCGAAAACGTTGAGAAAGTTTGTGGTACCATCAGTTTTTGCTCTATCTGGAACACCGATTGAAAATAACATTGGCGAATTGTGGTCTATTTTTCAAATAGTCTTGCCAGGACTTTTACCAGCAAAAAAAGACTTTATGAAATTACCGGCTGAGAGAGTGGCTCAGTTTATCAAACCATTTGTCATGCGTCGTAAAAAAGAAGAAGTCCTAACTGAATTGCCTGACCTGATAGAAGTCGTTTATAAAAATGAACTGGAAGATCAGCAAAAGGCCATCTATCTAGCTCAACTGCAACAGATGCAAGAACGTATAGAGCATGTGACAGTTGCAGAATTTCAACGAAATCGTGTCGAAATTTTAACAGGTCTCATGCGTCTCCGCCAGATTTGTGATACTCCAGCCTTATTTATGGAGGATTACAAGGGAGATAGTGGGAAGCTGGATAGTTTACGAGATTTGCTGAGTCAGATTGCTGAAGGAAATCATCGTGTACTCATCTTTTCTCAATTTAGGGGAATGTTGGACCGCATAGAAGAGGAGTTGCCACAGCTTGGCTTGACATCTTTTAAAATTACAGGTTCAACTCCTTCACAGGACCGCCAAGAAATGACCAAGGCCTTTAACCAAGGAGAATGCGATGTATTTTTGATTTCTCTAAAAGCTGGTGGAGTTGGTCTCAATCTTACTGGTGCGGACACAGTTATTTTGGTCGACCTATGGTGGAATCCAGCAGTTGAATCGCAGGCTATTGGTAGGGCTCATCGTATGGGACAAGAACAAGCTGTTGAAGTATATCGCCTAGTAACTCGAGGAACAATTGAAGAGAAGATTCAAGAGCTACAAGAGCAGAAAAGAAATCTGGTCTCAGAAGTATTGGACGGAACAGAGTCTCGTGGAAGTCTGACACTTTCTGAAATTCAAGAAATATTAGGAATTTCTGAAGCCAAGACTTGAAAAATCAAGACTTTACGCTATAATGGAGTATTGAAAGGAAATAAAAATGAAGCTAGAACGATTTCCAATAGTGTCAGATGATGAAATTATGCTGACAGAGATGCCATTTATGAATTTATATGATGAGTCGGATCTCATTAGTAACATCAAGGGAGAATACCAAGATAAAAATTACTTGGAGTGTTCCCCAATTACTACTGAAAAAAAGTCACTGACTAAAGCGCCAGAGAAACTGTCTGAACACAAGGAAAAATCCTATGCTGAACTAGCTCGTGAGGAAGCAAGAGCTGATTTGAAACGAAAACGTTCAGCAAAGTATTTGACGCAAGATGTTAGTTTTGCAAAACGTCATAAACCTTCAAATACTGTAGTAAGACAGGCAAACCAGCCGACAGCTCCTTTTCAAAAGGAAAATCCTGGTGAGCTTACAAAATATAGTGATAAACTAACTCAGCGCCATTATATTTTGGCGGAAATGGCTCCTCAGATACAGCAAACTACCAAAGAACAGCATCTGGGACCAAAGAAAAATAACTATGATTTTCTAAAGAAAAGCCAAATCTATAACAAGAAAGAAAATCAAACAGAAAATCAATTTTATGGTATACTGACAATTGAGAATAAATGGAGCAGGAGTGTGCATGATGCAAAAGAAAATCGACTGGAGTCGAGATTTTATACAAAAACATCAACATTTATTTGCATGTCCCTATTGTCATGCAGCTATTGAAGCGTTAGAAGGGTATAGTTTAGTTTGTACGAATCGTCATCGTTTTGATATTAATAAAAAAGGCACTCTCCATTTGATGAAACAAAAAGCGAATGAGGATTATGATGCAGAGTTATTTACGCATCGTTATGAATTAGCGCAGAGTGGATTTTTCAATCCATTATTAGACGAAGTTTTATCACTCATTCCAAAACAGGAGAATCAACTAATTGTTGATATTGGTTGTGGAGAAGGCAGTCCGCTTGCTTATTTATCGTCATTTTTAGAATCGATTCCCTTAGTAGGAATGGATATTGCTAAAGAAGGAATTCTTGCTGCTAGTCATCATCATGCTCAAAAAGCTTTGTGGATTGTGGCAGATTTAGCACAGTTACCTTTCGGGGATGAATCCTGTGGAGCTTTAATCAATATGTTAACTCCTTCGAATTATAAGGAGTTCAACCGTGTATTAGCACCAGGAGGAAAATTAATCAAAGTTATTCCTGGAAGTAATTATTTAATTGAATTAAGACAACAATTATATAAGAGTAATGCAGAAAAACAACACTATTCGAATGAGGATATTGTAGAACGATTTAAACAAGAATATCCATCTATGAAGGTGAAAGAAGTGTCTTATCAAGTGACTCTTACAAAAGAAATGTATGAACACTTATTACAAATGACTCCTTTATATTGGGGAGCGAGTATTGAAGATCAAGACTATAGTAAAAATCATCCTTTAGAAACAATTACAGTTCATTTATGGATATTAGTTGGAGAAAAGAATTAACGGAGGAAAGAAAATGGGATTAAAAGATTTATTCAAAAAACAAGAAACAGAAGAAACAGCTCAAGACAAACCAACATTCAAACTAGGGGTAGAAGATGTTTATAAAATTAGCGATGATTCTCTAGATTTAGTAGTAACAGGGAATTTGGAAGGAACATTAAAAGTAGGGGATTTTGTTTGGTTGACAAATCTTGGGGATGATAATGGAACTGTAAGAACTTCTGCGATTTATGCAATGGAAAATGCTCAGCGAGAAAAAGTGTTTGAAGTAACAAATGAACCAGTGGCTCTTTGGTTAGAAGATGCAATGCCTTTAGGCATTAAAAAAGGAACTGTATTACATGAAGAAGGTGCCGACAAAGAAGAAATCTATAAAACATTTGTTAATACATTAGGAAATGTCTTTGTGGGACGTCAAGAAGGTGTTTTAACACAAAGAGATATTGATACACTAAGCTTAGCGGATTTATCTGAAATTGCACGTGTATTTTTACTATACTGCCATATGAATGCTTCACAAGAAACACCAGAAGAGCATGCTGCAAATGTTGGAAAGATTGAACAATTAATGATTGCTGTTCGAGATAAATTATTACAAGCAGATGAATTAGTAACGGTTTATTCTAAAAAAACAGAAGAACCTTATTTATTCTCTCAAACACAACAAAGAGAAGAAGGGGGCTTCATTTGTAGTTCTCCAATGATCTTTATTGCTCCAGTAGCGTATGAAGAAAGATTAGCGTCTCGATTTGCAGATACAGAAATTTTTGAATTACGCCGTATTCAAAAAGGGGAAGATGGAAAAGGAATTGAGAATTTCTTCTTAGAAACTTTCTACCAAAACGGAGCGACAGGTGTCCATCTTGTAACAGAACAAACTTCTCTTGCAGCAGAAGGAATTATTGCAGCACCTGATTATACAGGAGTAGCAGAAGAAGATATTCCGGTTACAAATCCTGATGCTATGAGATGGATCTTATTATTAGGCCAATTAGGATTTCCGCAGACCGAAGAACAAAAAATTATGCACGGATTATACTATCGTTTCTTATGCTTAGAATTACCAAAAGCAAAATTCTTAACACCAATTAAATTAGAAAATGCAGATCCAAATGCTCAAATTGACTTGCAAGCTGGAGAAAAAATGAATATTGCCATTTTACCAGGGAAAGATGAAAAAGAAGCAATGGTCTTCTATACAGATTGGAAGAGATTGAGACAAATTTATGATGAAAGCTGGAGTGGAATGATTCAGACTTTATCTCAAGTAACAAAAGCTTTCGATGTAGTGATTAACCCATCAGAAAATCCAGCTCTTGGATGTTATGTCAATGATGAAATGTTTGAAGAAATGAAAAAAGTAGACTAATGAATGGCAGAGGAGTGTTCGAATCAGAACACTCTTCTTTTTTATTTTTTAAAATTTCTATATAGAAGTAATTGACAAAGTGGGTGAAAGGGTATATAGTTCTATATAGAATAATTTTGGAAGGAGCGTTGATATGACTTCGAAGATGCATGGTGGGAATTTAATTCATCATATTGGATTAGTAAATGGAAGAGTTTGTCAAAAATTATTAAATAATGAACCGAAAGCTTTATATAGAAGTGAACAAGCAAAAATTTTATCCGTACTGTGGAATGATCCAGAGGGATATACTACATATACTGATTTGAGCATTCGAACGGGGCTTGCCAATAATACATTAACAAGTATGATAAAAAAATTGGAAGAACAAGGATTAGTTTGTTTGAAACATTGTCCCAAAGACAAACGAAAAAGATATGTAAACTTAACGGAATTAGGATGGGCTCAAAAAGAAATTGGAGAGAAAATACATCAAGAATTAGGAGAAATTTTTTATTCCGGATTTAGTAAAGAAGAAATTATCCAAGTAGAAGAATATTTAAATCGAATTCTTCAAAATTTAAAGAGGAATGCAGTGTTGAAATAGTTTAGGTGTTAGGAGGGATTTATATGATTGAATATAAAAATGTAGCATTACGCTACAAAGAAAAAAACGTCTTAAAAGATGTAAATTTACGAATTGAAGACGGGGAATTTATGGTGTTAGTTGGGCCATCAGGTTCAGGGAAGACAACGATGATGAAAATGATTAATCAATTAATCGAACCAACAGATGGAAATATTTACTTGAACCAAAAGCGCATTAAAGATCATCATCAAAGAGAATTACGATTAGAAACAGGATATGTCTTACAACAAATTGCTCTTTTTCCAAATTTAACAGTGGCAGAAAATATTGCCTTAATTCCTGAGATGAAAGGTTGGAAAAAAGAACAAATTCAAGAGAAATCAAAAGAATTATTAGAAAAAGTAGGACTTTCTTTTGAAGATTATGCGAATCGTTATTCAAAAGAATTATCTGGAGGAGAACAACAGCGAGTAGGAATTGTTCGGGCTATTATTGCGACTCCAAAAATTTTATTAATGGACGAACCCTTTTCAGCATTAGATGCCATTAGTCGTAAACAATTACAAGATTTAACCAAACAATTACATCAAGAATTTAAAATGACAACATTATTTGTCACACATGATACAGATGAAGCCGTAAAATTAGCAGATAGAATTGCTGTATTAAAAGATGGAGAAATTGTTCAAGTAGATGCTCCTGCCGAAATTCAAACGCATCCGGCTAATGAGTTTGTCAAAGAATTATTTAAAGGGGGAGAACATCATGAATGAATTCATTCGAACATTTCAAGAGAGAAATAGTGAATGGCTGTTATCCCTTGGACAACACCTTCAACTTTCGTTATTAGCGTTATTATTAGCAGTAGTCATTGCTATTCCAATTGCAATATTAGTTAGTCCATCGAAAAAGATTTCTGGATTTTTATTACAAATTGCGGGAATTATTCAAACATTACCATCTTTAGCGTTAATTGGATTATTTATTCCATTAATGGGAATTGGAACATTGCCAGCCTTAACAACATTAGTGTTATATGCGCTATTCCCGATTTTGCAAAATACAATTACAGGACTTCAAGGAATTGACGAAAGTCTAGTAGAAGCAGGAATTGCGTTTGGGATGACAAAAATTGAACGTCTTAAAAAATTTGAAATTGCGATAGCAATGCCTGTCATTATGTCTGGGATTCGTACCGCAGCAGTGTTCATTATCGGAACAGCGACTTTAGCTGCATTAATTGGTGCTGGGGGATTAGGAAGCTTTATTTTACTAGGAATTGACCGAAATAATTCAAGTTTAATCTTGATTGGAGCTATTTCTGCTGCGATATTAGCCATTTTATTCAACTTTTTATTGAAATGGATGGAAACTGCAAAATTAAGAACGATTCTGGCTGCCTTTGTAGTCTTAATTATCGGATTAGGAACTTCTTATGCTCCAACTATTGCTAAAATGCAAACGTCAGATAAACTAGTTATTGCAGGGAAATTAGGACCAGAACCTGAGATTTTGATGAATATGTATAAGTTATTAATCGAAGATCAAACAAAATTAAAAGTCGAAGTGAAACCAAACTTTGGAAAAACGAATTTCTTATATGAAGCATTGAAAAAGGGAGATATTGATATTTACCCAGAATTTTCAGGAACGATTACAGAAAGTTTATTGAAGAATAAACCAAAAGTCAGTCATGAACCTGAAGAAGTGTACGAAGTAGCTCGTAAAGGAATTTTAGAACAAGATGGTTTTGTATTTTTAAAACCAATGGCGTATCAAAATACTTATGCAGTTGCTGTGCCAAAACAATTAGCAGAAGCTGAAAATTTAACAAAAATTTCTGATTTGAAAAAAGTGAACCGTCCATTAAAAGCCGGATTTACATTAGAATTTAATGATCGTGAAGACGGAAATAAAGGATTACAAAGTATGTATGGCTTACAATTGGATGTAGCTACAATGGAACCTGCATTACGTTACCAAGCTATTCAATCTGGTGATATTCAAGTCACAGATGCTTATTCAACTGATGCAGAAATTTCACGTTACCAGTTAAAAGTATTAGAGGATGATAAACAATTATTCCCACCGTATCAAGGGGCTCCTTTAATGAAACAAGAATTATTGAAAAAACATCCTGAATTAGAAGGAATTTTAAATCAATTAGCTGGAAAAATTTCTGAAGAAGAAATGAGTCAAATGAACTTTGAAGTAGGGGCAAATGGAAGACCTGCTGAAGAAGTTGCTAGAGAGTATTTAGTGAAGATTAATCTTTTGAAAAAGTAAAAAAAGGGCATGAAACAAATTGTATGATTTGTTTCATGCCTTTTTCGTATTTATTTTTTAGAAAAGACTTCACTGACTGCATTTGTTAGTGGGAATAAAAAGTCGGTGATTTCTTGAGGAGTTTCCTTTTTTCCATGAGCAATCCATGTTTGACAAACACCAAACAATGCATTTGCTAAATAAACACCACAATATTCTAAATCTGTTTCATTTAACGGACGATTTACAGAGCGTTTTAAGATATCTGTTTTTAGTAAAATAAGTAATTTGTTTCGAAGAAAATTTTGAATTTCTTTTGTACCATTTTCAGATAATAAGGCTGCTAAAAGAGGTTCAGACTGTAAAAATTCAAATACTTCTAAAATGGCTTGTTGTTTATGATTGGCATATTTTACAAATATATATTCTAGCGTATGAAAAAGTCTACTTTGATAATGATCAATCATATCGTATTTATCTTTATAGTGTGTATAAAAACTAGAACGACTGATTCCAGCTGTTTCGGCTAATTTTACAGTACTAATTTGGTCGAAAGGTTGTTCTGCTAGTAATTGTACCATGGCATTTTCAATAGCTTGTTTTGTTTTTTGTCGTTTATTACTCTCTGTCATAATATCTCCTTTATATACATTTTTATACACTGTGTCTAAAAATGAATTTTAAAACTTGTTATTTTCTTTTATTAATGTATAATCTATTTTATCAAAAATTAGACAATGTGTACAGAAAAGAGGGGTTATATGTTTAGAGAATGGAAAGCTGTTTTGAAAAAACCAACTTTTATCATTGTGATGGTAGGAATCGCACTAATTCCTGCTTTGTATAATATTATATTTTTATCTTCTATGTGGGATCCATATGGAAAATTATCTGAATTACCAGTGGCAGTTGTGAATAAAGATGAACCTGCTTCTTATAATGGAGAGTCAATGAATATTGGCGAAGATATGGTCTCGAATTTGAAAGATAATGATGCATTGGATTTTCATTTTGTAACAGAAGCAGAAGGGGTGGAAGGCTTAGAAAATGGTACTTATTATATGGTTGTGACCTTACCCAGTGATTTATCCCAAAAAGCTTCGTCAATTTTAACGAATCATCCGGAACAAATGAATATTCATTATCAAACTTCTAGTGGGCATAGTTTTATTGCTAGTAAAATGAGTGATTCAGCGATGGTTCAATTAAAACAAACTGTTGCGAAAAACGTTACAGAAACTTATACAAAAGCTTTGTTTAAAAAAATGGGTGATTTAAAAGATGGAATGGAACAAGCTTCGCAAGGAAGTCAAACTCTTGCTTCAGGATCCAGTCAATTAAAAGATGGCAGCCAACAATTAGCTACTAATTTACAAACTTTAGCTCAATCAAGTGTTACTTTTTCAAATGGAGCAGAGCAATTTACGAGTGGATTAACGACATATACAGATGCTGTGAAGAAAATTGATGCAGGTGTAGCTACATTTCATAATGGATTACTAACATATACAGGAGCTGTTTCTCAATTAGATAATGGGTTAAATCAACTATCTTCTAAAACTCCAGAATTAGCATCCGGAATTCAACAATTAAATGATGGCGTTCAAGCATATGCTGGTGGAGTGGTGAAACTAGACTCTGGGTTAAATCAATTATCTAGTGGAGTGCAAGCTTATACATCTGGAGTGGATAGCTTATCTTCAGGGGCAAGTCAATTGGCAGGTCAATCAGACAAATTGCGAAATGGGGTTCAACAATTGAATCAAGGAATTCAGCAATTATCTAGTCAATTAGAGGCATCTGCACAAAAAAGTAGTCAAATTTCTCAATTGGCAACTGGTTTAGATCAATTAAATCAAGCGATTCAATCAGCGAATGCAACTGAGAGTACTGCGTTGATGGGGGAAGTAGCCAATGCTTTATCTACAATTGCAACTTCAGCACAAAGTGTGATAGTAAATAGTCAAGCTTCTAAACAAGCAGCATTAACAGCGATTCAATCAACAAATGCGTATAGCACTTTAAGCGCTGAACAACAAGCAGAATTAACGGCTGCTGTATCGAATCAAACGAATACGAGTGTGCAATCTGCAAAAGAAATTTTATCAACGATTCAAGTATTGAAAGGGAATTTGGAAAATGCAAAATCTCAAGCGGAAAGTGTTGCTAAATTACAATCTGCAGCAGGACAAGTATTACCATTAGCCTCTGCTTCATTAACTCAATTATCAGGAGGAATTGGAACACTACAGACAGCAGTAAGTCAACAACTTGTTCCAGCTAGCCAAGCAATTCAAAGTGGTGTAGGTGCTTATACAAGTGGAGTGGATAAAGTTGCCCAAGGAGCTAAGATTTTAAGCTCTAAAAACAGTACTTTAAACGGTAGTGTCAGTCAGTTAGCGTCAGGTTCTTCTCAATTAGCGCAAAAATCTTCAACTTTAACTTCTGGAGTTGGGCAATTGGCACAAAAAGCTCCTGAACTAGTCACAGGTATCGAAAAAATCTCTTCTGGAAGTAATCAGTTGAATCAAAAATCTTCAGAATTAGTATCTGGAATCACTACCTTACAATCAGGAACAAATCAGTTAAATCAAAAATCTGAACAACTCCTTTTAGGTTCTGCTAAATTAACAGATGGATCACAAAAAATTGCAGAAGGTTCAGAAAAACTTGCTGATGGAGGACATACTCTTTCAACTGGATTGGAAACTTTATATGGTGGAGTCACTACATTAAGTAGTGGGTTAATGGATGCCAATGAACAATTAGCATTAGCTTCTACGGAAGAAACAAATGCGAAAACTTTATCAAATCCATTGGCATTATCGAAAACAGATAATGATGCCGTAGCCGTCAACGGAATTGCGATGGCTCCATATATGATTTCTGTTGCTTTATTTGTCGCAGCATTATCAACGAATATGATCTTTGCAAAACTTCCATCTGGAAGACATCCAGAAACCCGTTGGGCTTGGTTCAAAGCTCGAATAGAAATTAATGGAATGATTGCAGTATTAGCAGGAATACTCGTTTATGGCGGAGTACACGCCATTGGATTAACAGCAGTCCATGAAATGAAAACATTATTCCTTATTGTATTAGCGAGCATCACATTTATGGCAATAGTGACGGCACTAACGACATGGAATTCTCGTGTGGGAGCATTCTTCTCACTTATACTATTATTATTACAATTAGCCTCAAGTGCAGGGACTTATCCTCTTGCATTGACGAATGATTTCTTCAGAACTATCAATCCATGGCTTCCGATGAGTTATTCAGTATCAGGATTACGTCAAACGATTTCTATGGCAGAAACGATTCAAGAGCAGGTTGTGTTCTTAATGATTACACTGTTAATCTTTATGGTGCTAGGAGTTATGGCATATCGACCTGGTGTGGATGAAGAGTAGAATTTAAGATAAATTAAAAGTGGAAGAAGCTAGTGAAAATTATTGCTAGCTTCTTTTTTTATATTTTGGATTTATTATTCTTAGAATAGGTATTGATTTAAGAGGGACAAAGTAGGAAAATAATAGGAAATAAATTCAGGTTGTTTTTATAAATAGACAATTGTAATAAAAAATAAATAATAAAACTTCCACAATGTTCTGGAAAAAAGTTGACTTAATATTAATTTGCAAGCGGTTTAAAATAGAAATGTGGAAATGGTTGGAGGGTGATTTTAATGAATAATAGACAGGTGGATCTATTGAATCGGTTAATTCAAGAAAACGAGCCTGTGACAGGAAAGGTGTTAGCTCAACAGTATCTGGTTTCCACTAAAACAGTTTACAATGATATTTCAGTAATTAATCAATATTTAAAAGCTTTTTCTTCAGAAATAAAGAAAAAACCTAGTATGGGGATTTATATTGAAATAGATGAAAAATACAAAGAACAGTTGAAGAAAACTTTTCAAACTTCACAAAAGACGAATAAACAACATGAAGAGTATAAACTATTATCTACATTTATGTTGAAAAATGAAATAGATATCTTAGATTGTTCAATTGAAAATTTTACGAGTGAATCAACTATAAGAAGAGAAATTCATGAACTGGAAAAAGAAATTAATAAGAATGGAATCAAATTGATTAAACATCAAGGGAAAATTTCATTGGATGGTTTGGAAGACAATATTAGAAAATTCTTTCGTAATAAGCTGTTAAGTGGATTAATTCATTTTAATTTAACAGGATTATCGAATTATGGATGTATTAATCAGAATAGAGTTCAAGAAATTATTCAAATTATGAATCAGTTGTTAGAAAAATATAAATTTTCAGTTTGTTATGAATATCGTCATTATTTATTAATGGACTTGGTCATTTTCGATATTCGTTGGAAATACGGATATTTTATAGAACAACAAAATGATTTAGATAGCAATAATCCTAAAATAATTGAAACATACTTGTTAGCTAGAGATTTATTGAATGAAATTTCTGAAACAGAAGTTGCCGAAAAGGAGATTATTTCCCTCTGCCAAAGTTTAATTACTATTGGAAATTATGAAAATTCTTATTTAGAGTCCAATGTTCAAATTGAGAAGACGGTAGATGAATTCATAGCTTTAGTTGGTGAATTGGCAGGTATTCATTTTGAGCAAGATGAGTATTTAAGAGGAATGTTAATCAATCATATTCCAGCAATGATTATGAGATTGCGAAATAAAATTCATTTAAAAAGTGATTTAATGGAAGAAATTAAATACCAGTATGGAGTTTTATATAACTTTGTATGGTTATCAGGAAAAGTTTTCAAAAATAATTTCAATGTTGAATTAACGGATAATGAAGCGGCTCTTTTAACGATTCATTTAGAAATATCCGTTGAAAAGATAAAAAAACCAATGAACATCTATGTAATATGCCCACATAGTTTAGCAACATCAGAATTATTATTGAATCAAGTTAGAAAAATAACAGGTCAGTATGAACATATTCATAAAGTAGAATATTCTAAAGTAAGTTCTTTAGATGTTAGTGAAAATGATTTAGTTATTAGTTCAGTGGAATTAGAAAATATATCATTTCCATATGTTCATGTTGGAACGATTATGAAAGAAGATGATTTACTAAAAATCCAAAGAAAATTTTTAGCCAATACAATGGAGCAAACACAATATAACTTTTTAACGAAAAATGATGAAGAATATACGAATCGACTTATAAAAAAATTACTTGGAAAATCGATATATCTAAGAGAAAAGGTAAGTAGTGTAGATAACTGTTTGTCAAAGATAATTCAATTGGCTAATGAGAACAATTTAGAAAATATAAATTTTGAAAAGACTGCTGTAGGTGATAAATATGTATATGAAAATATGCAAAATAACGGTCACTGCCTTGGCGGTGAGCAGTCGGGACATATTATATTTGCAAAACACGCCACAACAGGTGACGGAATACTTACATCACTTAAGGTAATGGAGGTGGTGCTTGAAACCAAGCAGACTCTATCAAAACTTGCAAGTGAAGTGGATATCTTCCCACAAGTTTTAAAGAATGTGAGAGTTGTGGATAAGCAAAAAGCCGGAGAAAACAAGGCGGTGCTTGAGGCGGTAGATGCCGTAAGCAAAGCACTTGGAGATGACGGAAGAATACTTC
>ERZ773203.849-NODE-849-length-16360-cov-2.412879_pt1 | contig 16360 bp, 13 predicted proteins | sample MGYA00580529_ERZ773203 | MGnify/ENA primary metagenome ERZ773203 (study PRJEB29015, sample SAMEA2738176) | human oral metagenome | biome: human oral; feature: human-associated habitat; material: saliva | place: China | collected 2177 ... | reverse complement strand
ATTATTGAATTTGCAAGAGTACGCCTGTATGTTTTTTAGCTTAGGGAGGTTATTGAGAGAAAGCGTGGCCAGATTAGCGTTGCTATATACATTAATCTGCTCCAATAGCTGGAAGTTTTCAAGGTGTAATTCTTCCAAATTATTGTTGTCTATCATAAGGTAGGCTAGCTTTTCCAATGTTTTATCCAAGCTAATCCCAGATATTTGGTTAGATGAGAGGAAGATTTTCTTCAGTTCTGGGAGGTTGGCAAGGCTAAAGACTCGTGTAAGCTGATTTGAGGTCAGGTTAATGGTTTCTATATGTTTTTCTCCTTTCTCATTTGTTATCACACTGATGCCTTCCCATTCTTCCACTGGGGATACGGAGTTCCATTTTTCTTTTTTTGGCCATTTTTCTCCGTTGTTTTCGTTATAGATTCTCTCTAATTCTGCTCTTTCAGATGCAGGTACATCGCCTCCTTGAGAGAAATACAAAGACGATAATAATATACTGAATAATAAAAATACTTTGTTCATAATAAGTCGTTTTACCAATGGTAATATATGCGCTTTGCTTACCATTGAAGTTAATGATAAATTTAAATGATATAATAATATAATGAAGTCTGTGGCTGAGAAGAATTTCAGCCAGCATTAAATAGAAAAAGCCTAAACCTCAGGAGGAGGGTAGGGGATATCATAAAATAGAGAAGTGATAGAATTGTGTTCTTGAGCGTCTGCAATCTTTTTATCTCCCAGAGGGATTTCCCTTTGTATGGATAATGAAATATATTCTGGGGAGATGATATTAAATTCTGGAAATGAAATGGTGGAATTGGTACTTAGCTCCTTGTTTTTTGAATTTTTCCTCAGCTCACATTTCCCGTGGCAGTCAGACTTTGGTGTTTTCTTGTTGATACAATGAGTCTCGTAGAAGTTCTTGTTGCAATGGTAATCTACCAGAAAACCACTTGGAGTACTCACAAGCAGTATGATGATAGAGAAAGTAAATGTGACCAATGTTTTCACCCTGCAAGTATAATAAGAAATGAAGTGGGAGCTAATGATAAAAATCACCTTTATAGAATGACTGAATAAAATAGATGATGTCTAAATTACCTTAAAAAAAGAAAAGAGAGAGGCTGCTTTCTCTCTCATTCTTTTATGCTTCTGGCAGGTCTTCATCTACGCCATTATCTTTTATGTTGGATTTTTTTAATTGGTTAGCTATCAATTCCTGATATTCCATTCTGTTTTTATAAATCTTTATTGCGGTAAATATGGCTTCCATAAAGCTGTGTTCATCAGCTTTGTTTTGCCCTGCGATGTCGTATGCCGTGCCGTGGTCGGGCGAGGTGCGTACAAATGGAAGTCCAGCTGTATAGTTCACTCCTTCCTCATAGGCGAGGGTTTTGAAAGGTGCCAGTCCTTGATCGTGATACATTGCGAGTACGGCATCAAATTTTTGATATTTCTCTGGCTGGAAGAAACTGTCGGCAGGGAAAGCTCCAAAGGCGAGAATTCCCTCATTCCAGAGTTGTTTTATAGCAGGGTTGATGATGTTTATCTCCTCTTTGCCTATTGCTCCGCCGTCGCCAGCGTGTGGGTTCAGACCTAATATGGCGATTTTAGGCTTTTGAATGCAGAAATCTTCTATCATTGTTTTGTTGAGAAGTCTTACCTGCTCTACAATTTTCTCTTTGGAGATGTTTTGTGCTACTTCCGTAATGGGGATATGGTGGGTAGATACGGCTACTTTTAGCGAGTCAGTTACCAGGAACATCAGTCCTTTTGCTCCGAGTTTTTCTTCGAGGAATCCCGTATGCCCCGCGTGCTTGAAGCCGTATTTTATCATTTCATCTTTATTAATTGGTGCGGTTACCAGTACATCTATTTCACCTTGTTTCAATGCTTCTGTCGCTGCTTCGAGGGAGTCTATTGCCATTTTTGTGGATTCTTCAGTAGGAGTACCCAGCTGTACGCTCACCTCATCTTTCCATAGGTTGACCATATTGAGCTTCCCGTCTTGTGCCTGATTGGCTTTTAGGATGTAATTGAAATTGATATTAATCTTAAAGATATTTTTTTGAGAGGTAAAGAGCTTCCCAGAACCGAAAATAACAGGAGTGAAAAATTCTGTAATACTTTTATCTTTTAGGCATTTCATTATCACTTCTGGACCTATGCCATTAAAGTCGCCAATAGAAATTCCTACTCTTATTTTTTGTGTTTTAGACATTTTTGATATCGTTAAATTTAAAAATAAAACCGCACAAAGATAGGGAATTTTGCAGTAGGCTCTAAGCTGTAGGTGCTTTGGAATACTAATCTCTAATCATTACGCCTGTTAAGGTGCTCTTCATACTAATAAGTATTCCTACGCGAGTGGATACTGCCAATAGCCAAGTAGGTTTTGTTATATTTGTAATCTCAAAATTGAGAAAGAGAGTATAGAGACCGCTCTCGGTAGATTAATTTAATGCTAAAAATATGTTTACAGGAATTATAGAAGCGATGGGAAGGGTAGAGCAGATAGAGAAAAAAGGTACGAATATCAACTTTGTGCTCAGTAGCCCTTTTACGAGTGAATTGAAAATAGACCAAAGCGTGGCACATAATGGCTGTTGTCTCACCGTAGTAGATATTGCAGGCGATAGATATACCGTAAATGCCATAGATGAAACCCTTGAGAAAACCAATCTTGGAAGCTGGCAGGTAGGGAGCCTCATCAATCTAGAAAGGTGTATGCAGATGGGAGGCAGGCTAGACGGGCATATCGTGCAGGGGCATATAGACCGCACAGGAGTAGTGGCAGGGATAGAGAATAAAGACGGCAGCTATTTCGTTAGCATCAGCTATGATGAGAGTAGGGAATACACCACCGTGCCCCAAGGTTCTATTACCGTAAATGGCGTTAGCCTCACCGTAGCGCAGACTGGGAGCCATTCTTTCTCGGTAGCGCTTATCCCTTACACTTGGGAGCATACCAATCTTCATCTTTTGAAAATCGGTGATAGCGTCAATTTGGAGTTTGACATCATCGGGAAGTATGTCGCTAAACTAATGAATAAATAACCTCTCTTTATGTATACCTACAAAGGCCTAAACCTGAGCTTGAGAAATAAAGTCTTCTGGGGCTTTATCTTTATCTGCTTCCTCAGTATGGCGGGGACTACTCTTATTTCTTATTATATATTAAGGAATAATTCTATTCAGCTTAGCCAGACCGACCAGCAGAATAAGGCAGATGCAATGATGGCAGCATTAGATTACTCCATCAGCCACTCCGAAGTGGATACCCGAGACCTGCCCAAAGTTCTGGAAAATGCCATCTATGAGATAGCAGATATCAATAAACACGACCTTATTATCTACGACTTGCAGGGCAATTACCTCCTCTCAAATAAGGAGAAAGATTTAGTACCACAGAAGAAGGTAGATCAGAAGATTATTCATCGGCTGCTCCAAAATCAATACAGAGTAGATGAACAGTCTTATGATGAGGCGCTTGAAGCCAATCTTTTCTCCTCCTACATCCTCTTAAAAAATAATGTGCTGAAACCCGTTGCCATCGTTTATCTACCGTATTATCATTCAGATTCGGTTTATCTCAGCGTTTTGGAGCGGTATACCAAATATATCATCCTTCTCAACTTTATCGTTATCCTCATCAGTATAGCGGTGAGCTGGGTTATTTCTAATAATGTATCGCAGACCATACGGAAGTTCTCGGATATGATTGCCAAGATTACCCTCTTTGGTGAGAATATGAACCCCATACGCTATTATCCTAATGATGAGCTGAGCTCCCTCGTTAATTCATACAACAAGATGCTTTTGCAGATACAGTATCAGAAAGACAGGCTCTCCCACACCGCGAAGGAAGGGGCGTGGCGAGAAATGGCAAAGCAGGTAGCCCATGAGGTGAAAAACCCCCTCACCCCAATGAAGCTCAGCATTCAGAACTTTGAGCGAAAGTTTAATCCCGAAGACCCGAAGATTTATGACAGGGTAAAGAACCTCTGCACTACGCTCATCTCACAGATAGACCTTATCACCGCCGTAGCAGATGCTTTCTCTCAGTTTGAAACCTTGCCAGAGAAGAATAATGAAGTCTTCAACCTAAAAGATGAGGTGATGAATATCGTGCAGATTTTCCACGAAGATGATATTAAAATCTCCTCCAACCGTAGCGATATCCTTATCAATATGGATAAGATATACCTGAACAGGATTATCGTGAACCTTATTACCAATGCCAAACAAGCGAAGTCGGACGACAGAGCCCTCCGCATTCATATCAAGATAGAGCAGATTAACCGAAAGGTGAAAATCTCTGTGCAGGACAATGGTATCGGTATAGCAGAGGATATGTACGAGCGAATCTTTGAGCCGAACTTTACCTCCAAAAGCTCTGGGAAAGGTCTGGGGCTAAGTATGGTCAAAAAAATGGTCACCGACTACCAAGGCGAGATCTCCCTCCGATCCGAAATCGGGGTGGGGACGAGTTTCATCATCACCCTCCCAGCAAGCGTTTAATCCCCCTCCCTATGAAGCCTTTCAGATTTCAGCAGTTTGAGATTCAGCAGTCCAAACAAGTCTTCCGAGTGGGTACCGATGGCGTGCTCCTCGGTGCTATGGCAAATGTCTCTGGTCGGGTTTTAGAAGTAGGCACAGGCACGGGGCTCATCTCCCTGATGCTTGCCCAAAGGTTCCCCAAAAGCCTCATCACAGCCATAGATATAGACCCCAATGCTGCCCAGCTCGCTCAAACCAATTTCCAAAACTCGCCCTTTAGCGACAGGCTTGGCGTATTGAATATCGATTTTAAAGCCCTAAACCCTCCCTATCCCTTTGATTATATCGTCTCCAACCCGCCCTATTTCGAGACCAACGCCTCACAAAAAGATATACTCGCCAGACAAAAACTCGAGCTTGATTTCCCTACCCTCATCTCCAAATCCTCCTCACTCCTCTCTCCCGAAGGCGCCCTTATCGTCATCATCCCCTCCACAGAGGCAGAAGGTTTTATAGATACCGCCCTCCAGCAAGGTTTTTTCCTGAAACAAATCGTTAATATCTACGGGATTCAAGGTGGCACCCTCAAGCGAAACCTCCTCGAGCTCTCCAAACTCAACCTCCCCACTCAATCCACCAACTTTACAATAGAATCCTCTCCCCGACAATACTCCCCGCAATACCTCTCCCTCACCCAAAACTTCCACCCACTGCGTGGGGAGCACTTAGCCACAGCGTGGCAGGCAATTAGACCGTAGCCGGTGAGGCATCCACTCGCGTGGAGAGCACTCGTTAGCACGAGGGGCACTTAGCCACAGCGTGGCAGGCAATTGTTTTTAAGTGCTCCCCATGCTAGTGAGTAAGTCCCTCAGCTGGAAACTGTGTTCCCCACACTGTGGGTTTTCTGAAAAATTCTTCTCTAACTATTCTGCTGATGGACTTTTGCTATAAAACGAGGCGCTCTCAGCATATAAAAAGCCTACTGCTTAGGGCTTAAAGCCTACCGCCGAAAACCTATTGCTGAGCGGAGAGATAGTTTCTCCATTTATCGATGGCGGACTGCATATCGTGGGGCATAGGGCTTTCAAAGTACATTTCCTCTTTCGTAGTGGGGTGGATGAAGCCGAGAGTATGCGCGTGGAGGGCGTGCCTTGGGAGGATCTCAAAAACATTTTGTACAAACTGTTTGTACTTCGGGAGGTTGATGCCGCGCAGAATGACATTGCCTTCGTATCGCTCGTCATTGAAGAGGGTATGCCCGATGTGCCTGAAGTGTGCTCTGATTTGGTGGGTGCGCCCCGTTTCTAGTTTGCACTCTACCCAGGTCATATACCGAAAGCGTTCGAGGACTTTGTAGTGGGTTACGGCGTGCTTGCCGTGGCTGCCGTCTTCGTAGACTGCCATTTGCATACGGTTTTTCAGGTGCCTGCCGATGTGCCCGCGGATGGTACCTTGGTCATCCTCTAGATTTCCCCAGACGAATGCCCAGTAGAGGCGCTTGGTCTTCCTGTCGAAGAACTGCTTGGCGAGGTGGGAGAGGGCATATTCATTCTTGGCGATGACGAGCAGTCCCGATGTATCTTTATCGATACGATGCACCAGCCCGATGCGGTCTAAGTCGGTCTTCAGCCCATTCTGCTCAAAGTGGTAGGCTACGGCATTTACGAGCGTGCCGTCCCAGTTCCCAAAGCCTGGGTGTACTACCATCCCCGCTTCTTTGTCTATTACTAAAACATCATCATCTTCATAGACGATATTGATGGGGATATTTTGAGGGATGATGACATTCTCCCGCGGAGGATGAGCCAGCAGTACTGAGATTTCATCGCCTGGTTTTACTCTGTAATTCTGCTTTACGGGTTGCCCATTTACGAGGACATTCCCTGCTCGGCAGGTTTGTGAGATTTTATTTCGTGAGGAGTTTTGCCTGTAGATGAGGAGGAATTTATCTATACGAAGGGGCTCTTGCTTCTTGTCCACCGTGATACTGAGGTGCTCGAAAAGCCCTGAGTTCTCATCGTCTGATGAGGTATCGGTAGTGCTAAAATCCTCTTCAAATAGGTCTTCGTTTGGGTGTTCCATAGGTATTATTAAATAGATTCTCCCGCAGACTTCATCAATTTTGTAGAAATTTAGCTGTTCTTCTTTATTGAAATCTATGGGAGATTGAATGTGCAATGAATTTGTTTTTTACTCTACAACTACCTTTTTTACCTTAGGTTTTTCGTCTTTTGGTTTAGGTTTTTCCTCTGTTTTTTTTGGTTGATTATCCTTTGGTTTGGAGGTTTCGGGTTTATTTTCTTTTTTCGGCTGAGGGTTGTCCTCTTTTTTAGGTTTAGGAGTTTCAGCTTTTGGTTTTTCAGGCTGAGGTTTTATCTTCGGACTGTCTATGGGCTTAGGTGAGCTGAGATGTTCCGTGCCGAAAGCATTGTCGTTAATATAATAACCATCATCTGATGGGATGTTTTCTACCCTCGTCCTGTATATACTGTTTAGTTGAGATATTTTATCTCCCATTTCACTTGGTACTTTCTTGCTTGCCCAGAGGTCTATTTGCATTCCCTGGTCACGGAGAGCGCCTCCTGCTGGGTCTTGGAAGTAGATGATATCTGTTTTATCACCTTTTCCATCCTCGTATTCTACTAGCCCTATTTCAAAGAGGTGTCTGCCGATAATCATTTCTGCTTCTTCTACGGTTAAGCCAATAAGGTTAGGGATAGGCACATTCCTTTTAGGACCTGTACCGATGACTAAATCTATTGGTGTAAATCTCGCTACTTGGTCGCCAGGTTTTAATACTTTACCATCGAGCTGCATACGGATAACGGCATCTCTTTGTATGCTGGGTTCATAAATGGTATCTCCTATTTTTAGTCCTACCTGTTCCAATTGGCGAAAGGCAAGCCCTTTGTATCTGTCTAAAATATCAGGTATGGTAACTTTTGCCCAAGTTTTTGGGTTGATTCTTATTTCAATCTCTCTATTGCTTTTCACACGAGAGCCTGGTGCAGGCCATATTTGGAGTACTTGTAGTGGTTTATACTGTGGCTGAAACTCACCGCTATCTACCTTATATTGTAGCCCAGCATCTTCCAATGTTTTAATTGCATCTGTAATCTGCATATTGATAATGTTGGGTACTGGGATTTCCTGTCCGTGGTTGGTATGATGCTCGAGCCAACGGAAAGTAAAGAATATAAGTCCGATGAAAACTACCATTGCAATAACGATGTTTAGCAATACCTTCCAATTGAAAAATGATTTCAGCATATTCTTCTCAATTATAATGAGGGCAAATATAGAAAATGTTTTTCGCTTTTGATGAAAATGAAGTTCATCGCTTAGTTATTTATTATTTCATTAACTTTGCCTTAAACCTTAATAGAAATGGCTAAAAAAAATGTTGCCGTAGTGATGGGCGGCTATTCTGATGAGTATAAAGTCTCGCTAAGAAGTGGCGAGCTTATCTTTGAATCTCTTGATAGAAATCTCTACAATGTCTTTAAAGTAGTTATCTTGAAAGATGAATGGTATTTCCTTGATGATGATGGTAGTAAATTACCTATTAATAAAGCAGATTTTAGCGTGAGCAGAGGAGAGAAAATCCTCAAATTTGATGTCTGCTTTAATACCATACACGGGAAACCTGGTGAGAATGGTGAGCTTCAAGCCTATTGGGATACCATTGGGCAGAGATATACGGGTTGCAATTTTTACCAGAGCGCTCTTACCTTTAATAAAAAAGATACCCTTGCTGTACTTTCTAAATACGGAATACCCTCAGCAAAGAGCATATACATCAGAAAAGGGGAGAAGGTAGATGCTGAAAAAATAATCTCCGAGCTCAGTCTCCCACTTTTTGTGAAGCCCAACCAGAGTGGTTCATCGCTTGGGATATCAAAAGTGAAAGATATTTCAGACTTTGATAAAGCCCTTGACTTCGCCTTTGCAGAAGATGATGAGGTGCTCATTGAGAGTTTCCTCGATGGAACGGAGGTTTCCGTAGGTGTGATAGACTATAAAGGTAAAACCACAGTATTGGGCATTACCGAAATTGTCCCTAAAAATGAGTTTTTTGATTACGAAGCCAAATACGAAGGTGCTTCTGAAGAGATTACCCCAGCTCGCTTGGATGATGAGACTCGCCAGAAGGTAGAGGATATCGCTAAAAGGGCTTATGAGTCCTTAGGAATGTCGGGCTTCTCTCGTAGTGAATACATCATTATGAACGGGATACCTTATCTTTTGGAGATGAATACCAATCCTGGCTTTTCTCCAGCGAGCATTCTCCCACAGCAGGCAAGGCATTATGGTATGTCCATCACCGACCTCTGTGGAAACGAAGTAGAAAAAGCACTCAACAAATAAAAAAACAAAATGAAAATCGCAGTCTTTCCAGGGTCTTTTGATCCGATTACCTTAGGACATTATGATATTATAGAACGCGCTGTACCCCTTTTCGATAAGCTCATCATCGCTATTGGGCAAAATTCCAAGAAGAACTATATGTTCCCTCTCGAAAAGAGGATAGAATTTATACAAAAATCCGTAGAGCACTTCCCCAATGTGGAGGTAGATTATTATGAAGGGCTTACCGTAGATTACTGTGCTAAAAAAAATGCTCAGTATATCCTTCGTGGGCTCCGAAACCCTGCCGATTTCGAGTTTGAAAAGGCGATTACCCATACCAACCTGGAGACGGTTTTCCTCCTTACTTCCTCTGGGAAGTCGTTTATCAGCAGTAGCATCGTCCGTGAGATTATCGCTCATAATGGAGACTACTCCCTCCTCGTCCCCGAAGCCGTCACACTGTAGCCAGTGAGGCACTTAGTAGGGGAGCTCGTTAGCACGAGGGGAGCTTACATTAAAAATAGAGAAAGGGTCAGAGACCCAAATGATAGGGTTAAAGACCCCGTCGTTGTGGTTAAAAAGGTCGTCGTTGTGGTTAAAAAGGTCGCTGTTGCGGTTAAAAAGACCGTCGTTGCGGTTAAAAAGGCCGTCGACCTGGTTAGGAACCAGGAAAACGCGGTTAAGAACCTAAAAGTTGATAAAAAATACAGGATTTTTTTATTAAAATGATAATTAGCCAAAAGCCAGTAGCCAAAAGCTACCCTATCTCTTATCATTCACAATGGTAATTTTATCCTCAAAGATTTGTATTTTTTGTTCTTTGTAGAGGCTACCGATGGCTTTTTTGAAATTCTTTTTGCTCATTTGGACTACAGATTTTATTTCCTCAGGGGAAGATTTATCAGAGAGGTGGAGCAGTCCATAGTTCTCTTCGAGCTTTTGGAGGATGTATTCTTTGTAGATTTCTATGTTTTCAAAGCCTTGGGGCTGCAGGCTCACATCTATTTTGCCGTCTTCGCGCAGGGTTTTTATGTAGCCCGTAATCTCGGAAAGGGGGTAGAGCGGGGTATAGACTTCTGAGGCATAGACGAGCCCGATGTATTTTTGATTGATGATCACATTCCACCCCAATTCAGATTCGTTCATCACGATGAGAGAGACCTTTTCTCCCTTTTTGAGCGGGAGATGAGAGTAGGAAGGGTTCCGTTTAAACTTGGCAGTGGCGGTGATAAGCCCAGTTGCTTCATCTTCATAGACAAAAACCAGGTAGCGTTTGCCTTCTACCATTTTTCCTTTTTGCTCTTTATAGGGCACAAAAATATCTTTGATAATGCCCCAGTCCAAGAATGCCCCTGAGGGCAGGGTTTGCACGCATTTCATTACGGCAAATTCGCCTACTTCGGCATAGGGTTTCTCGTTGGTGGCTTTTAGAATTCCATCTTCTTGGTAGATGAATACCTCTACTTCATCGCCTTTTTTCCAATGATTTTCTGAGAAGATGTTGGCGATAAATACAGTTTCGTTATTCGCATCTGAAAGATAGAAGCCATGATTTGTTTTTTCGGTAATGGTGAGGGTTTGGGTCTTGCCTGCCTGCATAGTTTGTAGATTAAATTAGGGTTGAAATGAATGAAAATAGAGCACTTATCTCCCGAGAACGAACACAGTGGGGATTTTGTGGAGCTCGGGTTTATGGTTTTTCCAGTCTCTGATGCTTAGGGTTTTAATAAACTCCTCTGCAGGGTGGTTGATATTCGCCGCTATGCAGAGTTTTGAGCTTGGAGAGAGGTATTTCGTAAGGTCATCAAAAAGTTGATTGTTGCGGTATGGGGTCTCCATAAAGATTTGGGTATAGCCTGTACGCTGTACTTGCTGTTCCAGTTGTTGGATTTTAGCTTTCTTCTGAGATTTATCTATCGGTAGATAACCGTGGAAGGTAAATTCCTGCCCATTAAACCCACTCCCTATCAGTGCTAAGATGATGGATGAAGGTCCATTGACGGGGATAACTTTTATCCCATTTCGGTGTGCCCAGCTTACCATAATATTACCTGGGTCGGCTATGCAGGGGAGTCCAGCTTCGGAGAGTAGCCCAAAGTCTTGTCCTTGTTTCATCAGTTGTTGAGCCTCTTTTAAGTCTTCCGTTTCAGAATATTTATCGAGGAGGAAGAGTTTTAAATCTGCCTGTTTCTTCTCTGGAGCAAAGAATTTGATGACTTTGCGTGCTGTTTTCTCATTTTCCACAAAAAAATAATTGGTTTTCAGGATATATTCCTTAATTATCGGTGCGAAATATGCTTGTGGAGATTCATCAGATAGATAGGCTGGGATAAGGAAAAGCATAGTTGGGTTAGCTTTAGTGGGGTTAAGTGGTAATTAATATTATTCTTCTTCAAAGGCTAAGGCTTTGGCATCATCAAACTCGCCTTCCCATTTAGCAATAACCACAGAGGCGAGGCAATTCCCGATAACATTTACAGAGGTACGCCCCATATCCATAAGCTCATCTATTCCTAATATCGCTGCGATAATAAAGGTGGGGAGCCCAAACTGGTCTGCGGTGCTTATCAGTATAATCAGCGATGCTCGTGGAATGGCGGCTACGCCTTTGCTGGTAACGATGAGGGTGAGGCAGATGAGCAACTGCTGCCCAAAAGAGAGGTCTATGCCTGCCGCTTGAGCTACGAAAATAGAGGCGAGGGAGAGGTAGAGCGTAGTGCCATCAAGGTTAAAGCTATACCCCGTAGGTACTACGAAGGAAACAATCTTTCTCGGTACTCCGAAGTTCTCCATATTCTGCATTACAGTAGGCAGAGCAGCATCTGAACTGGTGGTTGCAAAGGCAATAGACACGGGTTCCTTTATTGCTTGGATAAATTTCCTGATCGGAATTTTAAAATAGAGTGCAATGGGCAATAAGTTTGCGTGGTAAATAAAGGATAAAGAATAAGATGAGCAGGATAAAGGCAATCAGCGCTGCATAGAGCGTGAAGAGAAGCATAAAAAGGTATTTCAATATATCCACACCCATATGCCCTACGGTATAAGCCATTGCTGCGCCTACGCCCATAGGTGCGAAATACATCACGATATGGGTATATTTAAACATCGTCTCCGCAAGGCTGTCCATAAAATCTACAATTGGTCTCTTCTTTTCCTCAGGGAGTTTTGCCAATCCTATCCCGAAGATTACGGAGAATACTACGATTTGAAGCACTTGGTTTTCGTACACCGATTTAATGATATTTTCAGGGAATATATCTCTGAAAAAGGATGTAGTTTTATAAATCCACTGGTCATTTTCAGGGATATGCTCTAATGCTTTAAGGTCTTTTTCCTTTGCAGACGAAGCCGATGGTAGCTCGTACTGTGGGATTTTGGAGGCATCTACCCCCGCACCTGCTTGGGAAATATTAATCGCTGCCAAACCTATGAATAGAGCAATGGTAGTAAGGCTGTAGAAATAGACTAATGACTTCCACGCCATACGCCCTACCTGCTTCAGGTCGGAGTGCCCAGCTATTCCATAGACCAAAGTAGCGATTAAGATAGGCCCTACGATGGTTTTAATTACCTTAATAAAGCCTTGGCTTAGTGGCTGAAGGGCTATTGCTATGCTGGGTGCATCGCTCCCCACCAGTACTCCGAGGACGATGGATACCATAATCCAAGTTGTGAGGTGCTTCCTGCTAATTCCATAAAGAATAGCTCCTATACCGAGAAATAAATGTGCTGCTTTTAGAATTTCATCAGATATAGGAGAAAGGAAATGAATACCGTGTGCAATAGATGCCGTAATTACCGAGAGAAGAGCAATAAGCCTGAATATTTTAAGGTGTTTCATTCTTTAATTCATTTATTTGAATGAGGGCAAATATATCGCTTTTCAAACCAAGTTACAAAGAAAGGATGTACCTGCATCCTTCTATTGTACGGTATAATTATAGTCTATATCAAGTGTTGGGAGCGAGCGCCTGATGATTTTATCCTGAGTAGAAGATGCTTTACCCGTTAGCGTGAGTTTCCCATCTACTACCTCTACTTGTATAGAGGGGAAGTCCTTTGCGAGGTCTATCACCTTTTGTAAATCTTCTGGGGAGATACTGGTATCCTTTATTAAATCCTCTAATGATGTAGCCTCGTCTTTCACAGTCTGTGTATCTTTAATTTTATTCAGCTTTTGTAGGGCTTCTGCTTTGTCTTTTGAAGTGTCAAAATTCCCTTTTAGGGTAAGTACGCCATCTTTTACTTCCACCGAAGCATTGGGATAGGCAGAGATGATTTGCTCTGCTTGCTGTTGCAGCACTTCATCTGAGTTAGCATCACACCCCACCAGCATTAAAGCGAGAATGGAGATGAGGTTTATTCTTATCAGTCTTTTCATAATTCTATCTTTTTAAACTTTCACTTTTATTTTATCGATGTTAATGATTTTATACACCAGCTCTTTTAGCAGTTCTCCGTCTGAAGTTTGGTTAGCTCCCAAGCCCTTAGACTTCATATCGATTTCCCGTAGGAGGGTGATGATTCTCGTAGCATATTTGAGTGGATAAAGCCCAGCCGAAGCCTGATAATCTTTTACAAAAAATGGATTAATCCCCAGTGCTGTTGCCACAGAGGCTTTGGATTTATCGGCAAGGGTATGATAGATAATCACCTTTGAAAAGAACGAAAAAAGTACGGAAACAATACTGATGATAGGGTTTTCTTTCTCATTCTTACCCATAAAGTAGGCGATTTTAAAGGCTTTCGTTACATCTTTCAGGGCAATGGCATTTTGCAGTTCAAAGACATTATACTCTTTGCTAATACCGATATACCGCTCCACTAATTTTTCATCGAGTACCTCCCCATCTTTCAGGATAATTTTTACTTTATTCAGCTCATTGAAGATACGCGAAAGGTCGTTCCCCATATATTCTGCCAGTAGATTGGAGATATTGGGAGCGGTCTTGATGCCCATCTTTTGTAATTCTTGTTGGATGAGTTTTGGGAGCTCATAATCTCTCACCTCTTCAGAGAGGAAGAGGTAGGGTTTCAGTGCGGCGTTGAGCTTTTTTTTCTTGCCATCGAGCTTTTTATTTTTGTGTGCAAATACTAATACCGTACTGGGGATGGGGTTCTGAGCGTACTGTATCAGCGCTTCGGTTTCAGTTTCAGTGAGGCGCAGGTCTTGGGCTTCTTTTACGATAATAACTTGCCTTTCGCCCATCATTGGGAACTGCCGAGCCAGCGAAAGCACCTCTGGATACGAGGTATCTTTTCCATAAACTACCGTTTGGTTGAAGTCCCGCTCATCTTCCGAGAGCACTTCATCCTCTATCACCTTTACCAGCTGGTCTATAAAATAAGGCTCTGCACCGTGGAGGAAATAAATCGGCAGTATTTCTTTATTTTTGATATTTTTGACGAGTGATTCTAATTCTTTCATAATCGTATGGAGCTTCCTGTGCTTAATTTCAAAACAAAATTTGATTTCCAGATTAAACGAGACAAAGATAAGTTTTTTATTTATGATGTAGTCCGCAAGGCATGGCTCCTGCTTACCCCCGAGGAATGGGTGCGCCAGCACTGGATACATTTCTTTATCACTGAGAAAAAATACAGCCCCTCTGCTCTTATCACCGAAAAAAAGGTGGAAGTCAATGGTACTCCCAAGCGAATCGACCTGCTGATTACCGAGAAAACCCTCCCCAAAATCCTGATAGAATGCAAAGCTCCCCACATCAAGCTGAGCGAAAAAACCTTTGAGCAAGTCGCAAGGTATAATTCCACTATCGGTGCTGAGCAGATTATCCTCAGCAATGGTCTCCACCATATCTCTGCCCAGTACGATAGCCATACCCAGCAGTACACGATAGGCAAGCAGGCTTTTGGCTGATGGCTTATAGCTATTAGCCAGAAGCTGATAAGTACCCCGACGGGGCAATTTAGGTAGTAAACTATGCCGTCGGGGCGTGCCGACAGGACTTTTTGGCACAAAACTATGCCGTCGTCATATGACGATAGGATTTTTTTGGCAGAAGATTATACCGTCGGGGCGTGCCGACAGGACTTTTTGGCACAAAACTATACCGTCGTCATATGACGACAGAATAATTGCCTACCACACTGTGGCTAAGTCCGTCAGCTGGTAGCTGTAAGTCCGTCAGCTGGTAGCTGTGCCTCACCGGCTATGCTGTATTAGTAGGCTTTGGCGAAGAGGACTCTCTGTTTGGAAGGTTTTCCTGTGATGAGGGAGACGCCTTCTTCTGGTTGGCTATCAAGAGGAATGCAGCGGATGGTTGCTTTTGTTTCGTCTTTTATTCGCTGTTCTTCTTCTTCAGTGCCGTCCCAATGAGCGGAGATGAAGCCGCCTTTCTCTTCGAGTACTCGTTTAAATTCTTCGTAGGTATCTACTTTTGTTATATGCTCATCTCGGTAGTTGAGGGCTTTGTTGTAGATATCCTGCTGAATGGTTTTAAGGAGGTTTTCTATATAGTTTTCTATACCGTCTATGGGTTGAGTTTCTTTGGTGAGGGTATCTCTACGGGCGATTTCTACAGTTTTATTTTCAAGGTCTCGAGCTCCCATTGCGATGCGTATGGGTACTCCTTTGAGTTCGTATTCGGCGAACTTCCATCCTGGTTTGTTTTGGGTATCATCATCAAACTTTACGGAGATGCCTTTTTGTTTGAGCTTGCTTACGATGTCTAATGCCTGCTCGCTGATTTGTGCAAGTTGCTCTTCACCTTTGAATATTGGTACGATGACTACTTGTATCGGCGCTAGGTTGGGAGGGAGTACCAGCCCGAGGTCATCAGAGTGGGTCATAATGAGTGCGCCCATTAGCCTTGTGGAAGTGCCCCAGGAGGTAGCCCAAGCATAATCCAACTTACCTTCTTTATTGGTAAATTTCACATCAAAGGCTTTAGAGAAATTCTGTGCGAGGAAGTGGGAAGTTCCTGCTTGTAGTGCTTTACCATCTTGCATCAGGGCTTCTATACAATAGGTTTTTTCTGCTCCCGCGAAAGTTTCGCTTGGGGTTTTAACGCCTCTTACTACGGGAATTGCCATAAAGTTTTCTGCGAAATCAGCATATACTTCCAGCATTTTTTCGGTTTCTTCTACGGCTTCTTCTCTTGTAGAGTGTGCAGTGTGCCCCTCCTGCCAGAGGAATTCAGCGGTGCGGAGGAAGAGTCGGGTACGCATTTCCCAGCGAACGACATTTGCCCATTGGTTGATGAGAATAGGGAGGTCTCGGTAGGATTGTATCCAGCTCTTGTAGGTATTCCATATAATGGCTTCTGAAGTGGGTCTTACGATAAGCTCTTCCTCTAACTTAGCTTCTGGATCTACGATGAGCTTCTGAGGGTTCTCAGGGTCGGTTTTCAATCGATAGTGGGTAACTACGGCGCATTCTTTTGCGAAGCCTTCGGCATTTTTTTCTTCAGCTTCAAAGAGGCTTTTGGGTACAAAAATCGGGAAGTAAGCATTCTGATGCCCTGTTTCCTTAAACTTTCTATCCATTTCA
>ERZ773203.838-NODE-838-length-16432-cov-3.894425_pt1 | contig 16432 bp, 11 predicted proteins | sample MGYA00580529_ERZ773203 | MGnify/ENA primary metagenome ERZ773203 (study PRJEB29015, sample SAMEA2738176) | human oral metagenome | biome: human oral; feature: human-associated habitat; material: saliva | place: China | collected 2177 ... | reverse complement strand
GGTTGATATGTCCGCTCGCTATTTCTTAAGGAAACTATGGGGGCGTATGCAATACGCCCCTACCCTGACGGACGAAAAGGGGGCAGTTTCTTTGTTCATCGTCGGTCGGGGAAGGGCGAACGTGGCGGGGGTGTGTTTGATGTATTTTATGGTGATGTTTTTTCTGATGATGATCGAATGAAACGTGTGATTGAAATTGAGAAACTGGGGCAGTATCGGCTGGATAATTCGCTGCATACTTGGTTCCATGATAAGGTGTGCGAGCGTATCGGCACGGCTGATGGAGAGAAGATCGGTGTGCCGCAGACGATGGTCGAGGAGTATCGGGCGTGTGTCGATGAGGAGTTTGAGATGCTGAAGGAGGTGTCTGGCGAGGAGAATGAAACGAAAGCGATCCTGAAAAAGGATGCGGAATGTGACCGTCTACTGTCTTTCATTTTGGGCGTGATACGTATTATGCGCCTTTCGCCGCGTCAGGAGGTGGCCGAGGATGCGCAGCATTTGTACGTTTTGACTCACGACAAAAAACGGATACAGTCGGAAGGCATCGGACGCAAACCGGCGCGTATCGATTCACTGCTGAACGACCTCAAAAAGCCTGAACCGGCGGCCATGATTACGCGGCTCGGCCTCGACGAGGCTGTCGGACTGCTGAAGCAGGCTAACGAGGACGCGAGTCGGCTACAGCGTGAGCGGAGCAATCTGCGCGTAAGGCGAAAACGGCCTTCGATGACGCAAATTCGACCCAAAACGGACGAGGTTTACCATGAGGTGATCCTCCAATTACAATATGCTTACAAAAATAATGTTCCGCCGATCGACCGTGAAGCCATTGCCGAACTGGTTCGCCATCTGAACGAGCACACGGCACACGCCCGCATGACTTACAAGAAGAGCTTGGCCCAACGGCGGGCCAGACGTAGACAAAAATCGGTGCCCACGGATGCGGACAATCCTGTATAATCCACGGCTCCGCTTCATTTTATTTATCTTTGTTGCGCTGAAGGGACAAACGACCTCCACCCTCGATCGATGAACGCAAAATACCTCCTTTTCCTGCTCTGCACACTGGCCGCCATCGCCTGCCAGCCCAGCGGCGGGGACGACACGCCCGCCGTGGCCTTCTATTACTGGCGGACGACGTTCGACCTGACGCCTACGGAGCGGCGCGTGCTGGAGGATTGCGATGTGAAACACCTGTATATCCGCTATTTCGACGTCAAAATAGATCCCGCCAGCGGCATGATCGTGCCCGAGGCCCCGGTTCGTTTTCGCAGCCTGCCGCCGAAGGGCATCCGCGTCACGCCCGTGGTCTTCATCACCAACCGCGTCATGCTCCGCCGCGAGACAAACGTCGACACGCTGGCTACGAACATCGCTGCCTACATCCGGCGGATCAACCGAGCGGTGGGTCTGCCCGAACCCGACGAGGTGCAGATCGATTGCGACTGGTCGACCGGCAGCCGCGACCGGTTTATGCTATTCATCGACACCTTGAAGCGGCACGGCGGCTTCCGCAACCTTTCGGCCACGATCCGTCTGCACCAAGCTAAGCATCACACCATTACGCGCATCCCCGGGGTCGATCGCGGCGTCCTGATGTACTATAACATGGGCTCCGTGGAGACGGATACGGTCAATTCGATCTATGACCGCAAGATTGCCAAGCGCTACCTCGGCAGCCTCAAGGTTTACCCCCTGCCGATGGACGTCGCACTGCCCATTTATGCCTGGGGCGTACACCTCAGCGAGGGTCGCGTGACCGAGTTGATCAATCGTATCCACCGCGCTGATTTTGAGCAAGACACGAATTTCCTTGTCTCACGTGGTTCGAACCTTATCACGGTCAAACATTCCCTGATCAAAGGCGGACGTTACTACCGCACGGGCGATGAAGTGAGGATAGAGGAAGTGACATCGAAAGACTTATTAGAAATGGCGCGCGATCTCAGTCGGTATATGCCGAAACGGCCTCGCGAGGTTATCTTTTTTGACTTGGATGAGCATCATTTCAATAAATACATAACGAACTATGAAAGCGAAACGAATTTCTTTAAGGACGTGGTGCGCTGTTTTTAGCGCTATACTCATCTCGACGGGTCTGGCTTGGGCATGCTTTTACATGGACTTCGACCCGCCGTCGAACTTCTCCCCGGAGCTGATGATGAGGGACGCGGAGGCCTATCGGCCCCTCTTTTATGACCCCAACACGACGTTTTACAACGGACACGATGACCAGCATCCCCGCCGATTCAACGAGGAGGTAACTAACGATTGGTATGACTTTTTGGATGGAAAACTCACTCGGGAACAGATTGCAGCCTTCATGCTCGAGGGCAAAAAGGTCGCGGCCATCGCTAACTCCTCGAGTCCGAAGGTGAAAGCCTTCGAGCGCTTCGTACGCCTGGCCCATCAGGTAGACAACTACGCCTGCACACCGATCGATCCGTGGTCGTATTACAATAATCCGCAGTCTGATACGCCTAAAAAGACGTCTGAGGAGCTGGTCGAGGAAGCTATTCGGGATTACAGAGCCGAAACGAATGCCTTCCTCAAGAATCGCTATGCTTTCCAGGCACTTAAGGCGCTCTTTTACGCTGGGAATCGGGATGCATTTGAACGTTTTTTCGGCGAAGTTGAGCCGAATATGCCGCGCAATACGCTTTATTATCGTGCCCTTGGCTATCGTGCGGGCTTCTACATTGAGGTGAAGGACTTTTGCAACGCGAATTTGCTTTACGCAGAGGTATTTAACCACGTCCCAGCCATGCGACCGGTCGCCGCCACATCGCTTACGCTGCAAGACGAAAAACAATGGGAGCAATGCCTCCGCGCAGCCTCGCCCGAGCAAAAAACGGCTCTCTGGGCCCTGCTGGCATTCCGGACAGGCGATAACGACCGGGCCATCCGATCCATCTATCAGATCCGCCCTAAGGATCCGCTGCTTAGCCTGCTCGTGATCCGCTTCATCAACGAGAATGAGGATCGCCGATGGTCGCTGATCGGCCCACCGACGAAAGATGCCGATCCGAAGGCCAACCGCATGAAGGAAATACCGCGGGAAACGTTCGATTTGATCCGGCGAATCGCATCGGAGGAGAAGACGGAAAACCCGTTCCTCTGGTATGCGGCGGCGGGCTACATCACGTCTTGGTCGGGCGACTACGATGGCGCTAATTCGCTCTACGATAAGGCCGCAGGACAAATGAAGGCCGGCAACAAAGAGGCGGCCGATCAGCTGCGCTTACTGCGCCTCGTCAACGCCCTGAGTCGGATCACGGAGGTGAAAGGCGGCAACATAGAGCGCCTCACGGAAGAGCTCCGATGGCTTTACAAGCAGAACAGCTATCCGGAATATGGGGAAGGTGGCATGCGTTATAAGACGGCCATCGAACAAAGCGCCACCTATCTGTCCACGCTCTACGCCAAGGCCGGTCGGCCGGAGCTGGCAGAGATGCTGGATCATAGCAGCGAGAAGATTGCTCAGCCCGGCGTGGTGGACAAGCTGATCGCCGTGCTCGAAAACCCGCGCACACCGATGGAGAAGCTCATCGTCGACATGTATCCGTATACGGCGGAGGAGTTTTACTTCTACAAGGCCCTTCAAGCCCTTCACGCCGATCAATTGATCGAGGCCGAGGCGCTGATGAAGAAAGCGGGCAAGCAGGGGATGACGGAACTCTACACGAATCCCTTTAACGACTACATTCTCGATCCCTTAGACGCCCATACCCGCAAGCATATTAAGGAAGCGAAGGTGAAATACACGCCGATCACGCTTATCCAAAAGATGCGGGAGGGCGAAGCCAAGATTGCGCGTGGTGAGGAGGTGTATAACAATAGCTTACTGGTCGGGAATGCCTTCTACAACATGTCGTTTTACGGCACAAGCGACATTTGGCGCGTTCCGTTGCTGAACGCTTCCATCTTCGAGCTCGTCCCCTGCTATGCCCAAGAGATGGTCATGACCAGCCCCGCCGCGAAAAAGTATTACCGCATGGCGTTGAAGGCCGCCACGACCGATGAACAGCGTGCGAAAGCCGTTTTTCTGTCCATCAAATGCGATCGCAACGACTGCTATTTGGGGCCGATCCGAGGACGTGCCCTCTGTGACGATCAGAGGTATATGAATCAGAGCAACTCTCCCAATTGGCTCGATCGTGACGGCTTTGGCGAGCTGATGCGTTACGCGAACACGCAGTACTATCGGGATGTGATCCGCGAATGCGGCTACTTCCAGCTCTACGTGGCCAAACACAAGCGATGACCGATGGAGGAGCTGCTTCATTTGGAGTCTCGGAAGCGGAGACACGTCGATTTTTCGGATCATTCGGTTGCTGATAAGGCGATTCGTGGGGCGTATGCCATACGTCCCCACACGAATGGCCGGAAATTTGTCGAGGAGGATCTTCGTTTTTGGTCACGGAAGCGGAAACTCGCCGGGCGTGAGCTTCGAACGTATTCAGCTTATCTATATGTAATCCATAGTATTCACCACTTTTCAACAGAGAACAATGAATGAACGAATGAAAGCCTTCAGCAAGAGGGCCATGTACGGCGCACTGGCCGGACTGCTCTGGATAGCCACTCCGGCAGCCCGAGCGCAAGACAACATCACCTTGACAGACTCTGCGCAAACGGTGGCACTCGTGGCCGCCGCTAACGATACCTCCGCCTTAGCGCCCATCACAGCGACAAGCGATAGCGTCTTCCTCAAGGATTCGTCGGCCGTGCTGCCCATCAAAGAGGCCATACAGGACGGTGACTTTCGCACCAAGGCCCAGCTGCGCGAAGTGGTCGAGCAATGGAACGCCGCCCTGACTCCGGCCACCGTCGACCGCCTGAAGCAGCTCTATCACGACACCGAGGTGCTCTATTACGGCGGCCGCACCACACCCGATGAGTGCATCAATGACAAACGGGCCTACATGGAGAGTCATCCCGGATACGCCCAAACGTTAGTCGGCGAGATCGTCTACGACTCCATTAATCAGGTCACCTATCGCTGCTCCTTCATCAAACGCGTCAAGCAAAACGATGGCTTTTTCGAATATCCCTCCTACCTCGTCATGATGCGCATGCCCAACGGCTGGCGGATCACGGCCGAGGGCGACGGCGCCACCGACTACAATCGCAAGAAGAGCGAAACGGGCAGCGCACGCGGTAGCGGCATGAACGAGGGCGACTTCAACGGCACGGGTACGAAAGGCTACGTCTGGCTCGAGCCGCCTGTGTTCGCGAAAACGGATGACGAGGACGCCGGTTGCCTCGGCGGCTGCGACGGCACGATCCGCTTCCTCAACCCCTTCATCCCACCCATCAAGGTCCGCCATTGCATCGACGGCACGCCCGATAACCTCGGCGACCTGAACGGTGACGGCGCCGACGAGGTCGGTTTGCTGCCCATCTGGTTCAATGGCTGCTGGGCCGACTATCACGTCTGGACGCTGCAAAACGGTCGCTGGATCGAGGCGGTAGAGAGCTTCCCCACCCATTGCGACCAGTGGAAGACGGGGCTGAAGCCCGTCGAAGTCGATCCCAAACGCCCGGGCTACGTCATCATCCGTTACAGCGAGAACGGCAAGAACGGAGGCATCGAAGTCAAGAGCAAGTCCGTGCCCATCCGCGGCGGAAAGGGTGCGGCGACCGATCCCGTCACGTTTCCGAAACTATGAGCACCGAGCGCCCCCTCTCCTCCCCCACGCCACCGTCCGCTGCCGCTTCCGTGAGTCCGCTGAAGGCTTGGATCACGGCGGCAAGGCCCCACACCTTGGCGGCCTCGGCCTGCCCCGTGGTCGCTGCGTCGGCGCTGGCCTGGCGGGCAGACACGTTTCGGTTCGTGCCCGCTGCGCTCTGCCTGCTCGTAGCCGTGCTGGCGCAGGTGGCCGCCAATCTCTCCAACGACTACTTCGATTATAAGAAGGGAGCCGACACCGATCGGCGTGTGGGGCATCAGCGCGCCGTTGCCTCGGGGTGGATAGCCCCGCAGACGATGCTCCGCGCTTCGCTTGTCACACTTGGGCTGGCCTTGGTCTGCGGCCTCTTCCTCCTGGCCTACGGCAACCCCGTCCTGCTCCTCGGTGCAGGTGTAGCCATCGCGCTCTGCGTGCCCGCCTATACCGCCGGACCCTACCCATTGGCTTATCGCGGCTGGGGCGACGTCTGCGTGCTGCTCTTCTACGGCGTGATCCCGGTCTGCCTCACGTATTACGTCCAGGCGGGCACCGTGACTGCCACCACTGCGTGGATCTCCGTTGCCCTAGGACTGCTCTCCGTCAACATCCTGCTCGTGAATAACGTCCGCGACCGAGAGCAGGACGCCGCCGCTGGCAAACGCACCACCGTCGTGCGTTTCGGCCGACGCTTTGGCACGACGCTCTACCTTGTCTGCGCCGTGCTGGCCGTTGCCTGCTCATGGCCCGCTTATTTCTATCGCGGCGCCTACACCTGGTTGCTGTTCCTCATCTTCCTCGCCTTCGAACTGGTGACGTGGCACGATCTGCGTCGCCTCAGCGGCTCCGATCTGAACCGTGTGCTCGGACTCACCGCCCGCAATATCTGGATCTATACCCTGCTGCTCGTTTCGTTGCTGGTCTTCTAATAGATGCTGGGGCCGTTGCACGGTCTGCCAATCCGTCAAAATCAGATTCTGGGCCTTTGCAAGGGTCCGCCAATCCTCCAAAATCAGATTCTAGGCCATTGCAACGGTCTGCAATCCTTTAGAATCAGATTCTGGGCCGTTGCAAGGGTCTGCAATCCGTCAGAATCAGATTCTGGGCCATTGCAACGGTCTGCAATCCTTCAGAATCAGATTCTGGGGCCGTTGCAAGGGTCTGCAAGGCGTCAGAATCGGATTCTGAAGAGCCTCCCGAGCGTGAATCACCCTGTAAACCCTCTTCTTTCCCCTCTTTTCATTGTGCAATTCGTCTCCTTGCCCTCCCTTGAAATGGGGATTGCCGGGCGACGCGCACGCCTTCATCTTTGCCGCGCTAAAAAATCAAAACAACCATTCATATACAATGAAAAGAATAGCTACGCTTCTCTGCTTCATGGTCTGCTGTGCCGTCGCCATGCATGCCACGAATGCCAATGTGACTAAACGAACTTACACGGTGAGGGGCACCGTGAAGGATCGCACGAATGCCCCCGTTCCCTATGCCACGGTGATGGTGATCGGCACCAACATCGGAATCGCTGCCGACGTCGACGGCGGTTTTCGCCTCCAATTAGACAAAGGCACCTACCGCCTGCGCTTCTCCTGCACCGGTTACGAGCAGAAGACCGTCGAGGTGTCGGCCGAAGAGCAGCCCACCCTCGAGGTGACACTCGACGAGGCCAAGAACGGCCTCACCGAGGTGGTCGTCACCGGCACACGAACGGAGCGCATGCTCAAGGATGAGCCCGTCGTCACGCGCGTCATCACGGCCGAGGAGATCAAGAAGCTCGACCCGCAGGACTTCAAAGGGCTGTTAGAATACGAGCTGCCCGGCCTGCAATTCAACGGTGCAGCACACGGCTCCGGACTGCCCGACATCTCGTTCCAAGGCATGGACTCTCGCTACCTACTCTTCCTCATCGACGGCGAACGCATGGCCGGCGAGGGCGCCTTGGACAACATCGACTTCTCCCGCCTCGACGTGGACAACATCGAGCGCATCGAGGTGATCAAGGGCAGCATGTCCACCCTCTACGGCTCGAACGCCCTGGGCGGCGTGGTGAACATCATCACCAAGAAGGCCAACCGCCCGTTCGTGGGCAATGTCTCCGCTCGCACCACCAGCCGCGGCGATCAGAAATACGCGCTCTCTGTGGGTACACGTCAGGAGAAGTTCTCATCGCTCACCTCAGCCTCCTTCAGCCGTCGCGACCCGTACACCATCCGAGACACCAAGCCGATGACGAGCACCTTCAAGCGCCCCGACGGCACCGACTCCACAGCGGTGGATACCACCCGGCGCAGCTTCAACATCAAGGGCTACGAGACCTTCTCCATCGCCCAAAAGTTTGGCTACGACTTCACCGACCGACTCAGCGCTGAGCTCACAGGCAGCTTCTACCAGAACCGACTGCTCTACACCGAAGAGATGAAGCTCCACGAGCGCTTCCGCGACTTCACCTTCGGCGGCAAGCTGAACTACATCCTCAACGAGACCAGTCGGCTGGACATCTCCTACCACTACGACCATTACTATAAGAACGACATCTTCCCCCAGGCTGGCGACCTCACCACGGTGAAGTATCGCGACGTCACCCACAACTTCCGACTCAACTACAGCCTCCTCCTGGCCGACCGCCACGCCCTCACCGCCGGCACCGAATACAACACCGAGCGGATGAAAAGCAACTGGTTCCGCGACACCACCTCCACCCACTTCACCAATTACGTCCTCTACGTCCAGGACGACTATCGCGTCACCGACCGCCTGAGCCTCGTCGGCGGCCTGCGCATGGACTACCACTCGGAATACAAGGCGCACGTCAGCCCGAAACTCTCCGCCATGTATCGCCTCGGGCACGTCACGCTGCGCGGTGGTTACGCGGCCGGCTTCCGCTCCCCGTCGCTCCGCGAGCTGTACGCCGAGTTCGACCACCGCGGCATGTTCAAGATCTACGGCAACACCGACCTCAAGCCCGAAACGAGCCACCACGCCTCCGTCTCGGCCGAGTGGGTCGCCGGCATCTTCAACGCCTCCGCCACCGGCTACTATAACTGGTTCAACAACCGCATCGTCCGGACGGTGCGCATCGAGGATGGCCCCGCCAAACAGTATCCCGACTACACCTATCAGAACGCCGAAAAGTCCAAGACCTACGGCTTCGACGTCAACGCCCAAGTGCGCCTGCCCTTCGACCTCACCCTGCGCGGCACCTACTCCTACGTCAACGACGACGAGAAGGTGCAGGGCAAACGCAGCTCCTACATCCGCCCCCACACGGCCGTCATGCAAGCCGACTACACGCGCCGCTTCGGCCGTTGCCGCGCCTACATCGGCCTGAACGGGCGCTGGATGGCCGCCACGGACTACTGGTCGTACAGCAACAGCCGAAAGAGCATGTACAAAATGGAGCTCGAGAGCCGCATGCTCTGGAAGCTGAACGCCGGATGCTACTTCCCGCGCGGCATCGCCCTGAGCGTGGGCGTGGACAACCTCTTCAACGCAAGGGATAAGAACATCGGTTATGACGTCTACTCCGCCACCCTCACCCGGGGCACGGAGTTCATCGCCAACCTCTCCGTCAATATCGCAGAGCTGATCGGCAAATGACGGGACGGGCACTTAGACATCTTTTGGGGCACGACACTTCTTGAGGGAGGCGTCGTGTTCCTGTTTTTTTGGCCCCAAGCCCGACAGGTCGGAGCTATCCCAGAAAAAAAGAAGGGCCAAACCTTCAGGGTTCAGCGCCACCCAGAAAAAAAGAAGGCCCAAACCCTCAGGGTTCAGCGTCACTTAAAAAAAAGAAGGGCCAAACCCTCAGGGTTCAGCGTCGCTTGAAAAAAAGAAGGCCCAGACCCTGAGGGTTCAGGGCTACCTCGAAAAAAACTACTCCTAACTACCGCGCCGTAGGCGCATAACTACCCCTAACTACCTATAACTACCGGGGCGAAGCCCCATAACTACGCATAGAATGAAAAGAAAGATTTATCTGTGGATTGGGATCGTCGCAGTCGTCTTGGCCGCGGCGTTTTTTGCTTATTCCAAATGGATGGCACCCACACGCGTGGCCTTCGTGAACTTCCAGGCCATCTCGCTTGGCAACATCTACAAAGCCAACGACAACTCGCACATCAAACTCGTAGAAGTCTCCACCGACGAGCTCGACAAGCTCAAAGGCTTCGACATGGTCTTCGTCAACGGCATGGGCCTGCGCATCGTCGAGGAGCAACGCGAACAGCTGCAACGCCTGGCCGACAAGGGAGTGCCCATCTACACCTCGATGGCCACAAACCCCGACAACAACATCTGCAACCTCGACTCCGTGGTGCGCGACTCCATCAAGACCTACCTCGACGGCGGCAGCAAGAAGAACTATCGCAGCCTGCTCAACTACGTCCGCAAGGTGGTCGACGGCAAACGCTTCTTCATCAACGAGCCTGAGCCGGCCGTGGAGCGCGCCGAAGACATCATCTATCACCCCAACCCCAGCGGCAACGACCGCGACGACGACCTCGAGTTCCACTCCGTGGCCGATTATGAGGCTTGGCTCAAGAAGCAAAACCTCTGGCACGAGGGCGCCCACAAAATCGTCGTCACCGGACAGATGGCCGACCCCACCGGCCTGATCGATGCGCTGCAAAAGGCGGGCATGAACGTCTATCCCATCTACGCCCGCGAGAAATGGTTCGACTACCTCAACGCCATCAACCCCGCCATGGTGATCAACATGGCGCACGGCCGCTTGGGCGACGAGATGGTCGATTGGCTCCGGGAGCACAACGTGACGATGCTCGCACCGCTCACCGTCAATCGCCTCGTGGAGGATTGGGAGAACGACCCGATGGGCATGTCCGGCGGCTTCATGTCGCAGAGCGTCACCATGCCCGAGATCGACGGCGCCATACGCACCACAGCACTCTTTGCCCAGTATGAAGACAAGGACGGCTACCGCCACTCCTTCGCCGTGCCCGAACGCCTCGAGACGTTCGTCGAAACCGTGAAGCGCTTCCTCGACCTCCGCACCAAGCCCAACAGCGAGAAGCGCGTGGCCATTTATTACCTCAAGGGGCAGGGCCAAGGCGCAACCATGACGGCCGGCGGCATGGAGGTCGCTCCGTCGCTCTACAACTTCCTCAAGCGACTCAAAGACGAGGGTTACAAGGTGGACAACCTGCCCGCCAACCATCGCGAGTTGGAGAAGATGATCATGCAGCAGGGCGCCGTCCTCGGGGTCTATGCCGAGGGCGCGATCGCTGAGTTTATGAAGACCGGCAACCCGGAGCTGATCAAGAAGGAGGATTATGAATCGTGGGTGAAGCAGGCGCTCCGCCCGGAGAAATACAAGGAAGTGGTAGACGCCAATGGCGACTTCCCCGGTCAATACATGGCCACGGCCGACGGCCGACTGGGCGTGGCCCGACTGCAATTCGGCAACGTCGTCGTAATGCCGCAGAACGCCGCCGGATCGGGCACAAATGCCTTCAAGATCCTCCACGGCACAGACGCCGCGCCGCCGCATCCTTACATCGCCTCCTACCTCTGGATGCGCTTCGGGTTTAAGGCCGACGCGCTGATCCATTTCGGTACACACGGCAGCCTCGAGTTCACGCCCCGCAAGCAGGTGGCGCTCTCCAGCAACGACTGGCCCGACCGACTCGTGGGCCCGCTGCCACACTTCTACGTCTACACCATCGGCAACGTCGGCGAGGGCATCATCGCCAAACGCCGCTCCTACGCCACGCTCACGTCATACCTCACGCCGCCCTTCATGGAGAGTAGCGTGCGCGGCATGTACCGCGAGCTGACCGAGGCGCTGAAGATCTACGACCACCTCGCCGAGGACATCAACGAACGCCGCGAACAGGGCAAGGCTCCGGACGCTCGTTTGGAGGACGACCTGAAGCGTGCCGCGATCAACGTGAAGGCGGCTACCGTGAAGCTCGGCATCCACCGCGACTTGGAGCTGGACAGCATCGCCGGTAAGCCCTATTCGGAGGACGACATCCGCCGCGTGGAGAACTTCGCCGAGGAGCTGGCCACGGAGAAGATCACCGGACAGCTCTACACGATGGGCGTGCCCTACGAGCCGGCCCGCATCACATCGTCCGTCTTGGCTATGGCCACCGACCCGATCGCTTACGGCCTCTGGGCACTCGACAAGCAGAAGGGACGCACCCACCTCGACGCCGATCGCGACCGCGTGAAGTTCACACAGGTCTACTTAGATCCGGCGAAGGAGCTGGTGAACCGTCTGCTCGCCCAACCGACGATGGCCACGGACGAGTTAGTCTGCCGCACAGCCAAGATCACCCCCGAGGAGCTGGCTAAGGCGCGCGAGATCATCGCCGACCGCAACGCCCCGCGGGGTATGGCGGCCATGATGATGATGACGGGCAACAAGAAGAAAGGCGGTATGCCAGCCGGTATGCCGGGAATGCCACCGAAAGGCATGGGTGGTAAAGCCGACGCCAAGCCCGCCGGACATCCCGGAGGTATGCCGAGTGGTATGCCGCCGAAAGGCATGGGTGGTATGATGGGTGGCAAGAAGAAGACGTACACGAAGGACGAAGTGCACCTGGCTGACGCCATCATGGAAGTGGAGCGCACGATCCTGAACGTGAACAAATACAAGACGTACCTCATGGAGAGCCCCGAGAGCGAACTGCGCAGCAACATGAACGCACTGAAGGGTGGCTACGTGGCTCCCTCGCCGGGCGGCGATCCGATTGCCAACCCGAACACACTGCCCACGGGCCGCAACCTCTACTCGATCAATGCCGAGGCGACGCCCTCAGAGGCAGCTTGGGAGAAGGGTAAGCGACTGGCCAACGCCACGATCGACCTCTACCGCAAGCGCCACAACAACGAGTATCCGCGTAAGGTGAGCTACACGCTTTGGTCGGGCGAGTTCATCGAAACGGAAGGCGCCACCATCGCACAGATCCTCTACATGCTCGGCGTGGAGCCGGTGCGCGATGCTTTCGGCCGTGTCTCCGACCTGCGCCTGATCCCCTCTTCCGAGCTGGGTCGCCCGCGCATCGATGTGGTGGTGCAGACCTCCGGCCAGCTGCGCGACTTAGCCGCCTCGCGACTCTTCCTCATCAATCGCGCCGTGGAGATGGCGGCTGCGGCGAAGGATGACAAGTTCGACAACCAAGTGTCCGAGGGTGTCACCGAAGCACAGCGCACACTGCTGTCCAAGGGTCTCTCGCCGCGTGAAGCGCAGGAGATGGCCACCTATCGCGTCTTTGGCGGTGTCAATGGCAACTATGGCACGGGCATCCAAGGCATGGTGGAGAGTGGCGACCGCTGGGAGAAGGAGTCCGAGATCGCTGAGACGTATATCCATAACATGGGCGCCTTCTACGGCAGCGAAAAGCAGTGGGAGCTGTTCCGCCAATACGCTTTCGAGGCCGCGCTGACCCGCACCGACGTCGTCGTACAGCCGCGCCAGAGCAACACCTGGGGCGCCCTCAGCCTCGATCACGTCTACGAGTTCATGGGCGGCATGAACCTGTCCGTCCGCCACGTCACCGGCAAGGACCCCGACGCTTACCTCAGCGACTACCGCAACCGTAGCAATGTGCGCATGCAGGAGGTCAAGGAGGCCATCGGTGTAGAGGCGCGCACAACGATCCTCAACCCGACCTATATCAAGGAGAAGATGAAGGGCGAGGCCTCGTCGGCCGGCGTCTTTGCCGAGACCGTCCGCAACACCTACGCCTGGAACGTGATGAAGCCGTCCGCCATCGACGACGAGCTGTGGGACGAGATCTTCGACGTCTACGTCAAGGATAAGTACGACCTCAAGGTCGACGAGTTCTTCCGCGAGCAAAGCCCGGCCACGCTCGAAGAGATCACGGCCGTGATGATGGAGACGATCCGCAAGGGCATGTGGAAAGCCACGCCGGAGCAGATCGCCGAGCTGGCCCGCGTGCACACCGAGACGGTGAACAAGTACGGCGCGGCATGCTCCGGCTTCGTCTGCGACAACGCCAAGCTGAAGGACTTCATCGCCTCGAAGGCCGACGCCTCGGCCGCCGCCCAGTACAAGCAGAAGATCGCCGAGGCGCGCGAAGCCAACCTCTCCGACAAGGACGCCAAGAGCGTCGTGCTCGAAAAGGACAAGCAGAACGCCGTCGACGAGACAGCCGACTCCACCGGCCGCCACATGATCCTCATCGCAGCCATCGCGCTGGTCGTAGCCATCGCCGCGTTCCTCATCATCCGCAGAAGGAGGAAGAACTAAAAACGAAAAGCTAAAAACGAAAAGTCCTGCCGGCAGGAGGTGGGGGGGGCACGCGAGTTCCCCCTCTCTCCCGTACCCGGCTTAGCTTTTAGCTTTTCCCTTTTCGATTATGGACAACATCTTCCTCCTGCTCGCCTTCTTCGCTGTGGTGAAGAGCCTCTTCATGACTACCCTGCTGCCCGACCGACGCTATCGCATTGCGTTCAGTCTGCTGCTCGGCGTGTTCGTGGTGCTCTCCCACCCGTACGTCGTCGAGCTGAACAAGCTGCAGGTGCAGCGCATGCTGTCGGAGCGTTCGGCCCTGTTCGACATCTCCCTGGTGGTGATGGTCGACAGCCTGCTGACCGTCTACTTCTGCCTGGCCCGCCTGCGCGATCGCGAGCCCGGGCAGCACTTTGCGTGGTACACCACCCTGGTGCGCCACATGCCTTCGCTGCTCATCTTCCCCGCGCTCTTCTACCTCCACATCAACCTGCTCTTCTCCCTGCCCGGCGTCGCCTTCACGACCGTCACATGGGGGCTGGCCGCGGGGGTGGTCGCCGTGTTCGTGGCCGCGTCGCTCTTTGCCCGCAGCCTTATCGGCGGCAAGGATCTGCTCATCGAGCTGATCATGCTGCTCACCCTGTTGCTCTTCCTGCTGACCGTCTGCAGCGCCGTCTTCCACCCCTCCAACACCGTCATCTCGCACAGCGCCCCCGTCGACTGGCTCGGTTGCCTCGGCACCCTCGGCCTGCTCCTTGGGCTCACGCTCGTCGGATGGTTGCTCACTGCGGTGAGGCGGAGGCTTCAGAAGAAATCATAGCCTTCGGATGGATAGTCGGGGCAAGGCTCCCACAAGGGGCGCCTCTACCTCCATCGGTGTAACGATGACTGTGCAAGATGGCTTGATGGCGGCAAAGTGTGTGAAATGACCGTGCAAGGCCTGCATGACGATTTCACAGTGTGTAAAAAGGCCATGCAAGACCTGCACAGTGGTGTCACAGTGTGTGAAGCGACCATGCAAGGCCTGCACAGTGGTTTTGTCGTTATAACAACCCTTTAACTACCGGGGCAAAGCCCCATAACTACCCAAGGGCGTATGCAATACGCCCCTACATTAAACAACAATGGAATACGTATCAAACATCCTCTTTTGGATCTCCAACGGGCTGCTGGTCCCCGTCATCGTCGGCCTGCTCTACTTCTTTATCCGCAGCATACTCATGCTCGGCGGTTTCTTCAACCAATACCTGCGTCGCACCAAGCAGGCGGGCCAGCTCAAGAAGCAGCTCGACACGTGGGACGGCGCGCACCTCGACGCCCTTCTGCCCACCATCGAAGCCTCGGCCGAACGCGACTTCACCGAGGCCGTACGCCGCATCGCAGCCACGCCCGACTCGACCCACGTCGACCGTATCCTGGCCGAGTATGAGGTGCGCGCCGACGCCGACCTGAGTCGCTGCCGCATGCTCACCAAGTTCGGCCCCATCCTCGGACTCATGGGCACACTCATCCCCATGGGCCCCGCGCTGGCCGGCCTCGCCACGGGCGACGTCGCCTCGATGGCCTACAACATGCAGATCGCCTTCGCCACGACCGTCGTCGGACTCTTCGCCGGGGCCGTGGGCTACGTCATCCTGCAAGCCCGCCAACGGTGGTTCGTCGCCGACCTCGCCTCCTTAGAGTTCATTGCCGGCATGACCGCCAAGGCCTCCTCTGTCGAACCCTCTAACGCCCCACAGCCATGAGTCGCCGCCGCAGACTGCTCTCGGCTTCGGCCGAAGACAACGACCCCGTGGCCATGCTCACGAACCTCTTCGACGTGGCGATGGTCTTTGCCGTCGCCCTGATGGTGGCCATGGTGGTGAAGTTCAACATGACCGAGATCTTCTCCAAGGAGGATTACACCATGGTCAAGAACCCCGGCAAGGACAACATGGAGATCATCACCAAGGAAGGCCAGACGATCACCCGCTACAAGCCCTCCGAGAACCAGAACGCCACCGGCAAGAAAGGCCGCAAAGTGGGCGTAGCCTACGAGCTGGAGAACGGCGAAGTGATCTACGTGCCGGAATAGCCACGAATACTGGCAATCAATGAGAACTGCAAAAAGGAAAAAGCCGTTCGCCTTCCTTCTCGACGCCAAACGGTTCAAACGCCTCAGGCGAAAGGCTAAATGCGAACCGAACAAGGAAACGATCGCGGCTATCGAGGCGGCGCGCGCCGGCCGATACGCAGGCACCATAGACCTAAGCAGCCGGGAAGCCTTCATCCGCTCATGCGGTGGATGAGGCAATCCGCCACCGCTTCATATACACCAAGGGCTGCATCATCGATTGCGTATGATGCAGCCCTTGTTCTTGTGCGGCCTTACTGCCGGTAGGCGGTAGGGGCGTATCGCATACGGGCGTCTGCGGACGCCGGCGAATATGGCCGGGGACATGATTGTACAATCGGAATGGTAATTAAACCTGTGTGGATCCGTAGACGCCCAGCTCGGCAAAGTCATCGATCAGGAAGTCGGCGCCGGCGGCTTGCAGCTGGTCGC
>ERZ773203.831-NODE-831-length-16516-cov-9.584472_pt1 | contig 16516 bp, 14 predicted proteins | sample MGYA00580529_ERZ773203 | MGnify/ENA primary metagenome ERZ773203 (study PRJEB29015, sample SAMEA2738176) | human oral metagenome | biome: human oral; feature: human-associated habitat; material: saliva | place: China | collected 2177 ... | reverse complement strand
TCCAAATATCCACGTACGTAGATATTAGAGCCACGTACGTAGCCCAAACTTATCTGCTACTCGTCCACAACTTTTTATTCATACGCGGAGCAACAACCTAATATAGGTCAGCGGGGCGACCAGTATTGGTCGACGCGCGAACCACTATAGGTTTGCACTACGAACAAGTAGTGGTATGCATTCGCTCCTTCCCCGAGTATAGAATGCAAGCCCCTAAGGCCCCATAATCATACGCCGTTGTCAAAGCCTTTGGAGCTTTCAAGGCCTTGCGAGTCAGAGATGCTAGTCCCTTGCTGCAGGCTCAGCTCTGCAGGGCTTGTTCGTTAAATATTTCGGTTTATCTTTGCTTTAGAGAGGATAGCTATAAGCTATGCTTTTAGTAACTAACTAATCTCAAAGAGTAGATAACGATGGAGAAGCTTACTGGCTTGATCGATGCACCATTCACCCCATTCTATGAAAATGGGGAAGTTAATCTGGAACCCATAGAACGCTATGCCAATATGCTGGCAAAGAATGGTCTCAAGGGAGTTTTTATCAATGGATCTTCTGGTGAAGGCTATATGCTGACCGAGGAGGAGCGAATGCGTCTGGCGGAACGCTGGGTCGAAGTCGCTCCCGAAGGCTTTAAGGTCATTGTCCATGTGGGCAGTACTTGTGTGAAGTCAAGCCAGCGTTTGGCTACTCACGCTGAGGAGATTAGGGCCTTTGGTATCGGAGCCATGGCTACGCCCTTCCCCAAGATTGGTCGAATCGAAGAGCTGGTCAAGTACTGCGAAGAGATCGCTGCTGGCGCTCCTAACTTGCCATTCTACTACTACCATATACCTGCCTTCAATGGGGCTTACCTTCCCATGGTGGACCTCCTGAAGGCAGTAGATGGACGCATCCCTAACTTCGCAGGTATCAAGTACACCTACGAAAGTCTATACGAATACAATCAGTGCCGCTTGTATGCGAATGGCAAATTCGACTTGCTGCACGGTCAGGACGAAACGATCCTTCCTTGCTTAGCTATGGGAGGTGCCCAAGCTGGGATCGGAGGTACCACCAACTATAATGGTCGCTGCCTCGTGGGGATCCTCGACGCTTGGAAGCGTGGTGACCTCGAGGAGGCACGTGAACTGCAGAACTTTGCCCAAGAGGTAATCAATGTCATCTGTCACTTCCGCGGCAACATCGTTGGAGGGAAGCGTATCATGAAGCTCATTGGCCTGGACCTTGGGAAGAACAGAACGCCCTTCAATAATATGACCGACGAAGAAGAGGCCCGCATGAAGCAAGAGCTTGAAGCCATCGACTTCTTCAGCCGCTGCAACATCTTCTGATATTCGCCTAAATACTAGAGAAGATGGATGTAAAGAAGTACCTTGCGTATTGGGCAGACCGATACCAAGATGATCTCAAGGAGAATATACTCCCCTTTTGGCTGAAGCATGGCTTGGATAGAGTCCATGGCGGTGTGTACACATGCGTAGACCGTGATGGTACGCTGATAGACTCTACCAAATCGGTATGGTTCCAAGGTCGCTTCGGCTTCATATGTGCCTACGTATACAATAACATTGAGGCGAACGAAGAATGGCTGAGCGCCTCGAAGAGCTGTATCGACTTCATCGAGCAGCACTGCTTTGATGTCGATGGGCGCATGTACTTTGAGGTAACTGCAGATGGTAAGCCTGTCCGCAAAAGACGCTACGTGTTCTCTGAGTGCTTTGCCGCGATCGCGATGTCGGAGTATTCGATCGCATCGGGTGATAAAAGCTATGCAGAGAGGGCCTTGTCGCTCTTCAAGCAGATCCTCCACTTTATCAATACGAAGGGGATCCTTGCCCCCAAGTATTGCGAAGGGGTAGAGATGCAGGGGCATTCGATCACGATGATCCTCATAAATACCGCTGCACGCATCCGTGAGGCTATACCTGCTGCCGAGCTTGACGAGCAGATTAGCCTGTCTATCGACACCCTCCAGCGCTATTTCATACATCCCGAGTTCGAAGCTCTGTTAGAGACCGTAGGGCCTAATGGTGAGTTCATCGATACGATCGTCGGACGCACCATCAATCCTGGTCACTGCATCGAGACGGCGTGGTTCTTATTAGAAGAAGCAAAGTATCGCGGTGGTGATGCCCAGCTGACAGAGGTGGCCGTCAAGATCCTTGACTGGTCATGGAAATGGGGCTGGGATAAGGAGTATGGTGGCCTCATCAACTTCCGTGACTGTAAGGGGCTTCCCGTGCAGGACTATTCGCAGGATATGAAGTTCTGGTGGCCACAAACAGAAGCGATCATCGCGACGCTTTACGCCTATGAAGCTACTGGTGAAGAGCGCTTCCTGCACATGCACCAGCAGATCAGCGACTGGACCTATGCTCATTTCCCCGATGCGGAGTATGGCGAGTGGTATGGTTACCTACATCGTGATGGTACCGTAGCTCAGCCTGCGAAGGGTAACATCTTCAAGGGTCCCTTCCATATCCCCCGAATGATGATCAAGGGCTTCATGCTCTGTAGAGACATGATGCAGTCCTAAGCATCGGCTTCGAGTTTTAGAACACAAGATACTAACCGTTTCTGTAGAAGTCCCTTATTCCAGCGCTCGCTAGTGAATAGGGGACTTTTTACTCCTAATCAGATATGAAGAACCTAACTAATGGTAAGTACTATCCATGGGTTGTAGTCGCATTGCTGGGCGGTGTGGCCTTGCTCAACTATATGGACCGCCAGATGCTAAGCACCATGAAAGACTCCATGCAAGTGGACATCACGGACTTACAGTCTGCCGCGAATTTTGGACGATTGATGGCCGTATTCCTCTGGATCTATGGCTTGATGAGTCCTATCTCTGGTATTATAGCAGACAATCTCAGCCGTAAGAAGCTTATCGTGGGTAGCCTATTGGTGTGGTCTTCTGTCACCTACTTCATGGGCTTAGCCACGACTTACGATCAAGTCTTTTGGCTGCGTGCCCTGATGGGGCTTAGTGAGGCGCTTTACCTTCCTGCTGGGCTGTCTCTTATTGCTGATTATCATACAGGTGGCTCTAGGTCACTGGCCGTTGGTATTCACATGACAGGGCTCTACCTCGGACAAGCCATCGGTGGGTTTGGTGCTACGCTGGCTGCCGCCTATTCTTGGAATGCGACCTTCCAATGGTTTGGCATCATCGGCATCGTCTATGCGGTTGTCTTGGCTGTCTTCCTGAAGGATAAGAAGCGAGTAGCCCCTGAAGAGACAAAGGAGAGTACTCCGAAAAAGTCCCAAGCTAATGTCTGGCTGAGCCTCAAGTCTCTGTTTATGACCCCAGCGTTTTGGGTCATCCTCTTGTACTTTGCTATTCCCAGTTTACCCGGCTGGGCTACTAAGAACTGGCTTCCTACTCTCTTTGCCGAGAACTTAGGACTCCCCATGTCACAGGCTGGTCCGATGGCTACCATCACTATCGCATTCTCCTCTTTTGTGGGGGTCGTGTTTGGGGGGATTCTCTCGGATAGATGGGTTCGCAAGAATATCAAGGGCCGTATCTACACAGGTGCTATCGGCTTATCTCTGACCATACCCTCACTGCTGCTCTTGGGCTTTGGTCACAGCATCTTCGAGGTAGTCAGTGCTGGGGTCTTGTTTGGGATAGGCTTCGGGATGTTTGATGCGAACAATATGCCGATTCTATGCCAGTTCGTGAGCGTGCGTCAGCGCGCCACAGCCTATGGTGTGATGAATATGGTGGGGGTCTTTGCTGGAGCAATGATTACCTCCGTATTAGGGTCATGGAGTGATGACGGCAATCTCGGGATGGGTTTTGCTCTGCTCGCCGCTGTCGTTGCAGTTGCCGTCGTGATCCAGCTCTACAGCCTGCGTCCCCAGACCGATGACAAGGAGTAATATCAACCAATAACATAAGAAGAATATGATACTTTCTGAGCTAAGGTATAGTGAGAGAATCGAGATGCTGCATCCTCTTTTTAAGAGAGCATTCGATTATGTGAAGACGCACGATCTGCTGAATACCCCATGTGGACGTATAGAGCTGGAAGGAGACGATCTGTTTATCAACAACGTCAATCCTGAATGTGTCGCCATCGACCAGCAGCCATTAGAAGTCCATCGTCAATATATTGATATTCACATCCTACTGGAGGGTGAGGAAATCATCGGCTGGAAGCCTCTCTGTGATGCTAAGGATGAGCGAAAAGAATACTCAGAGTCTGAGGACTATGCGCTTTATGGAGATGCAAGCTTCACTCCGATCAAGCTTCGCCCTGGTCAATTCGCTATCGTGTGGCCTGAAGATGCGCATGCCCCTCTTATTGGGGAGGGAAAGATTCGTAAGCTCATAGTCAAGGTTAGAGTTTAGGACCCATCCAAGCCTCGTTGCCCCATGGTATCTTGTCTCTGAAGATCTGTGTGGATTCAAGGTAAGTCCCAATAAAGAAAAAGCGATGTAAGACCCAGTCTTACATCGCTTTTCTCTTATTGTGAAGGCTTCTATGACGACCATTTTGCTGTCACTTTGAAGCCTCTTCGCGGAGAGAGAGGCTCTTTCTCTTGAACTATCATAGATGCTTGTTTGGTGTCAAAGTGCTGTTTATCAGTGTGTATATGGGTGTATTCCTTAAAGTGGGGTATCATAGAATCTCCCTTGCTATATCCTTATTTGGGTGTATCTTTGGGTGTGTAAACTATACCCCCGAGAATTATGAATATCAAGCGCAATATCATCTTTGCTCTGGAGAGCCGGAAGAAGGACGGTATCCTGATCGTTGAGAACGTCCCCATCCGTATGCGAGTGAATTTTGCTTCCCAGCGGATAGAGTTCACTACGGGCTATCGTATCGATGCCGCCAAATGGGATGCAGACAAGCAACGTGTAAAGAACGGATGCACGAACAAGCTTAAGCAATCAGCCTCAGAGATCAACGCTGCTCTCTTGGGCTACTACACCGAGATACAAGAGATCTTCAAGCGCTTTGAAGTGGCCGAGGTTATGCCAAGCCCTGCTGATGTTAAGAGCGCCTTCAATGCCCGCCATAGGTCTGACGACGTACAAGAGGAGCAGACTTCCGATAAGCTTGATCCTTCAACCGACTTCTATAAGGCCTTTGATGAGTTCGTACGTGTCTGTGGTCGACAGAATGACTGGACGCACGCCACCTATGAGAAGTTTGCTGCGGTGAAAAATCACCTTAGAGCCTTCCGAGCAGATATTAGCTTCTCCTTCTTCAACGAGGCTGGTCTGACGGAGTATGTCCGCTACCTCCGAGAAGTACGCGAGATGCGCAATAGCACGATTGGGAAGCAGCTCAGCTTCTTGAAGTGGTTTCTACGTTGGAGCTTCGGCCAGGGAATGCATAGGAACAATGCTTACGATACCTTCAGACCTAAGCTCAAGGATACGCAGAAGAAGATCATCTTCTTGACTTGGGAGGAGCTGACAAGGCTTCGTGAATACGAGATCCCTCCAGCGAAGCAGTCGCTTGATCGTGTGCGGGATGTCTTCCTCTTCCAGTGCTTCACTGGGCTGCGATACTCGGATGTCTACAATCTAAGAAGAAGCGATATCAAGGAAGATCATATCGAAGTCACTACGATCAAGACTTCTGACAGTCTGGTCATCGAGCTCAATAAGCACAGCAAAGCTATCTTGGAGAAGTACCAGGATGTGGTATTTGAGCACGACAAGGCACTGCCCGTTATTACTAACCAGAAGATGAATGAGTACCTCAAGGAGCTTGCCGAACTTGCTGGGATCAACGAACCTATTCGCCAGACCTACTACAAGGGTAATGAGCGTATCGATGAAGTTACTCCTAAGTATGCCCTGCTTGGTACGCATGCTGGTCGTCGCACCTTTATCTGTAATGCGCTTGCTTTGGGTATCCCTCCTCAAGTCGTGATGAAGTGGACGGGGCACAGTGACTACAAGGCGATGAAGCCCTACATCGATATTGCGGACGACATCAAGGCTAATGCGATGAGTAAGTTCAATCAATTGTAAGGCACGTATTCGACTTGGGAGAGTAGGGATTCTGCGATGAAGAACGATTGCGATGGGTCTAGCCCATTGGTGCTATATAGGTGTGCGACCTAAGCCTTGTGCTATATTCCGTACGATGTTATACCTTTACAGATATGCTACTCATCGCATGAGTAGATGAAGTCACCATATTATGGCAATGAATAGGATAAAGGCTGTATTGGCAGAGAAGCAACTAACGAGTAAATGGCTTGCCCAAAAACTGGGTAAGGCAGAAAATATGGTCTGTCGTTGGTGCTCCAATAGGGCGCAAGCTTCTATCGGAAGCTTTCTTGAAATTGCTGATACCTTAGATGTTGATGTCCGAGAACTCCTTAGCCCCTCACAATTATAGATATGGGAACATTCAATGAAGCAACACGTGTACAGATGCCAGCAATGGTACATCTTACACGTTTGGGATATAAATATTTTGGTAAGGTTCACGAAGAAGATGCCTCCAATGGTGTTTATGAAGCAGACACCAACATCCTATTAAAAGTTTTCAAAGAGCAGTTCGTTCTGCTCAATCCCGAACATAAGGGAGAAGTAGAGCAGATGTTGAGAGACATCCGGAAGGAGCTTAACGATGATGATTTGGGGCGTAGTTTCTATCGACGCCTAAAGTCGGTGTCGCCCATTCGATTGATAGACTTTGATACGCCAGGAAACAATACTTTTCACTTTACGGCAGAGTTTACTTGCCGTAATGGGCAAGATGAGTTTCGCCCCGATATCACACTCTTCGTAAATGGTCTACCTCTCTGCTTCATTGAGGTAAAAAAGCCCAATAATATGGGGGGGATGGTTGCCGAGAGTAGACGAATGAATAAGGCTCGCTTTCCAAATAAAAAGTTCCGTCGCTTCATCAATATCACTCAGTTGATGATTTTCTCCAACAATATGGAGTACGACACGCTGAATGGTGTGGTACCTGTTGAAGGTGCGTTCTATTGTACTGGTGCTAGAGGCAATGCCCCGTTCAATTGCTTCAGAGAAGAGAATCCCAAAGGAGCAGAGATAGCCCCCTTTTATACAGACTATCCCTATCTCCCGGTAGACCCTAAGGTGGAAGAAGCTATCCTCTCAGAGTTCAACTGTCAAGTAATCCATACTAGCCCTGAATATCGGAGTAACCTTTCTGGATATACACCTACTAATCGTATACTCACATCGATGTGTAGTCCGCAGCGTCTGCTCTATCTGCTACGCTACGGTATCGCCTATGTGCGACAAGAGCGGGAAGTAGATGGAAAAATAGAGTCTACGGACCAAAAGCATATTATGCGTTACCAACAGCTCTTTGCCGCCATGGCGATAGAGCAAAAACTATCCCAAGGAATTACCTCGGGACTGGTTTGGCATACGCAAGGGAGTGGCAAGACAGCTCTCTCCTTTCACTTGGCTTACATCTTGAATGACCATTTTGCAAGGCTGGGTAAGGTGGCTAAGTTCTACTTTATTGTAGACCGACTTGATCTCCTTGAGCAGGCTACTCAGGAGTTTGAGGCACGTGGTTTAGTGGTCAATACGGCCAGTACACGCAAAGAGTTGATGGAACAATTTCGCATGAACCAAGCACAGCATGGCTCGACAGGTCAAGCAGAGATAACGGTCGTTAATATCCAACGCTTTGCCGAGGATACCGAGCGAGTAGAACTCAATGACTATGCTACCAACCTACAGCGTGTCTTTATCCTCGATGAAGCTCATCGTAGCTATCGTCCTGGAGGTTGCTTCCTAGCCAATCTCTTTGATGCAGATCAAAATGCAATTAAAATCGCTCTAACAGGTACACCTTTGCTCAAGGAAGAGCAAGCCTCATGTAAGATCTTTGGCGACTACCTGCACACCTACTACTACGACCGCTCGATAGCTGACGGTTATACGCTCAAGATTATCCGTGAGGACATAGAGACATCTTACAAAGAGAAACTCACGGAGGTACAAGACAAGCTCGAGGCTCTCGTACAAAAGAAAGACGTACGCAAGAATACAATTATAGAACATGATAGCTATGTCGACGAGTTGCTACGCTATATCCTCACAGACCTCATCCGCTTCCGGAAGATACAAGGGGACGAGACTCTTGGGGGGATGATTATCTGCGAAACCAGCACTCAAGCCGAGAAGCTATATCAGCACTTTGGGCGTATCTGCGAGGAGCTTAAGTTCGACAAGATGCTCAAGGCTGGGCTTGTCCTGCACGACTACGAGGACAAAGAAACTCGCAAGCAGATAGTAAAAGATTTCAAGAAGAATATGACGGTAGACTTGCTCATCGTCTACAATATGCTGCTCACAGGCTTCGATGCACCCAGACTCAAGCGTCTATACTTTGGTCGCAAACTTAAGGATCACAACCTCTTGCAAGCCATCACTCGTGTCAATCGGCCCTATAAAGACCTACGCTACGGTTACTTGATTGACTTTGCCGACATCAAGCGGAACTTTGAAGAGACCAACGAAGCCTACTTACAAGAGCTTAATCGATTCAATGATATTAGTCAGGAGGAAAATCTCAATACGCCCAACACTTTTATGCAAGTATTAGTGAGTAAAGAGGAAATCATCGAACAGATGAAGGAAATTAGGCAGATACTCTTCGACTACTCGTGCCACAATGCAGAAGATTTCTCTACGGAGATTTCAACCCTAGAGGATAAACAAGCTCTTTTGGACTTAAAGCACGCACTTGTCTCTGCCAAAGATATGGCCAATCTAGTGCGCACCTTTGGGGACGACGACCTACGTGCGAAGTTTGCCGAAGTTGAAATAACAAAGCTCCCCGAACTACTAAGCGAGGTACAGCATCGTATCACGATCATCAACCAAAAGGAGGCTTTCTATACTAATGCTGAAACTAAACTCCTCATCAACGAGGCTATGCTCGATATTGAGTTCAACTTTGCTAAAATAGGGCAAGAAGAACTTCGGCTGGTTGCTGGAGGAGTGGAGTTAAAAGAGAAATGGCAACGCACCATTACTGCTTTCACGCAAAATGATGACCAAGAAGACCCCGAGTTTATCTCCTTGCGAGATGCTTTTGCCGAGCGCTTCAAAGAGCGAGGCTTTGTCATAGATACGATTGCCAAGTTCAACGAAGAGGCGCAAGCTCTTGACGAGGTCGTCAAGCGTCTACAAGATATACAGAAACGAAATACCGCACTCATTAAGAAGTATAATGGTGATGTTAAGTTCGCACGTGTACACAAGCGTATCCGTGAGGTTAATTTAGAGCGTAGCCAAGCCAAAAAGCCTCCGATGTTCTCCTTTCATGATGAAGAGATTATGATCATTCTTAAGATGATCAAGTCGGATATTGATGGCAGGGTCTACGACAAGAATGATATTCTCAAAAAAGATGCATTCTTTGCTCGGACTGTACAGTCTCTCATCAGTGGCTGTCTATATCACTTCCCACAGATTAAGCCCGAAATGGATGATTATCAGTTTATCCAAAAGCGGATTTCACAACAATACCTGAACCAGTATAACGCAACTTACCCCAACGCATAGACTATGCCAATTAAAGCTAAGACAATACAGCTTATAGACGAACTCAAAGCCACCTGTGCTACTTATGGCATGGGCAATGATGGTAACGAGTATAAGATCATCACGCAAGTATTCTTGTATAAGTTCCTCAATGATAAGTTCGGTTACGAACTCAAGCGTGCCAAGAGCGATATTGCACGCCAAAAGATTGTCCCAGCCTCCCAGTGGGAGGAGGCCTATGCTGCCCTTAGCGAAGAGGAACGGTTGCTATTGCAAGCTTCGTTACCTCCAGAAGTACCCCTTCTACAGCCCTACCACCTTATCGCTTATCTATGGAATCAGCAGAGCAAAGGCGACTTCGACACTATCTTTGACAATACGATGACCGATATTGCCGAAAAGAATGCCGAGATATTCTCTACGCAGACGACAGAGAACACCAAGATACCACTCTTTGAGACACTGACGAACTATGTTACCGATACGGCACAGCGTGCCCCCTTTGCGCGTGCCTTGGTGGATAAGCTTGCTAATTTCTCTTTTGAAGAAGCCTTTGAGCAACACTACGACTTCTTTGCCTCGATCTTTGAGTACCTTATCAAGGACTATAACACAGCAGGCGGTGGTAAGTATGCCGAATACTATACCCCTCATTCGATAGCCACCATTATGGCTCGTCTTTTGGTTGGAGATAATCCCGATTTGCACAGCCAAGAATGTTATGACCCTTCTGCAGGTACAGGCACACTCCTTATGGCTCTCAGCCACCAAATAGGAGAAGAGCGTTGCACCATCTTCTCGCAAGATATCTCACAACGCTCCAACAAGATGCTAAAGCTCAATCTCTTGCTTAATGGCCTTGTGTCTTCACTCGACTATGCCATTCAGGGTGATACGCTCGTTGCACCTTACCACAAAAGCGATGATAAGCAAAGCCTTCGCCAGTTCGACTTTGTCGTCAGCAACCCGCCCTTTAAGATGGACTTTTCGGCTACTCGGGAGCAGATTGCTGCCCAGCCTGCTCGTTTTTGGGCGGGTGTCCCCAAAGTGCCATCCAAGAAGAAAGAGGCGATGGCTATCTATACTTGCTTTATTCAGCATGTGATCAACTCTCTCAAAAACAATGGTCGAGGAGCTATCGTTATCCCTACAGGCTTCATTACGGCCAAGAGTGGCATTGAGAATAAAATACTGAAACGCATTGTAGATCAGCGTTGGGTCTATGGCTGTGTGTCTATGCCCAGCAATGTCTTTGCCAATACGGGTACCAATGTGTCGGTACTATTCTTCGATAAGTCCGCTTCTGCCGATAAGGTTGTGCTGGTGGATGCCAGCAAGCTGGGCGAGGAGTATAAAGAGGGCAACAACCAAAAGAAGCGTTTGCGCGACTTTGAAATTGAGCAGATTGTCTCTACCTTCCGTGAGGCAAATTCAGTGGAGGACTTCTCTGTGGTAGTCAGCTACGATGAAATCAAGGCAAAGAGCTATTCTCTCTCTGCAGGTCAGTACTTTGATATCAAGATAGACTATGTAGATATTACCGAAATGGAATTTAAGGCTCGTATATCTGCTTTTCGTCAAATACTCACAGAACAGTTTGCCGAGAGCCATAGGCTTGAAGAAGAAATCATGAGTCAGCTTGATTGCTTGAAATTTAACGAATAAGAATAATTAAAATGGAACAGAACTATAACATTTATTGTGATGAGAGCTGCCATTTAGAACACGATGGCGAACGAGTGATGTTGATCGGTGGTATATGGTGTCCTCAAAGTAAGAAAGATGAGATCTTTCATCGCATACGCGAGATAAAAGAAGAACATGGTCTAAGTAAGCGTTTTGAGATCAAGTGGAATAAAGTTTCAAAAGGGCAATTAGGCTTTTATATGGATATAATCAACTATTTCTTTGACAATGATAGTCTTCATTTTCGAGTATTGGTTATACCAAATAAGCAAGACTTAAAACATGAGTTGTTTAATCAAACTCACGATGAGTTTTATTACAAGATGTATTTCAATATGCTTAAAACTATTTTTGAACCAGGTTTTGGGTACAATATCTACATAGATATAAAGGACACAAGAGGACAGCGTAAGGTCGAAAAACTACATGAGATTCTCTGTAACAATCATTATGATTTTAATCGCAACTTAATACATAAGGTGCAACAGGTTCGTTCTGAGGAGGTTGAGTTGGTGGCGCTAGCGGACTTGTTGATAGGTGCATTGTCATATATTCATAGAGAGAAAAATACCAGTGAGGCTAAATTACAATTGATAGAACAGATTAAGAGACGAAGTGGCTATAATCTAATGGCTAGCACTCTGTATCGTGAGAGTAAATTCAACATCTTTGTTTGGAGAAGTGGATATGGGAAATAACGAATATTTTCATTTGCCTGATTTGATTGAGTTAAGCCGGTTTGATGGAGATTATCATAGATATCTTGAGTCAGTTTATGAATGTTTCAAACAAGACTTTATAGCTAAACATCCTGTATTTAGAGGAGTAAGGTTAGGATTAAAGAAAAATCCATTATCACAAGATAAGGAAGCAACTTTTTGGCACATAACTTCTGAGGGCAAAGATGAAATAACTAGAACTCCTGATATGCGGCGTATGGAAAGAATCAAATGGCCAGCTCCAATGATAAATCAATCAGAACATCCTTATCTGAAAGTATGGGAGAACATTCGTGGAAATAAGACAAATATTCTAATCTTTCATGAGCATGAGAGGTATTTGGTGGTGTTGCGAAAAGCAAAGGATTATATTTTGCTTTGGACAGCCTACTTAGTAACCTATGAACCTAGAAAGAATAAGCTGTTGAAAGAATATGAACTCTATAAAAAAAGCAAGGAGCGATAAGAGTATCGCCCCCGTTTCTCCTTCAACACATGGTTGCTGAGATATGGCAAAGGTAGATCTTTATTTTTAAATATGCAATTTTTGGGGGGGAGGGCTAGCAGCTGTGATCATATTGTGAGTAGTCTTGTTTACCGTATGAAAAGGTTATTCGTGACTTGAATTCACAAATTAGAAGATAGTATATAAAACAAATAAAGGAAGAAGTAAAATGAAGAAATATAAGCTTGGAGAGGTAGCTGAAATCATAGGAGGTGTAAGCTACAATAAAGCTGATTTATCTGCAAATGGCATACGAATACTCCGTGGTGGAAATATCCAAAATGGAGAAATCTGTCTAAAAGAAGATGATGTATACCTTCCATACACTTATAAAGATAATAAGAATACCATTTTGCTAGGAGATACTATTGTTGTTGCTTCCACAGGCAGTGTCGAAGTTCTTGGAAAGGCTGCAACAACATTCTCGTCATTAGGAGATGTTCAAATCGGGGCATTTCTCCGTATCATACGCCCCAAAGAGCCCAAGTATACTACTTTTATAGCTGCATACCTCCAAAGTTACTTGTTTCGGATGTATATACAGAAACAAGCCAAGGGGACAAGTATCAACAATATAAGAAATGAGCACTTAATTAATTTTACCTTATATCTTCCAGATGAGAGTAGCCTTATGTTCTTCTCTACATTCTATTGTGCCCTCGACCGAAACATAACACTCAATCGTTATCTAAATCATAATTTATCGACACCTGGCCATTCATCAGCAATGGTAGGAGTTCGTTACGCAGCTTAATAAGATTTTCTATTTCAATGGCATTTTTAATGATGCTACAATATATTGGCGAAGCAATCGCATAGTATTTTTCAAGAATGGTTGACGGTGGTATTACTATCCAAGTTGATTCTACCGTTTCTTTATTTATATGCGGCTGTTGAGCCCCCGTTCTAAGTAGCATGAAACGAGGGATTTCTCTGCTAATTAAAGGGTACAAATATTCTTTTCGCATTTCATCTGTTTGCTTAATGGCGACAACAGACTGGTTTATGCAAGCATCAATAGCCAAAATACTTGAGCGTAGGTGTCGAGTGATAGAAAGCACAACACAACCTTTGGGCGCGTAAGCCGTAGCCGATGAGTTTAGTCCTTCTTCCGTAATGGACTTCTCCGATTTAAGAATCGGGAATTCGGCAACTTCACCTGAGTTCAGCCAAGGATATGAGCCCCCCCAAAAAGATTTATTTCTCGTATCAGGTGTTCCCCCGAGTAGAATATCACATATATTCCCCAATCTGCCAACACCCCAATTCGCTGGTATATATCGATTTAACCTATCATTCCAAACCATAGTGCCACCACTAGATTTGTAGGGCTTATACTCCGTGTTAGGGAAGTCAAATTGCACGAACCAATAGTCGTAGAACAGCTTTGCCATTACCTCTAAATTATGATTTATCGCACGATTGAGCCGTAACTTTTCCGTTATGCTAATAACGATGTTGCCGATATTCTCTTGTTCTTGAGGAGAAAATACAGGTAATTCATATCTCATTATCTGTTCTTTGTCACCGCGTGGCATTTTACTTCCTTTTGCTCCTCTCATAGCATAGTCGAAAAAACGATCTTGCAACAGGACGGCATAGAGGAAAGAGTTTTTATTGCCGTCTCTCACTCTGAAAACAAGAACATCAGAAGAACATCCTCCTTCCTTATCAGCAAGCCACACTTTCTTCAAATAGGGACGTATATTGGCTACCAATACATCACCTTTTTGATAATGTGTTAGTGAACATGCCACAGGAGGAAGGTTTGTTGCAATGTTTTTTCCTTTTTTATTGGGCAATAGAGAATCCGTAGTAACATAATCACCCAATGAAATGCTGTTGCTACTAATTTTATCTTCTACTAATATAGCGATCTCCGATAACTTCATTTTTGTACCTATTTTGCTGCAAAGATACGGTCTCGAAAGCAAAATAGCAGAGATGTCAAAGATAATTCATCAACCGTCAGCCAATAAATTTGCGGTGTGCCAGCTTCACATTGTTCTGATTGACCATGGCATAGCGCAGCGTAGTGTCTATTTTGACGTGTCCAAGCAAGCGTTGCACCTGCTCTATGGGCATGCCTTTGTCGATGGCCATCGTTGCCAATGTGCGGCGAAACTTGTGTGGGTGTACCTTGGGTAGTCCCAGTCTCCGCCCTAAGGTCCGCAGCCGACACTCCACCCCTCCTATTGTGAGCCTCCTATGAGGGCTTGCAAGGCTGACAAAGAGGGCAGGATTGCCGTCCGCTCTGCTCTCAAGGTATCGCTTGAGGTGGAGCTTCGTTCGTGCATTAAAGTAGACTTCTCGTTCTTTATTCCCCTTACCAAAGACTACACATTGACGCTCGTGGAAGTCTATATCCTCACGGTTCATCTTTACGAGTTCGCCTACACGCATACCTGTAGAAGCAAGGAGATCGATGATAGCCAAATCTCTGATTTCCGTACAGCTATCTCGCAGTTCTTCAATATGTTCATCATAGAGCACCTCCTTAATCAAACTCTCGGTTCGTACCTTGTGAATACGACGAACAGGACTCTTGGCGATATAATCTTCATCTTCCAGCCAAGCAAAGAAACTCGAGAAGATACGCCTGATGTTATCTATTGTCACGCGACTGGAATGTCTTCTCTCCTGATATGCAGCTAAATAAGAGCGAATATCATTGGTTGTGAGCTCTTCTACTCTCTTGGATTCTGTGCTAAGTAGGGCCTCAATAGTGCTTTGGTAATAGTGTAACGTTTTCTCAGAACAGCCTTCGATCTTCTTGGCCGAGAGAAAAGCCAGCAATAGCTCTTTGTTCGCTCGCTCTCTTCGCTCAGATACTGGTTCACTTGGGAGTATCTGTATTTGCTCAAAGGCATGCTCCAATACAGATTGCAATTTATCCATTTGGCTTCCCTCTAGGCTGGAGGACACACCAGCAAGTATTTCTGCTATAATGCTCTTTTTCATTGCCTTGTCGCTTAGTTGTTTTTCTCATAATAGCAAAAATAAACGATAGCTAAGCAGAGATAAATCATAATTTAGGAGAGATGGCAAGGCTACTCTATGACTATTGGTTCGTACAGTTTGACTTCCCCGATGAAAATGGTAACCCCTACAAGAGTAGTGGAGGGAAGATGGTTTGGAATGAGAAACTCAAACGAGAGATTCCAGAAGGGTGGCACTGTGGTAATCTCTGTGAGATAGCTAAATTTACAAATGGATTGGCTTGTCAGAAATTTCGCCCTACTTTAGACGAAGATCCTCTACCTGTTATCAAAATACGGGAAATGCGCGAAGGCTTCACGTCTGATACAGAAAAGGTTTCTTCTAATATTCCAGAGTCTGTGAAAGTTTTCAATGGAGACATTTTATTCTCATGGTCGGCTTCATTAGAAGTCGTGTTATGGGCTCTCGGAGCAGGGGGGCTTAATCAGCATATTTTTAAGGTGACTTCAGCAAATAGCTTTCCCAAGTTGTTCTATTATTTCCAGTTATTGTATTATATAGACACCTTCAAAAAGATAGCAGAGGCGAGAAAAACAACAATGGGTCATATCACTCAAGAACATTTACAACAAAGCACGATCGCTATTCCTGATGATATTTATATTGCCAACCTCTTCGAAAGTAAGGTTGCTCCTATTTTTGATAAGAAAATCAAGCTTCAAGAGGAAATACAACAATTTACTAAGCTACGTGACGAGCTGCTCCCTCTCTTGATGAATGGCCAGGTATCGGTAAATTATGATTTGTCTGCTTTCAGTTCATCCTCCGTTCAAAATCTTATGTCAGTTGCAGAGATTGCTCTTGCAGTCTGATGAGTACTTAGGTGTATGTCTCGAGCTTACCTATCATTTGCTGGACTATCGCAATCGAATGATAAATGTTGAGCGCTTTCACAGCTTTGTTGTAAAGGAAGCCTATCTTGGGCATTAAGGTAATAATCTTAGTAAGTCTTTCTCTGTAAGGTTCAGCCGAAGTTTTTGGATAACCTTAAAGGCTTCGTCTAAGAGCCCCGTTCGGATAAAGTTGCTCATCCTTTTCGTCCCCGACCTTCGGTATAGCTCGATGAGCTTCTGCTGGTCTTTGGGGTTGGGTATT
>ERZ773203.830-NODE-830-length-16517-cov-4.636921_pt1 | contig 16517 bp, 15 predicted proteins | sample MGYA00580529_ERZ773203 | MGnify/ENA primary metagenome ERZ773203 (study PRJEB29015, sample SAMEA2738176) | human oral metagenome | biome: human oral; feature: human-associated habitat; material: saliva | place: China | collected 2177 ... | reverse complement strand
CTTTTGCTTCAGCCATTTTATCTGCTGCCGCATCTTTCATTTCAGCTGCTTTATCTGCTGCAGCATCTTTTGCTTCAGAAGCTGCATTTTTTACTTCTTCCATTTTAGAAGACATTGCATCTTTTGCCTCAGCCATTTTATTTGCAGCAGCATCTTTCATTTCAGAAGCTTTATCAGCTACTGCTTCTTTTGTTTCAGCCATTTTATTTGCAGCTGAATCTTTTGCGTCAATTGCCGCATTTTTAACATCAGTTGCAACTTCTTTTGCTGCATCTTTAACTTGTGTTGCTGCATTTGCTGTTGCATCTTTTGCTGCTTCAACTTTTTGAGCTGTTTCTTGTTTATCGAAACAACCAGTTACGGCTAAAGATGCACCTAATACTAATACGGCTAATACTGATTTTTTCATTGTCATTCTCCATTTTATAATTAAGAATTAATCCAAAGCTATTTGCTTTGTGTGATCTAGTTTACGAAAAAAAACTTAAAATAAAACATCTTCAAAAAAAATTTATATTTTTAGAGATACAGTTGTTTTATAACACCTCAACAAAACAACTATAAACCCCTGAACTTAAATGATCTTTAAAAAAGTTCATTATTAAAAATTATTTTTTGTATATTTTTAACCGATCTAAACCATTTTATTTTGGATAATCCTTAACCATTGCTTTTACTTTTCAGTTACTTTTTTACGGCTGCAGATTGATCTTTTGTTTCAGAATCTACATTTTTTACTTCCTCTGCTTTAGAGCACACAGCATCTTTTGCTTCAGTCATTTTATTTTCCGCAACATGTTTAACATAGTTAGCTGCTGCAACCACAGCATCTTTAACTTGTACTGCCGCGCTTACTGTTGCATCTTTTGCAGCTTCAACTTTAGAAGACATCACATCTTTTGCCTCCGAAAGCGAATCTTTTACTTCAGCAACTTTATCTTCGACAGCTTCTTTTGCTTCTACAGCTTTATCTTCAGCTGCATCTTTTAGCTCAGATGCTTTATCTGCTGCTTCATCTTTTGCTTCTGAAACTGCTTTTTTCACTTCTGATGCTTTATCTTCAGCTTCATCTTTTGCTTCAAAAACTGCATCTTTTACTTCAGCAACTTTATCTACAACTGCATCTTTGAATTTAACTACTTTATCTAAAACTGTATCTTTTGCTTCAGAAACCGCTTCTTTCGCTTCTGATACCTTGTCTTCAGCCGCATCTTTCACTTCAGCAACTTTGTCTTCAGCTGCATCTTTTAGCTCTGCTGCTTTATCTGCCGCTTCATCTGTAGCTTCTGAAACTGCTTTTTTCACTTCTGATGCTTTATCTTCGATGGCTCTTTTTACTTCAGAAAATTTGTCATCGATTGCTTTTTTCATTTCAGTAGCTTTATCATCGATTGCTTCTTTTGCTTCAGAAACTGCTTTTCTTACTTCAGATACTTTATCTTCAGTTACATCTTTCACTTCAGTAGCTTTGTCTTCAACCACTTCTTTTGCCTCAGACGCTTTATGTGTCACTGCATCTTTAATATAGTTAGCCGCTGCAACTAATGCATCTTTAACTTGTGTTGCAGCATTCACTGTCGTATCTTTTACTTCAGTTGCTTTATCTTCGATTTTATTGTTCATAGCTACTCTCCTTGTGTCATTGTGATGGCTTAATTTAAGCTATTCATTTATAGCTCATTTTCAGTCTATCAAAAAAATTTTAAAAAAACACCTAAAAATACACATTTTAGGTGTTGCTTATTTTTGACTGCTTTTAAAAAGTAAATCATATAAACTTTGTTTTTCGTATTTTAGCCATTCTATTTTGGATAATGGAAAGCTTCAATGGTGCCTTTTTCACCATTCCAGTCAATCTGAACAATCGTTGAAGGGTAAAAACTGATTGGATTTCGCTTGCCATAAAGCTCTGAAACAATACTGCCCACTAAAGGTAAATGAGAAATAAGCAAAACACTTTCAACCCCTTGTTCCTGTAAAACAGATAAATAATCTACTACCAACGTCGCATTCCCGTAAGGTGTAATTCCACTCCAAGTTTCAACATTATTAAGAATATTGTCTAACGCTGAATTAACGAGCTCAAACGTTTCTTGAGCACGAACATAAGGACTGACAATCACTTTCTGAACTGAAAGTGCGGTTGAATTTAGATGTGTTTTAAGCCATTGACCTTGTGATATTGATTGTTTGCGTCCATAGTCAGTTAAACGCCGAGTCTCATCTGATGAAGCCACTACTTCAGCTTCCCCATGTCGCATAATAAAAACTTTCATCTCTTTGCTTTCCTAAAAATAATAAAAGATAAATTTTATGATCAAAAATGGGGGCAAGCCCCCACTTTATTAATTCGCTTTCACTGCTTCTGCAATTTCTTCTGCACATTGTTTTGCAAGTGCGCCGTCTTCACATTCCACCATTACGCGAATAAGTGGCTCTGTACCTGACTTACGCAGTAAAATTCGACCTTTACCTTCTAAGCGTTTTTCCACATCAGCGGCTACCGCTTTTACTGCTTCACTTTCTAATGGATTTGCACCGCCCGCAAAACGAACATTAATCAGCACTTGAGGGAACAATTTCACCGCACTTGCAAGCTCGTTTAATGATAAACGATGTTGAACCATTGCGCTTAATACAGCTAGTGATGCAATAATACCATCACCTGTCGTATTTTTATCAGCGATAATGATATGGCCTGAGTTTTCTCCACCTAATGTCCAGCCATGCTCTACCATTTTTTCCAATACATAACGGTCACCAACATTAGCACGAACGAAAGGCACACCTAACATTTTTAAGGCAATTTCTAGGCTCATATTACTCATTAATGTACCTACTACCCCACCTTTTAATTGGCCTGAACGTAGTGCTTCGCGAGCAATAATGAAAAGGATTTGGTCACCATCTACTTTATTACCTAAGTGATCCACCATCATAATACGGTCACCATCACCATCATAAGCAAGACCAACATCTGCTTTTGTTTCAAGCACTTTTTCCTGTAACGCTTTTACATCGGTTGCACCACATTTCTCATTGATATTAATCCCATTTGGAGTAGCACCAATTTCAATTACTTCCGCGCCTAATTCACGTAATACATTTGGTGCAATATGATAGGTCGCACCATTTGCACAATCCACCACGATTTTATAACCATCTAAACCAAGATGAGCAGGGAATGTACTCTTACAAAATTCAATATAACGACCTGCCGCATCGTTAATACGACGAGCTTTACCTAATTCAGCTGATTCAACGCAATCCATTGGCTGATCAAGCATGGCTTCAATAGCCTCTTCAATATGGTCTGGTAATTTTGTTCCTTCCGCAGAGAAGAATTTAATTCCATTATCATAGTAAGGATTATGTGATGCAGAAATGACAATGCCCGCTTCTAAACGGAAAGTACGAGTTAAATACGCTACGGCAGGGGTTGGCATTGGACCAGTAAATGCAGCAGTTAAGCCAGCTGCAGCTAAACCTGCTTCAAGAGCCGATTCCAACATATAACCTGAAATACGAGTATCTTTTCCGATTAATACCGTGCGAGAACCTTGAGAAGCTAAAACCTTACCCGCAGCCCAACCTAATTTCAATGCGAAATCTGGCGTGATTGGATAAGTACCCACTTTACCGCGTACACCATCTGTACCAAAATATTTACGATTTGCCATATTTATTCCTTAATAAATTGAATAATTTCTGTTGTAGAAATCATTTACTCTACAACATATAAAATCTGTTACTTTCTTACGCCTGTTGCGTTGCTTGCCATACTTTCAAAGCATCTGCCGTTGCAGCCACATCATGTACGCGTAAAATTGTCGCACCATTTTGTGCAGCAATTAATGCGCCAGCTACACTTCCCACAACACGTTCAGTTACGGGTTTATCTAATACGGCACCAATCATCGATTTACGTGAAAGGCCTGCTAAAATGGGATAACCACTTTCACAAAAGTGAGCTAACTGCTGTAAAAGTTTATAATTATGCTGCACGGTCTTACCAAAACCAAACCCCATATCCCAAATAATATTTTCTTTAGCAATTCCTGCCTCTAGACAAGCTTGAGTCCGAGCTTCTAAAAACTGATAAACATCTTGAACCACATCATTATAATGCGGATTAGTCTGCATTGTGCGTGGTTGTCCTTGCATGTGCATGATACAAGTTGGTAAATTCAACTGTCCTGCTATTTCGAGTGCACCAGGTTCACGTAGAGCACGAATATCATTGATTAAATCCATGCCGACCTTAGCCGCTTCTTGCATCACAATTGCTTTAGAGGTATCCACTGAAATCCAACAATCAAAACGTTTTTGCACGGCTTCAACAAGAGGTATCACTCGTTGCAACTCTTCAGTTTCAGGCACCTCTTCTGCCATTGATCGAGTTGATTCCCCGCCAATATCAATAATTGTTGCACCTTCTTTCAGCATTTTTTCAACTTGAAATAATGCTTTGTCTAGACTAAAAAACTGTCCGCTATCTGAAAATGAATCGGGCGTGAAATTCAAAATTCCCATAATTTGAGGGAATGATAAATCTAGACATTTGTTATTTGCATAAAGTTTCATAAAGTGCGGTCAATTTTTAAATCAAATTTCAAAGGCTAGATTATAACGGAATATAGTGATGAAAAGAATGACATTATAAATAAAAAAAAGCCTTCCAAATTAGGAAGGCTTTATTTTTACTCTTCAGAATCTTCTGAATGATTAACCGCACTTTCAGTGGTTTCTTCTTGCGGCTTAGCTTTCGGGCTCGTATCTTTGTTATCTTCCCAACCAGATGGTGGTGTAACAGGTTCACGATTCATTAGCTGTTTGATTTGTTCTTCCTCAATGGTTTCATATTTCACTAACGCATCTTTCATGGCGTGAAGAATATCCATATTGTCGATCAAAATCTGTCTTGCTCTCGCATAGTTACGATTTACAATCGCACGTACTTCTTCATCAATCGCATGTGCCGTTTCATCAGACATATGTTTTGCTTTCGCCATTGAGCGACCTAAGAATACTTCGCCTTCATCTTCGGTATAAAGAATTGGGCCAAGTTTATCTGAGAAGCCCCATTGGGTCACCATATTACGTGCAATATTGGTTGCCACTTTAATATCGTTAGATGCACCGGTAGAAATATTTTCTTCACCGTAAATCAAATCTTCTGCTAAACGTCCTGCATAAAGTGTGGAAAGTTTACTTTCTAATTGTTTTTGGCTGATACTAATTTGATCGCCTTCAGGTAAGAAGAAAGTTACACCTAATGCTCGGCCACGAGGAATAATCGTGACTTTATGTACAGGATCATGTTCAGGCACTAAGTAACCCACAATGGCGTGACCAGCTTCATGGTACGCTGTCGATTCTTTTTGTTTATCCGTCATGATCATGGTACGACGTTCAGGTCCCATATTGATCTTATCTTTGGCTTTTTCAAACTCAAGCATCGATACAGTACGTTTATTGCTACGCGCAGCAAATAATGCCGCTTCATTAACCAAGTTCGCTAAATCCGCACCTGAATAACCTGGTGTACCACGAGCAAGTGTCATAGCATCTACATCATCAGCCACAGGGACTTTACGCATGTGTACTTTTAAAATTTGCTCACGACCTTTAACATCAGGTAAACCTACGACAACTTGACGGTCAAAACGGCCTGGACGAGTTAATGCAGGATCAAGTACATCTGGACGGTTCGTTGCTGCAATAACGATTACGCCTTCGTTACCACCAAAACCATCCATTTCAACTAACATTTGGTTAAGGGTTTGTTCACGCTCATCATGTCCACCACCTAAACCAGCACCACGTTGGCGACCTACTGCATCAATTTCATCAATAAAGATTAAGCATGGTGCATTTTTCTTCGCTTGCTCAAACATATCACGTACACGAGAAGCACCAACACCCACAAACATCTCCACAAAGTCAGAACCTGAAATGGTAAAGAAAGGTACTTTTGCTTCACCCGCAATAGCCTTAGCTAATAAAGTTTTACCTGTACCAGGAGGGCCAACCATCAAAATACCTTTTGGAATTTTACCACCAAGGTTTTGGAATTTTTTCGGTTCACGCAAGAAATCAACCACTTCACCCACTTCTTCTTTTGCTTCATCACAACCTGCAACATCTGCAAAAGTGACTTTGATTTGATCTTGGTTCAGCATTTTAGCGCGGCTTTTACCAAAGCTCATGGCTTTGCCGCCACCACCTTGCATTTGGCGCATGAAGAAAACCCATACCCCAACAAGGAATAGCATCGGGAACCAAGAAATCAAAATTTGTGATAGTAAACTACGTTTTTCAAAAGGCGTACCTTCGATTTTGACTTTTTTATTTAATAAGTCATCTAAGAGTTTTTTATCTTCCAACGGTGGCATGACGGTCATATATTTAGAACCGTCATTTTTGGTCACAGTGATTTCATTCGCATCAAAACGCGCTTCTTTCACTTGACTATTACTCACATCATACACAAAAGTTGTGTAATCTGTTGAGTCACTCACGCCATTGGAGTTAAAACTTTGGTAAGCCGTCATCATGACAACTGCGACCACAACCCATAGAACTAGATTTTTGACCATATCGTTCAAGGTTTAACCTGCCTTTCTTAAGTTAATTAAAATAAAAAGAGATACTATCTCATCCGTGACACAATGAAAAGCTATCAAAGCAATTATTCGCCTTTATAACCACTCGCTACAATATAAACTTCGCGCGAACGTCCACGAGAGGCCTCTGGCTTACGTACTTTTACCACACTAAACAGTGAACGAATTTCACGCAAATACTCATCGAAGCCTTCTCCCTGGAATACTTTGACCACAAAACTGCCTTTTTTCGCCAAAACTTGCTTACACATATCTAAAGCTAGTTCCACTAAATACATTGCTCGCGGAATATCAACCGATGGCATACCACTAAAATTCGGTGCCATATCGGACATCACTACATCAACTTTAGCTTCCCCAACACGTTCTAATAATGCATTCAGCACGTTTTCATCACGGAAATCGCCTTGTAAAAAATCAACGCCGACAATTGGATTCATATCCAAAATATCGCACGCAATGACTCTTCCTTTTCCACCGATTTGGCTCACGACATATTGTGACCAACCTCCTGGAGCAGCACCGAGATCAACTACGGTCATTCCTGGCTTGAACAATTTATCTGTTTGTTGAATCTCATCTAGTTTAAAGTAAGCACGAGAGCGTAATTTTTGCTTGTGTGCTTTCTGAACAAACGGATCTTTAAAATGTTCGTTTAGCCAACGAGAAGAACTCGCTGAACGTTTTTTCTTTCCCATAAACTCTATCTTTTGTACTATTTTTTGTAGTAGTTTCATCTATATTTGGGTACAATCTGCCAAATTCAAGGCTAGACTTACCAAAAAGTGCTGAAAAACCACGTTTTTTCTGACCGCTCTTTTCGGTCTTTTTTTGACTCATATTCATCTATTTAAAGGATTCCTTATGACAATATTATCAACAAAACAAAAACAATTTTTAAAAGGACTCGCTCATCACCTTAGTCCTGTCGTCATGCTTGGCGGTAACGGCTTAACCGAAGGGGTGTTGGCCGAAATCGATAATGCATTAAATCATCACGAACTCATCAAAGTGAAGATTGCTGGTGCAGATCGTGAAACCAAACAACTTATCATCGATGCGATCGTGCGTGAAACACAATCATCTAACGTTCAAACTATCGGACATATTTTGGTTCTTTATAGACCAAGCGAAGAAGGCAAAATACAGCTGCCTCGTAAATAATTGTTATCCCCTCAATTTGAGGGGATGTTTTTTTAGATGTAATTAACTTCAATAATCTCGAACTCAACCGTTCCACCTGGTGTGGTGATATTCACGGTATCATCCAACTCTTTGCCTATCAAACCACGGGCAATCGGTGAATTCACAGAAATCAAACCTGATTTAATATCTGCCTCATCATCACCTACGATTTGATAAGTCACTTCTTCATCGGTATCGGTATTCACTAATACAACTGTGGCACCAAAAATAACTTTACCGTTATTCGGCAATTTAGTGACATCGATAACCTGACAATTTGCAAGTTTGCCTTCAATCTCTTGAATACGTCCCTCGCAAAAACCTTGTTGCTCACGCGCGGCGTGATATTCTGCATTTTCTTTTAAGTCGCCGTGCTCACGTGCTTCAGCAATCGCCTTGATAATTTCTGGGCGACGCTCATTTTTTAAGAAATCTAATTCTTCTCGTAATAACTCCGCACCGCGCACGGTCATTGGAATTTGTTTCATTCTTTTTCCTTGAAATTTGGTAAAAACAAAACCACGACAACGTCTTGCAACCTTGCCGTAGCCAATGAAAAATAAAAAATGATTTACTCAATTGAGTTCGGGGCTTATTATTACCCGTCTTGAGAAAAATAGCAACCATAACAGAACTAAAAATGACTAAAAAATCTTCTATTTCGACCGCACTTAAAGCGGCATTTATCACTCTCGGATTTTCTTTTTCTTCTATGGCTGAAGTTGATGTCACTTCAATCACCCAATATTTACCGGAAGGTGCATCGGCTGGCATCATTGCCAAAAACCTCAATAAAGATCAAATTATCGCCGATTACAATGGTTCAACCTTTATGTTGCCAGCCAGTACTCAAAAGGTCTTTACCGCTGTAGCGGCTAAATTGGTATTAGGTGATGCCTTCCAGTTTGAAACCTCACTTTTAAGTAACGGAAAAATTCAGAATAATACCTTAGAAGGCGATCTTGTTGTGCAATTTACTGGCGACCCCGATCTCACCAGTGGACAACTTTACACCCTACTCGCTAATTTAAAAAATCAAGGTATTCAGAAAATTAATGGCGATCTCGTGTTAGATACCTCTGTATTTGCGAGCCACGACCGTGGGTTAGGTTGGATTTGGAACGATCTCACCATGTGCTTTAACTCTCCTCCAGCAGCGGCAAATATCGATAATAACTGTTTCTATGCAGAGCTGGATGCAAATCAGCCAGTGGGTGAAACCGTAAAAATTAACGTTCCTGCACAATTCCCGATTCAAGTTTTCGGACAAGTATATATTGCAGATCAACAAGAAGCCGGTTATTGCCAATTAGACGTTGTCGTTCATGACAATAATCGCTATCAAGTAAAAGGCTGTATTGCGCGTCAAGCAAAACCTTTTGGGCTTAGTTTTGCAGTACAAGATCCAGATGCCTATGCAGCTGCCATTATTCAACGCCAATTAAAACGTCTTGGCATCGAATTTTCGGGTAAAGTAAAACAGCCTCAAAAACCACAGCAAGGGCAAAAACTTGCACAGCATTTATCAAAACCGCTGCCTGAGTTATTGAAAAAAATGATGAAAAAATCGGATAACCAGATTGCAGATGCTTTATTTAGAGCGGTAGCCTACAATTACTATAAGCGCCCTGCTTCATTCCAATTAGGTACATTGGCGGTTAAATCAGTATTACAAAAACAAGGTATTAAATTTGGCAATAGCATTTTAGCTGATGGTTCTGGCCTTTCTCGTCACAATTTGGTTGCACCGAAAACCATGCTTTCTGTTTTGGAGTACATCGCTAAAAATGAAGATACACTGCATTTAATGGAAACTTTCCCGATTGCAGGTGTAGATGGAACCATCAGTGGACGCGGCGGCTTAATTAATCCACCATTGGTTAAAAATGTCATCGCGAAAACAGGCTCATTAAAAGGCGTTTATAACCTTGCTGGTTTTATGACCAATGCGCGAGGTGAAAAAGTAGCTTTCGTTCAATTCATCAATGGTTACTCCACTGGCGATTTAGAAAGTAAAACGAAACGCGCTCCACTCGTGCAATTTGAAAGTACACTTTATAATGATTTTTATAAAGACTAAAATACATTAAAAAATGACCGCACTTTGAATATATCAAGTGCGGTCATTTTTCTTTATATCTAATCAAAAAGAAAAAGCACTAAACGCTTCATTGAATTTAGTGCTTTTTTACGATCTCAAACGCGATTAACCTTCATTATGAATTTCAAGGTTACTTGCATCTTTTTCACGTTTTTTCTTTGCCGAATCACTACGTTGAGAAGCAATGCTATCAAGATATTCTGGTGTGATATCGCCGGTGATATATTCGCCAGTAAAGACAGAACAATCAAAGCCTTGAATGGCTGGGTTTTCTTGGCGTACTGATTCAGTTAACGCCTCAAGATCTTGGAAAACCAATTTATCTACGCCAATTAATTTCGCAATTTCGTCAACATTACGGCCATAGGCAATGAGTTCTTGTTTTGTTGGCATATCAATGCCGTACACATTCGGGTAACGAATTTCTGGTGCGGCTGATGCAAAGTAAATTTTCTTCGCACCCGCTGCTCTAGCCATACTCACGATTTGTTCGGATGTTGTGCCACGAACAATGGAATCATCAACTAATAACACATTTTTATCTTTAAATTCTGCTTTAATCGTATTGAGCTTCCGACGGACTGAACTAATACGTTGTGCTTGGCCCGGCATAATAAATGTACGGCCAACATAGCGGTTTTTCACAAAGCCTTGACGATAAGGTTTGCCTAAGATTTTCGCAATCTGTAAAGCAATATCTGTTGAAGTTTCCGGAACTGGAATCACCACATCAATATTGTCTGCTTCCTCAACCCATTCTTTTGCAATTTTTTTGCCTAAATGTTCGCCCATGTGAACACGTGCCGCATAGACAGACACACCGTCTATTGTTGAATCAGGACGAGCAAAGTACACGTATTCAAAAATACACGGATTTAAGACCGCACTTTCTGCACACTGCTCAGCATAAAGCTGGCCATCAAAGGTCACATAAATCGCCTCACCCGGTGCAACATCACGCACTAATTCAAAACCTGCGACGTCTAATGCCACACTTTCAGAAGCAAACATATATTCCACAAAGCCATTTTCTTCTCGTTTACCTAACACGAGTGGACGAATACCAAATGGATCGCGAAATGCCACCATACCATGTCCAATAATCATCGCTAAACATGCATAAGCACCACGAATATCTTTGTGTGTCGCACGAATTGCATTAAAAATATCTTGCGGATCGAGATGGTATTTATTCACTCTATCCAAATGATTAGCAAGAATATTGAGAAGAAGCTCTGAATCCGAATTGGTATTTATATGACGACGCGCTTCTTTAAATAATTTATCTTTTAATTCGGTTGAGTTGGTTAAGTTACCATTGTGAACAAGGCTTAAACCATAAGGTGAGTTAACATAGAAAGGCTGAGCTTCAGATACACTTGAACTGCCGGCGGTTGGATAACGTACATGTCCGAGGCCTGCATGACCTTGTAAACGTAACATATGCTCTTGTCTGAACACATCGCTTACAAGACCATTAGCCTTACGCAAACGAAAGCGGTTTTCATCATCGATTGTGACAATCCCCGCCGCATCTTGACCTCGATGCTGTAATAACGTTAATGCTGCATAAATGGATTCATTAACCGGATTTTGGCTAACGATACCGACAATTCCACACATACTGATTGATTACCTTATTGTTTAAAAGTTGAGTTTAAAAAACTAGAACTTGCTTGTAGTTGTTGGAAGAACCATTCAATAATGAAGCCGAAATGAGGAATTAATTTTGATTCTTTCCACCAATCGGTTTGTTCAAAGTTAGTGAAGGTATCCAAGAAGAATAAGATCGCAGCAACGATTAACGCCCCACGAATTAAGCCAAATGCCGCACCGAGAACACGATCTGTTCCGGTAAGTCCTGTTTTATCCACTAATTGGCTAATCACATAATTAACAATGCCACCTACTATTAAGGTTAAAACAAATAAAATGCCGATTGCCGTGCCGTTACGCACGTAGTCAGATTCGATTTGAGTAAGATAAGTGGCAAGATAAGGATAAAATTGGCTAGCGACAATAAATGCAACGACCCAACTTGCAAGGGACATCACCTCTCGCACAAACCCACGTAATAAACTCACGATAATCGAAAATGCGATGATGCCAATGATAATGTAATCAATCATTAAATAGTCTCTCAATTAAAAAGGGCCGCCATTGCGACCGCAGTATTTTACATAAAAAACAACAAAAGGAAAACGTTTGCGTCAATTAAATTTGAAGCATTGGCTAGATTTCCTGCCAAAATGCTTTGTCTAATTTTTGCTGTGCCTTTTGTAGTACTTCTGCCAAGTGCTGATATGTCGGTTTATCTTGCACAGTTGGCAAACTTTCATGTTGTTTTCTCAAACGTTCACTAATCTCATAAAACCACTGAGAACTTTGCGGCTCTAAGGGTGATTTTGCTCGTTTCCCCAACCAATATAAACCTTGAAATGGCATCGCTAACGCACAAAGTGCGGTCAAAATAGCAAGCGAAAATGCAGTAAGATCTGCTTTGGCATAAAGTTGCTGCCAGACCACCGCAAATACTGCCATAAAAGGCATAAATTTTTGTGCAAATTTTGTGGCTTTAATAATGCGATTTTCGGGAAAAATCATGCCGAGCTTCGCTTCTAATGGCCACGTTTGCAAATAAATTTGCCCTTGTTTTAAGGTTGAAAAAAATGATGACATAAAAACATCCTTGAAAATAACCGCACTTATAATACTCTAGTTTAGGTTTAATTGTCATCCCTGACTAGAAATTGTTGAAATTTTCAACTTTTCTAATAAAAGATCGTATTTTTACCCTCCAGTTAATTTATTTTATACGCTAAAAGGTGTATTCTATATAAGATTTATACTCCGTTCTTTTGAATGGACTTTTATTAACCTCAATCAAAAATAGGGTTCCTATGTCAAAACTTGTTCTCATCCTTAACTGTGGTAGTTCTTCATTAAAATTTGCAATCCTTGATCCTGCAACAGGTGAAGAAAAATTATCAGGCTTAGCAGAAGCATTTTATCTTCCTGAAGCTCGTATCAAATGGAAACTTAACGGTGAAAAAGATAGTGCAGATTTAGGTGCTGGTGCAGCGCACACTGAAGCACTTAACTTCATCGCGTCAAACATTATGACTGATGAGCTTAAAAACTCTATCACCTCGATTGGTCACCGTATCGTTCACGGTGGTGAGAAATACACCCAATCTGTTGTTGTAACAGATGAAGTAGTTAAAGGTATTGAAGACGCTGCACAATTTGCACCACTTCACAACCCTGCTCACTTAATCGGTATCCGTGAAGCATTTAAAACATTCCCACACTTAAAAGATAAGAACGTTGTCGTATTTGATACAGCATTCCACCAAACCATGCCTGAAGAAGCATATCTATATGCACTTCCATACTCACTTTACAAAGAACATGGCGTACGTCGCTACGGTGCACACGGTACCAGCCACTACTTCGTTTCTCGTGAAGTCGCTGAATACGTAGGCAAACCAGCAGACCAAGTAAACGCAATCATCTGTCACTTAGGTAACGGTGGTTCTGTTTCTGTGGTTCGTCATGGTAAATGTATCGACACATCTATGGGTTTAACCCCGTTAGAAGGTTTAGTCATGGGTACACGTTGTGGTGACATCGACCCTGCGATCGTTTTCTACCTATACAAAAACTTAGGCATGTCAATGGAGCAAATCGAAGAGACCTTAGTGAAAAAATCAGGTCTTTTAGGTTTAACTGAAGTAACGAGCGACTGTCGTTATGCAGAAGATAACTACGACGATGCATCTAAACCAGAAGCAAAACGTGCATTAGATGTTTACAGCTACCGTTTAGCAAAATACATCGGTGCATACATGGCTGTTTTAGGTGATGATCACTTAGATGCGATCGCATTTACGGGTGGTATCGGTGAAAACTCAGCTCACGTTCGTGAATTAGCATTAGGCCACTTAAAATTATTTGGTATCAAATTAGACCAAGAACGTAACCTTGCTGCTCGTTTTGGTAAATCAGGCGTAATCACTGCTGATGACTCTGCATTCAAAGCAATCGTTCTTCCAACTAACGAAGAATTAGTAATTGCACAAGATACAGCACGTTTAGCGGGCTAATCAACTTCCTTCAAACCTGCTGAGAAATCAGCAGGTTTTTTCATTCATTAAAAGGTATATCAAAATGACTAAAGCAGTTATTCTTATTCCAACTAGCGCAGAAGCAAATTTAGCGGCAGCATTAGACGCAGCTAAAACAACAGGCGCTGTCGTATTCAATGCAGTAGAAGATGTAAAAGCCGCTCAAGCATTAATCGCAAATAATCAAAAAGACGTGTTATTAGAAAAAATCGTTGCTGATTTCCAAGCATTAAATGCAAATTTAGTAGTTGTTAAAGGTGTTCAACCTTCAGCTCAAGCGCCTTTTGCAAATAGCTTAAACTTCGCGATTGCACAAACTTTAGATGCACAAATTATCTTAGTGGCAAACAATGAAGAAGGCACATTAGTAGAAGCCGTTGCTTCAGAATTTGGCGGTGTGAACAACGCTGACATCTTAGGTGTATTTGGTGCACAAGCAGGCAAAATTAAAACCTTAGATGCACAAGCATTAGCGAATGCAATCTCTGCACCACTTGGTCGTGAAGCACGTATTTCTCCAGCGGCATTCCGTTTCAAATTAACTGATTTAGCACGCAAAGCGGGCAAAACTATCGTATTACCAGAAGGTGACGAACCTCGTACTGTTAAAGCGGCAGCAATCTGTGCTGAACGTGGTATCGCAAAATCGGTATTATTAGCGGATCCAGAATCTGTGAAAAAAGTTGCTGCAGAACAAGGCGTGACTTTAGGTGCTGACGTAACAATCATCAATCCAGCTGATGTACGTGAAAACTACGTTGCTCGTTTAGTTGAATTACGTAAATCTAAAGGTTTAACTGAAGAACAAGCACGCGCGCAATTAGAAGACACCGTTGTATTAGGTACGATGATGTTAGAAGCGGGTGAAGTAGATGGTTTAGTCTCTGGTGCCGTTCACACCACTGCAAATACCATTCGTCCACCGATGCAAATCATCAAAACAGCACCAGGTAGCTCAATTATCTCGTCTGTATTCTTCATGTTATTACCAGACCAAGTATTAGTGTATGGGGACTGTGCAGTAAACCCAGAGCCAACCGCTGAACAACTTGCTGAAATCGCAATTCAATCTGCTGAATCGGCAAAAGCATTTGGTTTAAATCCGAAAGTCGCAATGCTTTCTTACTCAACCGGTACTTCTGGTTCAGGTCAATCTGTAGAGAAAGTGAAAGAAGCAACGCGTATTGCACAAGAAAAACGTCCTGATTTATTAATTGATGGCCCATTACAATACGATGCGGCGGTAATGAAAGATGTAGCAGCATCTAAAGCACCAAACTCTAAAGTGGCAGGTCAAGCTAACGTATTTGTATTCCCTGATATCAACGCTGGTAACATCGGCTATAAAGCGGTTCAACGTTCTGCTGATTTAGTGGCCGTGGGTCCAATGCTTCAAGGTATGCGTAAACCGGTTAATGACTTATCTCGTGGTGCATTAGTGGATGATATCATCTACACCATCGCATTAACTGCAATCCAAGCAACTCAAGCTTAATTAAAGCCTTCGTTGTAAAACACTAAAGAAAATAACCGCACTTTTGATAATTCAAAGTGCGGTTATTTTTTCGCTGTTTTTCAGGCTCAGCAATTTTAACTTGTTTATCAATTTCTGTGCTTAATTCCGGCGACGGAGCAGAAATTGCCAAGGCTGGAAATAAGGCGAGTAAAAAGAAACTATATTTTTTCATTATACTTTATTAGAAAAATCTGCCGCACAACGGCGGCAGAAAATGGTTAAAAGAAAGGGTTATTTTTTAGCTCCGAAAGTAGCTTTATATTCTTCCACGACATATGTTTTACCACCTTCTTTAATTTCAGCTAAACCTGCATTATGATCAGTTTTATCAATAAGTCCAGAGTGGACATATTTACTTATCCCTACTACCCCCACAACCTCTGAATAATTTTTACCACCAAATGTTGCGGCATATTGTCCAGTTGTTTTAGCATGAACAGCTATTCCTCTAGCCTCATGGTTATTCTTTCTTATAATTACTGGATCTGGATAACCAATATGAGCAGATTGATCTAGTACTTCCTGAGTACCTAATTTAATTTGACCAATGGCTTTACTATTAATGACACCATCCATCATTGGCTTTCCGGTTGTTCCATTCATTTTGACATTAACCGTGACAGAGCCATCATCTTTTATCGTTTCTTTTTTATCAAAGCTAATTTCATCTTGATCCTCAAGCCAAGGGCTTGCTCTACGTTCATAGGTACTAATCTGAGCAATCACGCCACCTTTATAAGTTGCATGACCAGGGAATTTACTTCCATCCTCATTCACTCTCACAAAAGCTACGTGTCTTGTAGAAAGTCGTTTTGGATCATCTGCTGTTGGCGTATAAAGCACACCGTAGGTTGAATATGGTTGATTGACGAACATATAATTCATACCATTTCTAGCCGCTTCATCAAAAACAACATAATCTTGATCAGTTGCTTTACCAGAGAACTTGCCTAATTTATTAC
>ERZ773203.825-NODE-825-length-16594-cov-5.454320_pt1 | contig 16594 bp, 16 predicted proteins | sample MGYA00580529_ERZ773203 | MGnify/ENA primary metagenome ERZ773203 (study PRJEB29015, sample SAMEA2738176) | human oral metagenome | biome: human oral; feature: human-associated habitat; material: saliva | place: China | collected 2177 ... | reverse complement strand
GTAGTACTTTTAATAGGTATGTTAAACGTATTTTATAATATTTAAACTAAGTTAAGTAATTTTTTAAAAATTTGTGAAAAATTTACATAATAGAGTAGAAGTAAGTTTTAAATCTCTTTAAAACTTACGAACTCTCACACCGCCGTACGTACCATTCAGTATATGGCGGTTCTCAACTTAATAACTATGTACTTCTTGACAGTCGTCTGTTAGTGATAGCAGACCTTTTAATTTTAGAATCTTTTCACTGATTAATGACCCTATTCCACCTTTGACACTGACAAAACCTCCCAGAGTAAGACCTATATCTTTCCTATCATCAACCCGTTTCAATCGCACGTGAAACGATATTCTTGATGGCACCTGATGATGTTGTAGCACCAGTAATAGAATCAATACCAACTGACTGTGCTTCTAGAATACGAGGAATTAATTTTTCTTTTGCGACATTAAACCACTGTGCTGTTTCAGAGTCATGCTCTTCAGTAATTTCAATATTTGTAATCTTGTTATCCTTTATAGTAACAACACCAGTCATCAAGCCTGAAACATCAAAGCTAGTAACAGTCTCTGCATATTGACCATCTTTTAAAGCTTTCTTTTCTTTAGTTTCAGGATTTGTTTGAGCTTGAGATAAGATATCTTTATATGCATTTTTAACAGCTTTTGATGTTTCTGTTGCTCCACTTACCCCATCAATTTCAGCAGATTGATTTTTTTAATAATTGTTTTTCTAACTCACTTGCTACTTTACCACCAATTGATTCTGTTTCATTTGATGCATCAATCGTAACTTTCTTTAATTCATTTGCACTAAATTCAGCTGTAACTTTTACCCCTGGATTATGTCCTGATGCTTCAGCAGTATATGTACCTGCCTTATACTTTGCTTCTTTGGAACTATTACAGCCCACTAAAGAAGCCATAATCGTTGCACATTGAATACTTGTTAATATTCTATTCATTGTTTTTCTCCCTTAATTTGATATTTTGATTATAAACATTGGAATAATTCCAAGGTCAAAAAAATTATTTTTTTATTATTTTACAAAGGAGGAATATGAATATACAAGAAGCAAGTATTGCTACAGGATTATCAAAATATATGATACGTTTTTACGAAAAAAAGGATTGATACATCCAAGAAGACTTTTAGAGAATAATTATCGTAATTATAGTATGAGTGATATTCATATCTTAGTAACGATTAAATTTTATAGTAGTCTAGGAATAACAATATCGAAAATTGAAGAAATTTTAACAGAAGGTAATATTACTTTAGCAATTACTTCATTCAATGATCGATTAGAACAATTAGAAGAAGCGTTTTGGGCAAAGACCAAATATCTTCTTGCATCCAATACATATCATTTGCTAGAGAAATAAAATCAAGATATTGACTTTGATATAGGAAATCACCCTACTCAATATTATTACCATACAGCGAATGTACAAAAATCAAATACTTTAACAATCATGAACAAAATCCAAGTATCGAGACCCGTTTCTAGAATTCAAGAAAATAACAAAAACAATCAAACTTATCCACAAGATATAGGTTTATTACTAGTTAAGCAAAATAAGTTTATTAATGGAGATTATCAAGTAATTGAAAAACATAAATTCTATAGAATTATCAAAAATTATGAACACTACATCAGCGCAAGTGAGAAAAGATTTGTCGACTTTTGGAGAGTTTGGAGTTAGAGGAAGAGGCTATGATGTAAGTAAATTAATCGAGATAATCGAAGGAATTTTGGGAATAAACGTAGTAAACAACATTATTGTAGTTGGACATGGAAAAATGGGAGAAATGATTGCTTCGAATGGTAAAGTTTTGGGGAAAGGATTCAAAATTGTAGGAATTTTTGATAAGGATCCAAATAAAATTGGAAAAGAAGTGTCAGATCACTTGGTAGTACAAGATGTGGAGAATATAGGTGAGTTCTTGAAAGATACGACTTTAAAAGTAGAAACAGCTATTTTGGCAGTTGTAAAGGAACAAGCTCAAATAGCAGCAAACAACCTTATTAAAAATGGAATAAAAGCGATATTAAATATGACAACATACAAATTAGAAGTTGATGATAATATAACTGTTATAAATATGGATATATCTGCAAAATTGCAAGAATTAAACTTTTGGAGAATTTTAAATTCTATAAATATTGAAGAGGAGACTGAATGATAATAATTGATGGAAAAGAATTTTCAAAAAAGATTTTAGAAGAAATTTCTAACGAGCAAAAAGAAATTGTAGAGAGAAAAAATTTAAGACCAGCGGGATTGGCTGTTATTATTGTTGGAGAAAATCCAGCTTCTCAAGTTTATGTGAGAAATAAAACTAGAGCTTGTGAAAAAGTGGGATTCTATTCAGAAACGATAAAATTGGAAGAAAATATTTCAGAAAATGATTTGATTAAAAAAATTGAAGAATTGAATGAAGATGATAAAATAGACGGAATATTAGTGCAACTTCCATTGCCAAAACATATTGATGAGTTGAAGGTAATTAATTCTATTAAGCCAGAAAAAGATGTAGATGGATTTAGTAACGTAAATGTTGGAAAAATGGTTATTGGAGATGAAAGTGGATTTTTATCGTGTACACCTTATGGAATTATGCAGCTGTTGGAAGGTTATGATATTGATGTGGATGGAAAAGATGTTGTTGTTGTTGGAAGAAGTAATATTGTAGGAAAACCAATGGCAATGATGTTGATTCAAAAAGGTGCGACAGTTCAAGTTTGTAATTCGAGAACAAAAGATTTGAGTAAAAAATTGAAAAAAGCTGATATAATCGTGGTGGCAGTTGGTGTTCCAAGAATGATAAAAGCTGCTGATGTTAAAGAAGGTGTTGTTGTTATTGATGTTGGAATAAATAGAGTAGACGGGAAATTGTGTGGAGATGTTGATTATGAAGATGTAGCACAAAAAGCGTCTTATATCACGCCAGTTCCTGGAGGAGTAGGACCAATGACGATAGCAAGTTTGATAAAAAATACTTTTATTTCTTATCAAAGAAAAATTTATTAAAATTTTAAAGCAAAGCCTTTTTTGTTTCTTTTTGTGGCTAACAAAAAGTAATATAAATAATTTTTAGGAGGAAAAATATAGTGAAAGATAAAATTAAATTTATAAAAGAGTTAGCAGAAAGCATGAATGAAAATAAGATTGAAACTGTAAAATACGAAGAGGCAAGTTTTGAAATTCAATTAAGTAAAAAGAAAAAAGAGAGAAATATAATTGTTAATGGTGGAGGAATTGCACCAGCACAGTATTCTCAAGCAGCACCTGTACAACAAGAAGTTGCAAGTGAAGAAACTGTTACTGAGGCAGCACCAGCAGAAGAAATCACTGGAACTGAAATTGTTTCACCAATGGTTGGAACTTTTTATGCTTCAGCATCACCAACATCAGAACCATTTATCAAAGAGGGAGACACTGTTACAGAAGGTCAAACAATTTGTATTGTTGAGGCAATGAAATTGATGAATGAAGTAAAATCTACAGTAAATGGAAAAGTGAAAAAGATACTTGCGAAAAATGGAGATGCAATTAAAAAAGGTCAAACAATTGCGATTATTGGATAGTGAAGGAAGGAGATTTGTGAGTTGGAAGAAAAGAGGATTTGGATGGAAATCATCTTATTATTTGCTATGTTATTTTTATCAGCATTTTTAGTAGCAGCTGAAACAGCATTAAGTTCGTTAAAAAAAATTCATATGAAAGGGAATGAAACTTCAAAAAATCAAAAAGATACAGAAGAATTATTGAATATTTGGCTAAAAAATCCAAATGAGCTTTTGACGACACTTTTGCTTTGTAAAACGATAGCGTATTTGCTTTTAATTGGAACAATGTTAAGAATTTCGAAGGATATTTATAAAATATACGAATTGAATATGTCAAAAAATATATTTTATTCAATTGCGTTTGCATCGATTTGTGCAGTAGTAGTTTTATTTGTTGAGTTATTTTCGAGAGCAATAGCCAAAAGTAAGGTTTATAGCATTTCGAAATTTACAATAGTTCCGTTGAATACTTTAAGAGTGATATTGAGACCATTAATATTAATTTTTATTCAAATTTCAAAAGGAATGATGAAATTATTTAAAATAAATACTAGTTCTCAAATATTTAAGATAACGGAAGATGATATAATTACTTATATTAAAGAAGGTACTGAAAGTGGAGCAATTGAAGAAGGCGAAGAGGAAATGTTACATAGCATTTTTGAGTTTTCTGACACAGCAGTAAAAGAAATCTTGACACCAAGAAGAGATATATTTGCTATAGAGGCTGAAAAAGAGCTTGGCGAAGTAATAGATGAGATTTTTGAACAAGAATTTTCAAGAATACCAATTTACAGTGAAACGATTGATAAAATTGTAGGAATTGTTCATATAAAGGATTTATTGGAATATATAAAAGATCAAAAACTACATTTAAAAATGAAAGATTTGATGAAAGATGTCTATTTTGTTCCTGCGACAAAAACATTGTTTGAATTGCTAGAGGAATTTAGAGAGAAACAATCTCACATGGCTGTAATAATTGATGAATATGGTGGAACATTGGGAATTGTTACGATTGAAGACCTTTTGGAAGAAATTGTTGGAGAAATTCGTGATGAATTTGACCAGGAAGAAGAAAACATTCAACAGGTGACAGATAAAATTTATGATTTAAAAGGTGATACTTTGATTGAGGAAATTAATTCGGAATTATCAGTAAATATACCGCTTTCAGAAGAGTATGATACGATTTCTGGATATTTTCAAGATAAATTAGGAAAAGTCGCTGAAATTTCTGACCACATAACAGGAGAAGGATATATTTTGAAAGTTATGGAAGTCGATAATATGAGAGTTGAAAAAATTAGAATAGTAATCACTGGAAAAGATAACGAGGAGAACGAAGATGGAAGAGATTAGGCCTAGAGTGAGAGTAGCAGGAGTATTGATTGAAAATGGAAAGATACTTTTAATACAGCATCACAAAGAGGATAAAAAATACTGGCTAGTACCTGGTGGAGGTGTAGACTGGGGAGAAAGTACTTCGGAAGCATTGATTAGGGAGTACAAGGAAGAGACAAATTTGGATATAGAAGTGGAAAGTTTTCTATTTTTGTCAGAAACAATAGCACCTGATAAAAATAGACATGTTATAAATTTATATTTCAAAATAAAAAGAGCAGAAAATACTAAAAGTGAATTACATCTAGGAGACGAAGCGGTTTTGACAGATTTGAAATTTGTTGAAAAAGATGAAATTGAAAATATTCAATTATATCCGAATATAAAAGGTCAATTAATAAAATTATTAAATAATGAACCAGTAATTCCGTATTTGGGATTATTGTGGGATAAATAAAATTAGGAGGATAAATGACTACTCAAGAAGTACAAGAAGTATCAAAATTATTAAGAACTATAGAGGATTTTCCGGAAAAAGGAGTTATTTTTAGAGATATAACGACTGTTTTAAAAGATAAAAAAGGATTGCAGATTGTTATAAAAGATTTTACAGAAAGATATAAAGATCAAGGGATTGACTATGTTTTAGGTGCAGATGCGAGAGGATTTATTTTTGGAGCGGCGATTGCGTATAATATTGGTGCGGGATTTGTTCCAGCTAGAAAACCTGGTAAATTACCGGCTGAAACTGTAAAAGAGGAATATGAATTGGAATATGGAAAAAATAGTATCGAAGTTCACAAAGACGCTATCGAAAAGGGATCGAAAGTTTTAATCGTAGATGATTTGTTAGCGACAGGAGGAACAGCAGCAGCAATGGTAAAATTAATTGAAGATTTAGGTGCTGAAATACACGAATTGGCATTTATGATTGAATTAGAAGATTTAAAAGGAAGAGAATTGTTACACGGAAATAAAGTTTATTCGCAATTAAAATATTAGAAGGAACAGGGGATTTTTAATAAGAGATTCTTATTTTAAATTCCCTTTTTTGAGACTATATTAGGTTATTTCAATAATGAAAAAGTTTTATAAAACATAGAATATATTTATCAATAAAAATAATATTTTTGATTTAGGAAATATCCTTAATAAAATTGCTGGAGGTAAATTATGACTGAAGAAAAATTGTTACAACAATTAATTGATAGAATAAAAGAAAATAATTTAGATGTTGATATTGAAAGGATTTCACAAGCATTTATTTTGGCGAATGAATCTCATATTGGACAAAAACGGAAAAGTGGAGAAGACTATATTTTGCATCCAATTGAGGTGGCGGAAATACTGGTTGATATGAAAATGGATACTGATACGATTATTGCTGGGATTTTGCATGATGTTGTTGAAGATACATTGATTACGTTGCCTGACATTGAGTATATTTTTGGTGTTGATGTAAGAAAATTGGTTGATGGAGTTACGAAATTAAGAAATTTGCCAAGAACTGATAGTAAGAGAATCGAGAACATTAGAAAAATGGTCGTTGCAATGGCTGATGATATTCGGGTTGTAATTATAAAATTGGCGGATAGACTACATAATATGCGGACTTTGAAGTATATGAAACCTGAAAAGCAAATTGAGAAATCGAAGGAAACGATAGAAATTTATGCACCGATTGCTCATAGAATTGGAATGGCAAAGATAAAATGGGAGCTTGAGGATATTAGTTTCAGATATTTGGAGCCAGAAAAATATCAGGAAGTTCGAGAATTGGTAAATACGAAGAGAAAAGAGCGAGAAGAGTACACAAGTCGAGTTATTGAGGAAATTACTGCTGAGTTGAAAAAACATAAGTTAAAAGGGGAAGTTACTGGAAGACCAAAACATTTGTATAGTATTTACAAGAAAATGTACGAAAAAGAAAAGAAATTTGCTGATTTAAATGATCTGATTGCGATTCGGATAATTGTTGACAAGGAAGAAGAGTGCTACAATGTTTTAGGAATTATTCATAATTTGTATATTCCTGTCTCAGGTAGATTTAAGGATTATATCGCTGTTCCGAAAATAAATGGATATCAATCGATTCACACAACAGTTAAAGGGCCTAACGATCAAAATGTAGAAATCCAAATAAGAACAGCTCAAATGCACAGAATTGCAGAAGAAGGGATTGCAGCACACTGGAAATACAAAGAGAAAAAAACAAAAGATAAAAATGAACAATATTATGCAGCTGTAAAACAAATGATTCAAACAAATGCTGACAATCCAAAAAATTACGCACAAGCAGTATTGAATCAAACGATTTTTATCTTTACGCCAAAAGAAGATGTATTGGAATTGCCAATTAATTCAACAGCTTTGGATTTTGCGTTTCAAGTACATACACAAATTGGATATAGAACAATTGGTGCGAAGGTAAACGACAGAATTGTTCAGCTTGACCAAGTTTTGGAAAATGGAGATAAAGTTGAAATAATGACTTCTAAAAATGCCAAAGGACCTGGAAAAGACTGGATTAATATGGTAAATAACCACAGTTCAAAAACTAAAATCAGAAAATGGTTTAAAGATAAGGAATTTGAGCAAAAAATTAAAGAAGGTGAACAATTACTTGAAAGAGAGTTCGATAAATTAGGTATTAAATTGAAGGATTTGGAAGAGGATGAAAGAGTATTCCTTTACATGAAGAAATTTAATATTTCTACAATGGATTTGCTTTATTACAAATTTGCGGTTGGAGATTTGTCGCTTGACGGATTTTTGAATAAATTTGAGACAAAAGAAGAGAAAAATTTGAATCAAGTTTTGGAAGAGGAAACAGAAAAAGGAAATAAACGAAAAGAAAAAAGTCATGGTGGAATTAAAATTTCTGGAACAGAAAATACAATGTATCGTTTTGCGAAATGTTGTAGTCCATTGCCAGGAGATGATATAAGAGGGTATGTAACACGTGGACGTGGAATTGCAATTCACCGTTCTGATTGTCAAAATTACCAAACACTTATAGAACGAGAACCTGGACGTGAAATTGAAGTTTACTGGGATGAAGAAGTAATAAACTCAAATGCTACAAAATATCAGTATAATTTCACTGTAAAAGCAATCGAAAGAAACGGAATTTTACTAGACATAATCCGAATATTAAACGAATATAAAATGGAATTAGTAAACGTAAACACGAACCAAACAAGAGAAAATGGAAACAGATACGTTCTACTACATTTTGGAATTATGATAAGAAAAAGAGATGATTTTGACAGACTTGCAAATAATTTACTATCAATGAAAGATGTTACGGATATTCTAAAAAAATGAAAAAAGGGAACAGGGGGATGAGAAAATGAAGAAAACATTATGGATTATAATAATTTTTATTGGATTACTTTATTATCGTTCAATAGGAGAAAGTGTAGATTTTAAAGTGATTTTTGAAATTGTAATAGCATTATTCATATTTAAAATTCTTTTTAATATAACGAAAAAGTTATTTGGAATAGCTTTGGTTATATTTTTTGCATATTTTTTAATACATTATTTTTTATAAAATTAGATATTTTGAAAAGAAGGGAAAGTAATGAAATTATTAAATTTGAAAATAGATAAAATTGTTAGGAATAAAAATCAACCGAGGAAAAATTTTGATATTGAAAAATTAGAAGAATTAAAAAATTCAATAAAAAATAATGGATTGATTCAGCCGATAGTTGTTAGAAAATTGAAGAGTAATAAATATGAGATTATTGCTGGAGAAAGACGGTATAGAGCTTGTAAGGAATTGGGAATGAGTGAGATTTCAGCATTGGAAGTACAGGCAAATGACTCGAAGAGTTATGAATTTTCTGTTTTAGAAAATATTCAACGAGAAAATTTGAATCCGATTGAAGAAGCTGAATCGTATTTGATGTTAATGGAAGTTTATGGATATAATCAAGAGAAATTGGCAGAAAAGCTAGGAAAAACGCGGTCATCTGTTTCTAACAAATTGAGAATTTTGAAATTGCCGTTTTCTGTAAAGGAAATGGTTAGAGCTGGAGAAATTTCTTTTGGGCATTCGAGAACGCTTTTGGGGCTTAGAGATGAATCTCAAATTGAAGAAATGGCTCAAAAAGTGAAGAATGAGAAGATGTCAGTAAGAGAGTTGGAAAGAATAATAAGAAACCTTTCACAAAAAAATAATGAAAAAAAATATAATAATAATGAAAAATGTGGTAAAATAGAACCTGAAAATTCTGAAAAAGAATTTATCGAAGATAAATTGAGAGAATTTTTTGAAACACAAGTAAAAATAATAGGCAATTTAGATTCAAGTGGTAAAATACAAATAGATTTTTCAGATTATGAGGAATTGAAGAGGATAATAGAATTGTTGGAAATTTCTTTCTAAAAATAAAATAATTTTGGGAAGGAGGCTAGATTGAAGTACGTACGAAGGGGATTGTATATTTTTATTCCACTTTTATTATGTCTATTTGCTTTAAGAGCGTATATTTCTACAAATAATTTTCGTGATTTATTGACAAATATCTTAAAAAGTTCAGGGTTAAATGTTACTTTCGAAAGAGTTGAATTGCAAGGCTTTAACAAATTAAAGATTGATAATTTGATTGTAAGAGATATTCATGGAAATGTTTTTGTTAATTCGAAGAAAACGACTGCAAATATAAATTTGTTAGTTCCGTCGAGATTGAATAGGATAGATGTTTATGATGCGACTGTTAATATTGAGAGACAAAAAAATAATCATATGAATGTTTTTGATATTATGAAACCTTCGAATAAGAAAAATCCTATTGATAGAGCGAGTAGATTGGGAAAATTGTATATTCACAATGCTACTGTAAATTATTCGGATGTGAGTTATGCAAAAAAAATAGAAAAAACATTGAATAAAGTTAACGGTTTTTTGGAATCTGCAAAATCACGTGGTTTTACTTTGGAAGCAAAAGGAAGTAATGGCGACGAGGTTTTAGGTATAAAATTAAGAAATCCAATAAAAAGAACTCAAAATTTTTGGTCAATTTTTAATAAGAAAAAAAATAATGATGAAAAAGAGAAACATTTTGAAATGACACTAGATTTTAAAAATGTAAAAATAACAGAATTATTAGGTCAATATGTTCCTTTGGATATGATTAAAGCTAAATCAGGGATTTTAGATGGGAGATTATTTCTATCTAACAAAAATCCTAAAAAAGAGACGATTCCAGTAGGAAATTTAAAAATAACTAATGGTACTGTTTGGTATGAAGATATTGAAGGTGACATTAAAAATGTTGATGCGACTGTAATTTTATCAAAAGACAAAAATACAGTTGATGCAAAAACAAAATTAAAAAATCGACCAGTGACTTTCAAATTAACTCAAGATAGACCAAAAGAAAAATTGAAAATAAAGTTAACGGCGGATAAATTACCGTATTCAGAAATTAATCGTTATAAGATTATTAAAGAATTTAAGGTTGATGCGATTGGAAATGTGACTGCAGATCTTGATATTGACGTTGATTTGAAAACAAAAAATGCGTTATTAAATGGTATTTTTTCTTCAGAAAATATTAAACTTGCAAACTATAATTTTAGAAATGTGAAAACTAAAATGAAATTAGATACAAAAGAAAAAATTGTAGTTTTAGATAATACCAAATTTAATTTTGATGAGACAATTTCTGGATTTAAGGTTAAAGCTGATGCTGTAATTCCAAAATTTACGTATAATACGAATACTAAAATTGGTTCAGGAAATTATATTTTGACAAATAGAGGATCAGATTTTAGTATAAAAGAAATCACAGGAACAGCATTAATTAATAGTGAAAATATCATAACAAGTAATTTTAATTCAAAAGAAGTGTCAGGAAATTTTAGAATAAATCCAAAATTAATGGAAATGGTTGTTAACGCAAAAAGTAATCAAAATTTTGACGTTATTTACCAAAAACAGAAATATACTTTGAAGCCAAAAATAGAGAATTTAAAATTGGCGTTTAAAAATAAAAATATTTTACAATCTGGAAGAATTAAAACAGATTTAAAAATACAAAATAAATACGTTGACAATATAAATGCTGATGTGATAGTGCATAACGGAAATTATGATATAAATGCACTTGTAACAACAGGAGGCGAAATATTTAGAGTTGCTGGAAAAACAACTAGCGACATGAAACATAATTATACAGTTGAATTGAAGGATAAAAATAAAATTCTAGATGTTGCAAAATTATTGAAAAATTATAAAGTTGACATTAAAGGATTGGAAACAGCAAGATTACCGATAAAATTGGTTAAATTGAATATTTTTGGAGATAGTAACAAAATTTCTGGAGATTATGAGATTTCAAGTGCATACGGTCGATTTATTGTTGAGTATGAAGAACTTCATGCAAAAGGTAAAATTCATGATTTACAAAAAATGGATTTGGATATGAATGCGAAAATGAAAGAATTATGGGTAAAATACCAAAGATTCAAAGAAGTTTCGACACATTTAGCGATAAAAGACAATGTTGTAAATATTGAAAAATTAGGTAATGACAGACAATTAGTTGCAAACGGAAAATATAATTTGAAAACAGGTAACATGCATATTAATTCAAAATTGAATAATTATGTTGTATATAACACTGTAAAACCAGAGTTAAATCTTTATATAAATAATGCAAATTTAACTTTAAATGGAAAAATGGACAATTTATCTGGAAAAATAATCGTACCAGATTCTAGAACAACAATAAATGATAAAAATATTGGTGAAACACAAATATATGCAGATATTAAAAATAGTGTTATTAATTTGACAGATGTTAGATTGAGAAAAAATAATTTAACAGGAACATATAATTTAAAAACAGGAATTGCAGATATGGTGTTGAATTTGGATGAAGAAAATGTTCCATACTTAATTGATGTACCAGATTTGAAATTTGGAGCGATTTCTAAGTTGAAGTTAAAAGGAGACTTGAATAAATTTAATTTAGCAGGATTTATAGATTTAAACAATGTAAATTACAAAGGTTATAATATACCAGGTGTTAAGACAATTATAGAATACGCAGACGGTAATATCGATAAATTATTGAATTATGGAACGTTAGATATAAAAGACTTTAGATTTATTGGGGATAATCAAGAAACTTTATTCCAAACAAATACAAAAGTTGATTTAGCGAATACACATTTTAACTATAAGCTAGAAAATCAAAAATTTGCGTTGGATTCGGTAGAAGACTTGAAAAATAAAGGATATAGCGGAGACATAAACTTGAATTTTTCACTTACAGGAAAACCTAACAATTTCAATGCGATACTTGGAATAGGTGCAGACGACGTTACATTAAGTGGATTCCATGTAAAAGATCTTGTCATCGATGCGTCAGCTAGTAATAAATTGTTGAATATTGGACAAATTTCGTTGGAATACGAAGACAATCCATTAGTAATAAATGGATATCTCCAATATGAACCAATGAAATACAATTTACACGCAAATGCAGAAAACTTTAATTTGTCATTCTTAGGATTAGATCCAAATATCAAGACAGCAGAAGGTATACTTAATATGGATATGACTTTGACAAATGCAGCAACATCAGGTAAAATTGATCTTGCAAACTTTAGTTATATAACTAAAGATGGCTTGACAAATGCTCAAAACATAAACGCTAAAATCGACGTAGCTAATAACAAATTACAAATTAATCGACTTGATGGTGGATTTAATGGCGGAACATTCATTGTCGACGGGAATATGGATATACCAACAATTCCTAGTGATTTTATGAAAACAAAACATCTAGAATTAGGAAAAATCGATATAGATGCGAATTTGGATAAATTGGGATTGAGATACGGAAATGATATAGACTATGCACTAACAGGAAAAGTTAATCTTACAGAAGATTTCTTATCAGGAAATTTAAAAGTTGATAGTGCAGATATCAGGGGAATTCCAAATTTTGGTGGAAATGAAGAAGAGAATTTGACTGAAAGCCAAAAAGAGCAAAAATTAAAAGATAAAACAATTGCAGAAGGAATAATTGAGGGAGTAATTGATAAAATATTAAAACAATATACTGTTGGTTTAGATGTACAAATGGGAAGAAATGTAAAAGTTGATATTCCAAGTATGAGTTTAGTGAAAAATATTAAAAGTAAAGTTGACGGTGGAGCAAAAATTAGATACGAAAATGGAGCAATTGGAATGGATGGAACATTCTCACTTAGAGATGGTAAATTTTACTTAAATGGTAATAGATTTAAAATTGATAGTGGGGAAATAAGATTTATTTCAAAAGATGGAGTTACAGTATTGAGTGATCCATTTGTAATAATTACAGCTTCAACTACTGTAAAAGGAGAGAAAATTGAAGTGGATGTAAGCGGAAATGTAAGTAGTCCACAAATGGCATTTAGCTCTTCGTCAGGAAAAACGAAAGAAGAAATTTTATCATTGTTAGCATTTAAGACAGTAGTCGGAAACAACAGTAATAATCACGATGATACATCATTAAATCATAAAAATAATACAGATGATGGAGTAGTTGTGGTAGGTTCTTTAGTAAATACTGCATTAAATGAGTTGATTTTTTCGTCAGTAACTGGTAAAATTGGAGAGAGCTTAGGTTTATCGAATTTTTCAATTTCAACAGATGTTGATAAATCAAAAACTGGACAATATAGAGCAGCGACTACTTTATACGTTCAAGATAATTTGTATAAAGATAAATTATTCTGGAATTTAGAAGTTAAATTTCCATTCCAAGTAACTAAAGATACTAACGGAGGAAATAGTAGTTCACTTCCAGTTGGCTATAATGCATGGTTAAATTATAATTTTAACAAATCATTAGAGTTAAAAGTTGGAGGAGAAACTATAAATCAAAAGAGTACCAATGCAAATATGAAATCAGGTACAAAAGGAAATTACTATATTGGAGTTGATTTCTCAACAAGGGGTCATTCCTTAGGCGAAATTTTAAAAAGAATGTTTAAGAAAAAGAAATTGGAAACATTAAAAAAATAGGAGGAAGAATGAAAAATAAAATTTACGCATTTATTGTGGCTGTTACTTTATTTGTTTCAATAAATAACATTTCAAGTGCAGCAGAACAACAAAATTTGAAAGTAGGTAAAATAGAGTTTTCACATTTAAGAGAGTTACCAGAAGATTACCTGTTATCAAAAATACCAGTAAAATCAGGTGATGATTATTCAAATAAAAGTATGAGCGACATTTATCTAGCATTGAAAAAATTGAATTATGTTGATAATGTTAGTGTTATTCCAGAAATAAATGGGGATACAGTTAATTTAAGAGTAGAAGTAAGTGAGGCGGCAAATGCTTCAGCTACTCTTCAAAATGAAGAAAGAGACAAAGCATTAAGTCAAAAAACAGAGTTTGTTATTTCTAAAATTGATATAGTTGGAACTAAAACTATTTCAAAAGAAGAATTATTAAGTGGAATGAAAATTAAAGAAGGTCAACAATTTGTACCTAAAGAAGCACTTAATGAAGCTCAAAGAATTTTTAATACAGGTTATTTTGCAACTGTTGAACCAAAAATAGATAGAAAAGCTGATAATACAGTTGTTATCACATATGAAGTGAAAGAAAATCCAGATGTAACAGGAATTGAAATTACAGGAAATACATTATTCACTGATGATCAATTAAAACAAGCATTAGGAATTAAAGAAGGACAAATTTTAAATGGTAATTTATTGAATCCTGATAACAATGGAATTATAAAATTATATGAAAAAAATGGTTATGCAACAGCAAGAATCGAATCTATCAATGTTGGAGAAGATGGAAAAATAAAAATAGGAATGACTGAAGGAGTTGTTCAAAATGTAACATTCTCTAAAGCTTCAAATAAAACAGATGATGAAAGAGCAAATCCAAAAAGAGCTAATTTGAGAACAAAACCATACGTTCTTGAAAGATATTTGGAAGTAAAACCTGGAGAAGTTTTAGAAGGTAAAAATATTGAATCAACAATGAAAGAAATGTATAGAACTGGTATCTTCAATAGAATAGAGCCTAACATAACAGGAAGTGAAACAGATCCAAATGCAAGAAATGTAGAGTTCTTAATCGAAGAAAGACCAACAACTACAATTAACGGAAGTATTTCTTATGGAACTGCAGTTGGATTAGTTGGAGGACTTAAATTATCTGATGATAACTTCTTAGGAAGAGACCAACAAGCGGCTATTAACTTAGAAGCATCAAATAAAGGGGACAAAACATTCTCAATAGACTGGTTTGATCCTTGGATTAAAAATACTGAAAGAGTTCAAGCAGGAGGTTCAGCTTACTGGAGAGAATCTAGAGATGACGACGCTGACTGGGATGAATTAGAAAAAGTAAAAACTATTGGTACAAGATGGACAATAGGTAAAGGTTTAAACAAAGATATTTATGTAAGAGCTTCAACTAGATTAGATCATAAAAAAGAAATCTATTCTGGTGGAGATGTTAAAGATAGCTATAACTTATTAGCAATAACTCCAGAATTTATTTATGATACTAGAGATAATGTAAGTGATCCAACAAAAGGACTTTATGCTGATTTGACATATGAAAAAGGGAAATTATTAGGTGATCGTAGAAAATACGATAGATTTGAAGCTGATTTAAGAGCGTTCCACCCAGTAATAGGTAAGAAAAATATAATGGCATATAGAGCAGTTTGGGGATCAACAGGAAGTGGAACTCCAGATTCTATGAGATTTAGTGTTGGTGGAGCAGAATCAGTTCGTGGATATGAATATGGAGCATTTGACGGATACGATCAATTTTATGCAAGTATTGAAAATAGAACAAGATTTGGTAAAAATGGTGACGTTCAATTAGTTGCATTCTTTGATATAGGAAATGCTTGGCAAAAAGAAAGCATAAATGCTGCGGGAAGAAGAACATATTCTCCAGATAGAAAAAGTGCACATGATTTCAAAGACTTGAAAAAAGGATATGGAGTAGGACTTAGAATAAATACACCAGTTGGTCCATTAAGATTTGATTACGGTTGGCCAATGGATCCTGAAAAACCAGGTAAGAAAAAAGATAAAGGTAAATTCTACTTTAGCTTTGGACAATCATTCTAATATAATATCAAACAGGGAATTTATTTCCCTGTTAATTTTTTAACAAAAAGATAGCAAGAAGTCTCCGACTTCTACAAGTGGGAGATGAATTGCTTTTTTTGTAAAAAAATTGAAAAAAGGATACACCTATGATACAATTTTTGTATAAAATATTGAAGAGAAGTCATTAAAAATAATATTCAAAATTAAAAGGAGGTGTAATTTCATGAAATATAATTTAGTATTCAAGCATAGGATTTATCCAAATTTAAAATGAAATTCAAATCTACTAACACTACTTCTTCCACGCCCTGTTTTTTTTGAATATTTTTTTATTATTTTCAAGTTGTATTTTTCTCCAAGTTTGCTTAAAATAGGCTGAAAACTCCTTTTATCAATATCTGATATTTTATAGTTTTTGGAAATAAAAATGACATTTTAATAATTTTGTCCTTTTTATTCTCCCTTTTTGTCCCTTTTATTTTCTCAAAAAGACTTTTTTATTCACAAATTTTATATTATTTTGGTACCTTTTATAATATTCAAAGCTAGTATTCATAAGGATTACAGAATAC
>ERZ773203.822-NODE-822-length-16624-cov-83.262237_pt1 | contig 16624 bp, 15 predicted proteins | sample MGYA00580529_ERZ773203 | MGnify/ENA primary metagenome ERZ773203 (study PRJEB29015, sample SAMEA2738176) | human oral metagenome | biome: human oral; feature: human-associated habitat; material: saliva | place: China | collected 2177 ... | reverse complement strand
CCTCTGAAGCTTGGGAAGCTTCCATTCTACCGATGAACTACGCCCGCAATTCATCTTCCCGAAGGAATCGACTTGTCGATCATAGCGTCACGGTGGACGGGCACGCAACCGGCATCTCGCGTACAGTGCTGTGCTCGCGGCGCTGTGCGCTGTGCGATCGTGGTTGTCGTGCTGCTCTCGGTAACAAGGCTGCATCCGCCTATGCGCGCATGTCGCTCCGGCGCGGAAACGGCAGTGCTGCCCGCTCCTGCCTCAGCTCACGCCTCGTGGTCCGCTCCGAGATGGATCCGGTTCTGTTGCGCGTGTTGGCCGCGGATACACTGAGGATCGTTTGACCGATTGGAGGACCCATGCCTCGTCCCGTGGTGGCCGCAGCCATCGTCGATTCGCTGGAGCACCCAACCGTGCTGCTCGCGTGCTCGCGCGCCTACCCGCAGGAGCTGCGCGGTCAGTTCGAGCTGCCGGGCGGCAAGATCGAAGAAGGCGAGGATGCTGTGGCTGCCCTCGAACGTGAAATCGCGGAGGAACTTGGCGCGCACCTGCGGGTGGGGGAGCGCGTGTGCCCGGACGGCGGCATGTGGTGGCCGATCCTGGGTGGGCGCGTCATGGGCGTGTGGCTCGCCGAGGTGGCACCTGGTTCGCCGGCCCCGCGTGCGGGTGCCTCGCACCTGGAGGCCCGCTGGGTACCGATCACTCAACTCGTGCCCCTGCAGTGGATTGTCGCGGACCTGCCCATCGTCGAGGCCGTGGTCGCGTGTTGTGAGCGCTGAGACTTCCATGGTCGCGCGGTTGAGTGTGGGGCGCGCGTGGTATGAGCGTGGTCGGGCACGTACGTGGTATCGAGCGGGACTTGAGCGTGGCCGACTGACGGACCTGCGCTGCGCTGGCGCAACGTGGGCGTGCGCGCATCATTTGACGACACATGGGGGCAAGATGTCAGAATGTGCCCATGCCGAAGATTATTGGCGAGTCACTCGCCTCTCACCGCGAGCTGACACGCACGCGCCTATTTGACGCCCTCGGTTCCCTGATGGCTGAGCAGCCCTTTGAGTCGATCACGATGAGTCAGATCGCGGAGCGCGCGGGCGTCGGTCGCACGGCGGTTTATAACCACTTCGCGGACAAGGAAGTGCTGCTGCTTGCGTATATGCGTCAGGTCACCGAAGAGTTCACGTCTGTTCTGAGTGAACGCCTGTCGACCGAACCTGACCCGTTGATGCGTTTGCGCCTCTACATTCGTTCGCACGTGCAGATGACCAGCCGGTACCACGTGAAAGCGGGTATGGGGTTGCGTCGGCAGATGTCGGATCGGGGCGCCTCGCATCTGCATGATCACGTGGGGATGGTTGGCGAGGTCCTCATTTCTATTCTCGACGACGCCATGGGTCGCGGGTTAATTGCGCAGCAGAATACGCTGGGCGCGGTTCACTTGATTCATGCGACGTTGGCGGGGCAGCGCCTCCCCGCGGATGGCTCGCATCGGGAGTCAGCGCTTTGTCTCGTGGAAACGTTTATTCTACGAGGCCTGGGCGCATCCGAGGAAGACGTGCGGCACGTCACTGAGGCTCCCCTTCCTTCTTGGGAATAGTGGGCGCCGCGCGCCCGTTGATTAAGACAGTTCAACAAGGGGTAGACTGCCCCGATCGACCGGTTGGCGAAAGAGCCGACCACGCAAGGAGAAACATGGCTACCGTTACGCTGACGCAGGAGAATTTCGAGCAGACCGTGTCCGCTGGCGACATCGTTCTGGTTGACTTCTGGGCGACTTGGTGCGGACCGTGCCGACAGTTTGGCCCTATCTTTGAAGAGGCATCCGAGAAGTTCACGGATGTTGTGTTCGGCAAGATCGACACGGACGATCAGCAGCAGCTGGCAATGGCCGCGCAGATCACGTCGATCCCGACGCTCATGGCTTTCCGTGATGGCATTGCGGTTTTCCGCCAGTCTGGCGCCCTGCCGTTGTCGGCGCTTGCGGATCTGATCAACCAGATTCGCAACCTGGACATGGACGATGTTCGTAAGAAGATCGCCGATGCCGACAAAGGCGAGTGATGACGTGAGGAGACTCGGTGACGGGCCCTGAGGTGTGAGCCTCGGGACCCGTTTCTGTGTGTTAGCGCCGAGTCTTTAGTGAGGGCGCCCGGCGTTCTTCGAAGCGCGCCAGGTTTCCCGCTCGCGTGGCTTGGCGGTCCGGGGTGATCGCCCACGCCGCGGGGTGGGCTGGCGCGTGGCTTGCCGGGCTCGGTGCTCGCTGGGTGCTCTTACGCCGGGCGTCCCCGCGCTGGTCGGCGGGTGATGAACTCGCGGTCCGCGTGGTCGCCGACCATGAAGAGGTATTCGCCGACGATGTCGAAACCGTGCCGCGCATAAAAGCGTTGCGCCCCAAAGTTTTCGCTCCACACGCCGATCCAGACGGTGCGCGGTCCGTTGCGTTCGAGCCACTCCAGAGCCGTGCGCAGGAGTGTCGTGCCGTGTCCCCCACCCTGGTGGCCGCGCAGAACGTACAGGCGCTGGATTTCGCCGTCGTCGGGTGCGACGTCGGGGTGAGGTAGGTGCGCGGGACACGCGGTGACGTAGCCGATCAGAGGGTCCTGTAGAGACGAGGCGTGGGCTTCCTCCTCGGGACGCGCGGAGTCCAGGCGCGTGCTGGGGGCATCGGCGGGGGAGGCGCCGGAGGTAACCCGATCGCATCGCTCATCCTCGGCCTCGTCGCTGCTTTCCTCGAAGAGAAGCCAGGTTGCGTGTGCGGGGTCCGTCAGTTCGGCGCGTAGGACGGAGGGGGAGTAGGCCTGATCGAGGAAGAGCGCTAAGTCATGAGGCGCGTAAAGGTGACCGAAGGTCTGCGTGAAACATGTTCGGGAGAGTACGGACAGGGCATCGGCGTCGGCGGGTGTGGCTCGGCGGATCATGGTGTCCTCTCTGTCGGTCGTCTCAATCGTAGGCGGGTCAGGGGGCACGTGGCCGAGTGTCCCAGAAACCTTCCGGACGGCGAGTGCGAACCATTGCTTCGAACGTGAGGCGCATCTTACAATGAGGCGATCAACGCTCATCGAAGGAGACGAACGTGGCACACAAGACCCGCACCGCTCAGGTGCTTGACATTGTCAAAGTCATCGCGTGGGTTGTCATTGCGGTTTCCCTCGTGAAGTTCGCGTTCTTCCCAGCCTCGCAAGATAAGGAGACCGACGACGGCATAGACCCGGGCGGCAGCTTCGGGCAGATGACGATCAACGTGGGCCGCGCCGACATCACGAACACGGTGAAGCTGACGGGCACGATTCAAGCAGACGAGCCGGTGAACGCGCGTGCGACGCTTGACGGCGCAGTCGTGCGCGTCTATGTCAACGACGGCGACAAGGTCTCCAAGGGTGACGCGCTCCTCCAGATACGCAAGGAAATTCCCGGAGAAACGAAACAGGTCACCGACGAGGACGGCACTATCAGCGTGGAGACCGCTGACCCCACCTACAGGTACGAGACCGTCGTTGCCCCGGGAGATGGTACGGTGACGACCGGGGTCCTCGTGGGTCAACAGTTTGCGATAGGCGATACGGTCGCATCGGTGGCGCCCGCGTCCTTTTCTGCTGTGGCGCCGCTGAGCGCCGACCAGATGTACCGCCTCCAGGAGGCGCCCTCCACCGCGACCGTCACCATTAAGAACGGCCCCGCGCCCTTCGAGTGTACGGGCGTCACGCTCGTGACCCCCACCGGCAAGACTCAGGACCCGAAGAACCCCGGAAACGTCGGATCCTCCACGTCGGGGTCCACCGACCTGAAGGCGCGCTGTGCGATCCCCTCGGACCAGACGGTGTTCACCGGCCTGCAGGTGACCCTGGAGATGACGACGGGCTCCGCCACGAACGTGCTCGCCGTGCCGGTCTCCGCAGTCGAGGGCCGCTACCAGAGCGGCACCGTCTACCTGCCGACCTCCGACCCGGCCAACCCGGAGAAGCGTTCGGTCACCCTTGGTCTGACTGACGGCAAGATGGTCGAGGTCAAGGAGGGACTGACGGAAGGCGAGGAGATCCTCGAGTTCACCCCGACCTCGACGAAGGACAACCAAGACGACCCATACGGCTCGGGCCCCGGAGATGGGATGGACGGCGCGACCACGGACGGGGCCGCTGACAAAACTGATGGGACGGGCGCCCGATGAGCCTCGTGCGCCTGCGGGGCGTAACCCGCACGGTCACCCTGCCCGACGGTGAAGACCTGCACATTCTGCGCGGCGTCAACCTGGACGTCGCGGCGGGCGAGCACGTGTCCATCGTGGGCAGGTCGGGCACGGGCAAGTCAACGATGCTCAACATCGTCGGCCTGCTGGATGCCCCCACGTCGGGCAGCTACGAGCTGGACGGCGTGGACACGACGCGCCTGGGCGAAGGGCGCCGCGCTCGCATGCGCGGAGAGGACTTCGGCTTCGTCTTCCAGCAATTCAACATTTTCGCGGCTCGTACGGCCGCTGAAAACGTCGAGGTTCCCCTCCTGTACGCGCCGGGCACGCAGCTGCTGCGCAGGCGCTCCATCGCTCTCGACATGCTTGAGCGCGTGGGCCTGGCGGATCGCGCGGACTCCTACCCGGGCGAGATGAGCGGCGGCGAGCAGCAGCGCATCGCGATCGCGCGCGCCCTCGTGCGTCGCCCGCGCGTCATCCTGGCGGACGAGCCGACCGGCGCGCTCGACCCCGACACGGGGCGCGTCGTCATGAGCCTCCTCGAGGAGGTCGCCCGCGAATCCAACTCGGCCCTCATCGTCATCACCCACGACATGGGGGTCGCCGCCCGCGCCTCGCGCGCCTACGAACTCTACGACGGCGTCCTCCACGAGGTCGTGGACCCCTCCGCTCTCGCGCAGCGCGCGGAGGCCGGGCACTCGGGAGACGAGGCCGGGGTTGAGCAGGCGGGCGACGAGGCCGGGCGCCCGGGCACGGAACCGGTCGTGACCGCTCCTCCCGTTCCGCCCGCCCGAGATGAGCCGGAAAGCACGCCGGTCCCGGCGCCCCCAACCCCGCACGAGGAGGGCAATCAATGAATGCGCTCAGTCAGATCGTGGGGGCCCTCATCGAAGCGTGGGGCGAAGTTAAGGTGCAGAAGGCCCGCGTGGTCCTCTCCCTCGTGGGCGTCGTCGCCGCCGTGGCCGCCATGACGGTCGTCATCGCCCTGGGAGACCTGATCCTGCAGTCCTCCCGCGAATTGGCCGAACTCTACGAAGGGCGCTCGGTGACTGTGCGCCTCGCGCCGGAACAATCATCGGCAAACCAAGGAGAACCTTCGAACGACGGTCCCACCCAGGAAACCGGGACCGGTGAAGGGGCCCAGGCCTCGTCCACCGTCGAGCGCCCCGACGACAAGGACCCGGTGAGCGACGCGATGGCGACGCTGGCCGCCCGACACGACATCCGCTACTGGTCGCGCCTGTCCAGCAGCGGCGGTGAGATCACCGAAGTCCGCCAGGCACGAACCAGCGGGCAATTCCGCGGCTACCCGGTCGTGCGCACCGACGACATGTTCAACGACGTCACCATCCAGGCCGTCGACCCCGCCTACCAAGTTATCTTCCGCACCCGCATGCTCGCGGGCCGATGGGTCGCGCCCAGCGACGCCCAGCAGCGCCTGACACCCGTCGTCATCTCCGAAGTCCTCTGGGACCAGCTCGGACGCGCCCCCATCGACCAGGTCCCCATCGTCCTGCACACCACCGACGGCACCGCCCTGCGTGTGGTCGGCGTCAGCAAAGGGAAGAGCCGCTTCGATATGCCGACCATGTACGTGCACTACGACGCCGCGCGCGCCACGCTGCCCCAGATGGGCGTGCCCTCCATGCTCGCCTGGGTTGGGCCCGACGACGCCGACCAGGCCCGCACCGTCCTGCCGAGCGCCCTGGCCTCCATCCTCGGCGACGGCTGGCGCGTCACCGTCACCGGCGGCGAACACGAGGACATCGGCGAGGAACAGCTGGGCACCATCTCCCGCGTCATCATGATCATCGGCGGCATCATCGTGTTCCTCGGCGCCCTGGGCCTCCTCAACGTCGCGATCGTCACCGTGCGTCAGCGCGTGCGCGAAATCGGGATCCGGCGGGCCGTCGGCGCCTCCGCTACGCGCGTCTTCTTCGCGGTCTTCATGGAATCAGTGGTCGCGACCTTCGTCGCCGGCGTCATCGGCGTGGGCATCGCGATCGTCGTCGTGCGCTCCCTACCGCTCGAAACCATGGGGATCGCGCTCAGCGAGACGCCCGCTTTCCCCGCCGGAGCCGCCATCGCAGGCGTCGCCATCTCCTCCAGCATCGGCGCCCTGTGCGGGATTATCCCCGCGCTCGCGGCCGTGCGCATCAAGCCGATCGACGCAATCAGGTACTAGTTCAGCGCCGAGGCCCGGGCGCGTTTCCGGGTCAGTGCCGGCGCCTTGGTTGGGGGTTCAGGCCTCGTCGACCGGGGTGCTCATGCGTGAGGAGAGTTGCGCGCGCTGGTATGGTCTTCATTACTGGATTAGCGGGGGAGAGTGACCAGCTTCGTGTCCTTGTTGTAGGTGATCATACCTTCTTTAAGTAGAGCCCGGTAGACGCGAGTGGGCTGGTAGCGGTCGCCGCCTTCGAGGCGGGCGGCATCGAGGACTCTGCGCTTGGTTAGGCCTTTCGTGCCCTCGAAGTGGGCGGAGCGAAGAGCCTTCATGACGCGACCGCGCGCCTGGCGGTCGGTACCCGTGTAAGGCTGCGGGGTCGGGCGCTTCTCGTCCTTCGGGTATCCGGCCTGAGCCCACGCGCAGTATTGGCGCATAAGGCATGTCTCGCAGTGGGGGGAGAGCTGGGTGCACACGAGAGCACCGAATTCCATGAGGGCCACACTCACCTCGGCCGCATGCATTCCGTCGTCGGGCAGGAGCGCGTCGGCGCGCGATACTTCCGCCTTGGAGGGGCTTGAGTGGGGTGGGAACTCGCGTCCGTCAAGGAATCTGACCAGGACGCGGCGGACATTGGTGTCGAGGACCGGGATGCGAATGCCGTGTCGGAATGCGAGGAGTGCACTAGCGGTGTAGGTTCCCACGCCGGGGAGGAGAGTCAACTCCTTCATAGTCAGGGGCACCTGACCGTCATGTTTTTCGACGATGGTGTCCGCGCAACTTTTGAGGCGCAGTGCGCGCGATGGATAGCCCAGGTTTGCCCAGGCCACGATAATGTCCGCGGGGGACGCCTCGGCGAGGTCGCAGGGGTTTGGCCATCGCTGCATCCATTCGATCCAGATCGGCTGGACGCGCGTGACGGGTGTTTGCTGGCTCATAATTTCGAAAACGAGGGTTCCCCAGTCGGACACGTCGTCGTGTCGCATGGGTAGGTCACGCTTGTTGGATGCGAACCAGCGGGGAAGGTCGTGAAGGAGTACCTGCGAGGCCTCGACCGTTGGGTTTGTGAACACCCAGTCAGTGTAGGGAACTGTGCCCAGTGTCCGCGTATCAAGCGTTCGAATATGTGATGTGGCGCATAGAAGACTGTGAATGTTGTACAAATGAAAAAGGTCGACTAGTCTGACCGTGTTTTCGTAAACGCCTCCGGGAGGGGGCTCCATCAACAACAGGAGACAACATGTCTGCCCCTCAGCAGCCTTACGGTCAGCAGCCTGGCCAGCAGCCTTACGGTCAGCAGCCTGGCCAGCAGCCCTACGGCCAGCAGCCTGGTCAGCCCGTCTATGGCCAGCCCGGCTTTAACGCCCAGGCTCAGGGCAAGTCCCGCATGACCGCGGGCCTGCTCAACCTCTTCCTCTGCGGTTTCGGTGTCGGTGACTTTTACCTCGGTTATAACCAGCTGGGCATCATTAAGGTCGTCGCCTCTCTCGTCCTCAACTTCCTCTGGGCGTTTTCCGATGGCTTCGTCCATGGCCTCGTCGGCCTGATCATGTTCGTCTACTGGATCTTCCTCATCGCCTGCGCGATCATGACTTTCATGGGCAAGTGGATCTACGCTACTGACGCGAACGGTGTTCCCACCGTCTGATCGGAGCGCAAGCGTTAGAACTGACGCAAAGTCTCGAGGTGTGGGGTCTGGCTTGTTGCCAGGTCCCGCACCTTTTTGTTGCCATGTGTCCGTGTCGCGGTGTCTGGTGTTGCGTGCCTGCGCCGCGGTATTCGGGAGATGTTGCGGTGTTGCGTCTAGGTTCTAGTGATGGTTGCAACGGTTCTTGGTGAAGGAGTTCGTTGCGACCAATCGTGGTCGAGTCTTTCAGGGTGTTGAATACCCCTCCCGTCGTGATGCGTGTCAGGCTCGGCATCGGGAGTATGTACGGGCTCTTGCTGATTGTTTGAACTTCACGCAGGCAGCTCATGCTGTCGTTGGTGGTAGCTTCCGGGCCGGGTGTTCCGGGGTGGGCGCGAGTCGTCGTGTGCTCAGGTTGTCGTTAGTGGCAGGCGCCGGGCCGGCAGTGTCGACATCGCCGCCAGAGGGGCTGGGTGACTCGTTGTCGAGTGGCCTCCCCCAATGTCGCATGCAATTCCCCCGAGGTTCGAGCGCGCCCTACATTCACATCGTTGGAATTGCAACGTTTGTGGAGTTTGTTGAATGTTCAGGTAATCGAATTGCATGCGAAATTGTTTGGAGCATGCCGCGCCAGAGCACGTGCCCGGCCGCGAACCCGCCTTTCGTGGGCCACCGTGCCCCTTGAATTCGCTGAGACCGGTCGCCGTGCCCCTTGAATCCGTCGACGTGGGTCGCCGCGAGGGGGGAATTGCAGCATTAGAGCCGCGACACGCCGGCGACACGCCGACAGGGGGCTTCTAATGGTGCAAAACCCCCATCGATCACGGGCGCGCGGGACCCCAGCGCTGCGACAGGTCCTATATCTGACCTTCGGCATCAGACATCGGCGCGCGGAGTGCCGGGTAACCGTATTCGGGATCGTTCAGGGGTGACTCATGGTGGCCGTCGGTGACACGGAAGGCCCTCCACGCGCTAGGCTGTACCGAGTACGGCCACGCGGCTCCCACGAACGAAAGGTTTAACCATGACGATGCCCGACCCCCAGGCCAACTCCTCCGACCCGCAGAACGTCACCCCGGCGCCGGCCACCGACTTCGGTGCTACCAGCATTCCGGCTCCTGAAGCGCCAAGCTTCCCCCAGGCTGCGGCCCCAGGCTTTGACGAGGCCACCGCAACGCCCGGCGCGACCACCTACGGTACCGCTTCCGATCCTGCCGGCGCGCAGGCCCCCGGCAGTGACCCCAACGTCGGCGCGCAGGCCCCCTACGGGGCGGCCCCCGGCGCCCAGCCCAGCTACGGCCAGCCCGCGTATGCTCAGACGACCTACGCAAACCCGCCGAAGCAGTGGGTCGTCGCCTTGGTCCTCGCTTTCTTCTTCGGGTTCCTCGGCGTTCATAACTTCTACCTGGGACGCCCCGGTCGCGGCATCGCGCAGCTGATTCTAACGATCACAGTCATCGGCGCGGTCATCTCGTGCACTTGGGCCTTCATTGAGTTCATCATGATTCTCATGCGCGTCGGCTCCTACGGATATGACGCGTCGGGTCAGCCCCTGGTCTGACCCTGGGGTGTTGTCGCGGCGCTGAGTGTGCGACAATCAAGTCATGCTGCTCAGTGACCGCGACATCAACGCCTCCCTGGACTCTGGCCGCATTTGCCTCGATCCGCTGGATCGTGAGCTGGTCCAGCCGGCCAGTATCGACGTGAGGCTGGACCGTCTGTTCAGGCTTTTTGACAACCACCGCTACTCGGTGATCGACCCTGCGGTCGACCAATCAGACCTGACACACCTCGTGGACGTGGGTCCAGAACAGCCTTTCGTCCTGCACCCCGGCGAGTTCGTCCTGGGTGCCACCTACGAGCTGGTGACTCTCGGTGACGACATCGCTGCGCGCCTGGAGGGTAAGTCGTCACTGGGACGCCTCGGCCTGCTGACGCACTCTACGGCGGGCTTCATTGACCCCGGCTTTTCGGGCCACGTCACTCTGGAACTGTCCAACACGGCGACGATGCCGATCCTGCTGTACCCGGGCATGAAGATCGGGCAGCTATGCTTCTTTGACCTGTCATCCCCGGCGCAGCGCCCCTACGGTTCAAAAGGCGTGGGTTCGCACTACCAGGGTCAGCGAGGTCCCACGCCGTCGCGCACGCACGAGCGTTTCACCTGTACACGCATCGAACGGTGACATGATGGCGCTCTATCCTCCTCCGCCTCCCTCCAGGCTCGAACGCATGCGCGCCGAGCGCGCGGCCCGCGCCGCAGCCGCGGCAAACCAGAGTATCCCCGCTGCGTCGCAGTCGATGGGCGCCACGCCCCCCGCCCCGCAGTCCCCCGCCTCGACCCCGGTGATCGGTATACCCACGGCGGGTGCTGTCCCCTCCGGTCAGCGCGTGGGCACGGCGACAGGTGAGGAGCACTCATCGGCTTCGGCGCGCACGGGTATCGTCACGGGCGTCGCGCTGCCGGGCATGACTGCGCGCACCGATCAGGTAACCAACCGGGATGGGGGTGCCCAGGCCTCGCCCGTGAGGCGGTCGCTGAAGGAGCGTATGGCGAGCGCCCACCACAGTTTCGCGGACCCGACTCTCAGTGCCGTGACGACGGGTAATCCGCTCACCCATACGAATGTGTCCTTGGGTGGGCTGTCCACTGGTGAACCGGCGTTCCAAGTCGCAGCCGACGGTGAAATTACGAGCGCTGAGGCGGCGGTCCCAATTGCCGCAGCTATCGAAGTCAGTGATCCCGCCGGGGTCATCGACCTGCAGGACGCGCGGGAACACCACCTGCTGCTGGTGTCGGAGGCGGTGGATCCGGCCGAGTTGGAGGCGCTCGCCATTTCCATGTGGGACGAGGCCGGCTGGCTCGCTCCGGGGCGCCTGCGTCTGTCATCTGACGCTGAAATCGTGGGGCCGTGGTCGTTGGATCAGCCGACGCGAGCGGCGCTGGGAACTCCGGCGACGTTGACGAACGCGTGGATTCTGCATTGCCCGGTTGCCCGGGCGAAGCAGCAGGCGAACGCGGTCATGGGTGAGTGGGCGAAAGCCTTCCCAGAGGGGATGCCCGTCGGCCTGGAGTACCGCGTGCTCGAGGCGCTGCGTCGCATGGCGCGCCGCTTGGCGGGTGGTATGCGCATCGCGGGCAGCGGGTACGTGATGGTTCCCGACGCTGATTCGGCGGTGAACCTGACGGTGTATTCGCCGCGTTGGATCAATCCCGAGGACTTGATACAAGCTATGCGTGAGCGTGCGGGTTTTGAGCAGATGAAAGACGCGCGCGACATTGTTCCGGAGGCGCCCGAACCTCCGCCGCTGAGTCCCGCGCAGGCCGCGCACATCGAGAAGCTGAAGGCGGAGCTGGGTCCTGTTCGGGAGGACATCGCGTCGAAGATTGCGAAGGCCCGTGAGGAACTCGAAGGTCATCGCAACGAGCCGCAGGTTGTCGACGGTTATGCGCTCATGAGTCCGATCGGCAACAGGTCGGACATGATGATTGAGGTCCACGCGGTTCCTGTGCCGCCGCGCGTGCTGCGGTGGGAGCCGTGGACGGCGGGCGCGATTATCGAGTATCAGGTTCGCTGGTTGCCGGGGGCTGCACCGACGCCGGGGGCTGTGGCGATGAGCCGCACCGCGCGCCTGGAGCGTCTGCGTTCCACGCAGGACATCGAGAAAGCGGCTGGTCTGATTGCGACGCTCGTGGGGGGCAACGTGATCGACGAGGATGGTTTCCTGGTCGGTTTGGAGGAGATCGCTCCGGAGGACGAGGCGGCGCAGTAGCTATCCCTGGACGCTGTGTGCTCCGCCCGCTAGTGTGTTTGTGTTTGCATACCGATACGAACGAAAGGACACATCATGAAACTCTCAGCACGTAACCAGCTGCCCGGGACCGTTCTTGAGGTCTCTCAGGGTGCCGTGAACGGTATCGTTAAGATCGAGGTTGCTCCCGGCCTGGTGATCTCCTCGTCGATCACGAATGCTGCGATTGAGGAGCTGGGCCTGAAGGCTGGTTCGAAGGCCGTTGCCGTCATCAAGGCTTCCAACGTCATCGTCGGCGTCGAGGACTGATCCTCTCATACGTGAACGGGCGGCCCCGCAGGTTTTGCTGCGGGGCCGCCCTTCGTGTCGTTTGCGGTCGTGGTGCTACCGGCCGCGCTTGACGGCTTCGAGTAGCATGACGGCAACGTCGCGCACCTGCGGGAGCTTCCCATTCGGCGAGGCCGCGGCGCCGTCCGCGCTCGAGGGGCCCTGGTCGCCGGTGGCGGGAGATACGAAGCCAGCTGACGTGCCGGAAGCGGAGCCGAGCATTTGGGAGCAGAAGGGGCAGGCTGTCGCGACGACGTCCGCGCCCGTGGACGCGGCTTCGACGATGCGGGCGTCCGCGATGCGTGTGCCTCGTGTCTCCTCGAACCAGGCGTGCGCGCCGCCCGCGCCGCAGCACATGGCTCGGTCGCGGTTGCGCGGCATTTCGACGAGGGTCACGTCCGGTAGTGCGCTCACGAGTTCGCGCGGTGCCTCGTAGATGTGGTTGTGGCGTCCCAGGAAGCAGGCATCGTGGTAGGTGACGGTCAGGGGAACCTTCGCAGGCGGTGTGGTATCCGAGGCCTTCGCCCCGGCCTCGTGTGTGGTTTCTTCATCCGATGGCACGGGCGAGGCCGTTGGGGCCACCGGCGTGAGGAGGCCGTCGCGCACGAGGCGGTTGAGGAGCTGCGTGTGGTGGACGACGTCGAAGTGTCCGCCCAGCTGCGGGTATTCGCCCGCGATTGTGTTGAAGCAGTGCGCGCAGGAGACGACGATCTTTTGTGGCTTGGCGTCGTTGAGCGTGTCGATGGCTTGGGCGGCCAGCATCTGGAAGAGCGCCTCGTTGCCGGCGCGGCGGGCGGGATCGCCCGTGCAGGACTCGCCGGAGCCGAGGACTGCGAAGGACACGCCCGCCGTGTGTAGGAGTTCGGCGACGGCGGCGCTGGTTTTTTTCGCTGTGTCGTCGTAGGCGCCCGCGCAGCCCACCCAGAATAGGTAGTCGACCTGTGAGGCGTCCTCGATGTCCTCTCCGACGACGGGGATGTCGAAGTCCAGTTTCTTGGCCCATTCCATGCGCTTGCGGGCAGGGCGGTTGTAGGGGTTCGCTTTGGATTCCATGCCGCGAAATGCGCGGCCCAGCTCGCGGGGGAATGCGCTTTCCATGAGGACTTGGTGGCGGCGCAAGTCGAGGATGTGATCGATGTGCTCGATGTCGACGGGGCACTGCTCGACGCAGGCTCCGCAGTTTGTGCAGTCCCACAGGACTTCTTCGGAGACGACCTCGGGCACGATGGGGGCGGTGACTGCGCTGACGCCTTCGGGGCCTGTGGCGCCCGACAGGGACAGGGCGGAGACCAGGTCGAAAGAGTGTGGCGAGGCGGGCACGCCCTTGTCGAGGAGGACCTCCCCGGCTTGAAGCTTCTGGTGGCCTTCCTCCTGCTCGACGATCTGCACGTTGGAGGCGGACTCCATGTGGTCGCGCAGGCTCATGATGAGGAGCTTGGGGGAGAGGGGTTTTTGAGTATTCCATGCGGGGCACAGCTCCTGGCAGCGACCGCACTCGGTGCAGGCGTACAGGTCCAGGCGCGCCTTCCACGAGAAGTCCTCGACCGTGCCCACTCCGAGGACCGTGTCCTCGGGCAGGTCGTCGAAGTCGTCCTCGCTGGTGACCGGTTTTCCGTCAATGAGCATGTGATCGGCCGGACCCAGGGACTTCGTGCCGTCGGCGTTTCGGCGCGTGTACAGGTTGAGGATCGCGACGAAGCGGTGCCATGCGACACCCATGCCGGTCTGGATGCCGACGACAGTCAGCCAGGTCATGGAGGTGATGACCTTCAGGGCGCTGACTGCCACGATCGCGTTGGCCAGCGAGGTGGCCGAGGAGGAGGCTGCAGCCGTGAAGAGTGCGCCCAGCCAGGCGGTGAGCGGGAAGTGCAGGGCGGTCGCGTGGGCCTCGAGGCCTGGAGTGACGCTGAAGAGCGCGTATTCAAGGCCGCGCAGGGTGACGACGCACGCGCACACGATGAGGATGACCCACTCGACGAAGAGGGCCTGCCAGCGGGTTGAACCCAGGAAGCGGGAAGCGAGGCCCTTCGGGGAGGAGTCGCGCGGGTGGGGGCGGGTCAGGGACGAGGGCGGGGTGCCTTTCGGATCAACTGCGCTGGCAGCACCGTCGGGGTCGTCGTTCGAGAGGGCCGCCTCGGCGGCTGTTCCGCGCCCGGCACGCTGGCGCACGATCATGAGGCCGATGATGCCGGCCAGGCCACCCCACGCGAAGACCTCGGTGAGCCACTCCCAGGGTGCGAAGTGGCCGAGGAGAGGGAGAGTGAAGGTTTGGACGCGCAGCTGGGCGTAGCCGGTGACCAGGGTGAGGAAGAGGATCGGGAAGGACACCATGACCAGCCAGTGAGCTGCTTTGATCCACGGGCGCCCCTTGAATTCGCGGTGGGTGAGCGCCGCGGAAATAACACCCCACGCTCGTTTGCCGACGGGGGTCAGGCGCCCCGGGTCGGGTGTTCCCGCTGCGATCGTGCGCCACATGTGCGCGACACCGCGGGCGAACGACAGGATGGCCAGAGCGCTCACCAGCAAGGCAAAGCCCCACGTGATGGCGATCAGCGTCGGATTGGCCACGTTTCCTCCTCTACTTTGCTGCACACCATTGTGTCATCTCGACCACGACGCGACCCGATCCCGGTGCAAAGCGTGCGCAATTACGCGCCAATTCACCTGCTCAGAACACTAAATGTGCTCACCACAACGTGGATATGGGCCGCCAACGGCGTAAAAGTATGCGACAGTGAGAGTGTGCTTCCCGTCTCGCAGCCAGACATAACACTGTCCGACCAGGAACTCTTCGGAGACGATCATCCGCATGATCACTGCGGCGTCTTCGGCGTATGGGCCCCAGGCGAGGACGTGTCCCGCCTCACCTACTTCTCCCTCTATGCGCTCCAGCATCGAGGCCAACAGAGCGCCGGAATCGCCACTTCCAATGGCAAACAGATCCTGGTCTATAAGGATCAGGGCCTGGTCTCCAAGGTCTTCTCAGAGCAATCCCTCCAGGGCTTGCGTGGTCACATCGCCCTCGGGCACGTGCGCTACGCGACGACCGGCGCGGACGTGTGGCGCAACGCTCAGCCCACGTTGGGTCCCACACCCACGGGCACGCTGGCTCTGGCACACAACGGCAACCTGACGAACACGACGGAGCTGCGCGAGCTGGCCTCAGGCATCGCCGACGCAGGTGAGGACTTCGAACGCGGAGCTTCCACTGACACGTCCCTCGTGACCGCGCTTCTCGGCATGGCCGACCGTATTCCCGGGCCCGCCCCCTTCATCGCGAGTCCCACCGTCACGCCCGCCGATTCCGACGAGCGCGAATCCGCCCAGGCCTCGTCGGTCACCGATCCCGAACCCGCGCCCCTCGTCGGCGCAGCCCTGAAGGTGCTTCCGCGCATCAAGGGCGCGTTCTCCCTGGTCTTCATGGACGAGAACACGCTGTACGCTGCGCGTGACCCGCACGGCTACCGGCCACTGGTCCTTGGGCGCCTCCCTTCCGGCTGGGTTGTCGCCTCCGAGACCGCCGCCCTGGACCTGTGTGGCGCGACCGTCGTGCGAGAGATCGAACCCGGTGAACTCATTTCCATTGACGCGTCGGGTGTACACTCGCGACGCTTCGCGGTGCGCCGCGCCAACACCTGCGTCTTCGAGTACGTGTACCTGGCGCGCCCCGACACGACGATTGGCGGGCGCCGCATCGTGGCCGCGCGCCACCAAATGGGGGCCGCCCTGGCGCGCGAGAACCCCATCGACGCGGACATAGTGATGCCCACTCCCGACTCGGGGACGCCTGCCGCCATCGGCTACGCGCAGGAAGCCGGCATCCCCTTCGCGCAGGGGCTCGTGAAGAACGCCTACGTTGGTCGCACCTTCATTGAACCCACACAGTCGCTGCGTCAGCTCGGTATTCGCCTGAAGCTCAACCCCCTGCGCGAGGTCATCGAAGGCAAACGACTCGTCGTCATTGACGACTCGATTGTTCGCGGTAACACGCAGCGCGCGCTCGTCAAAATGCTGCGCGAGGCCGGGGCCGCCGAGGTGCACATCCGCATCTCGTCCCCGCCCGTGGTATGGCCGTGCTTCTTCGGCATCGACTTCCCGACGCGCGCTGAACTCATTGCCTCCTCCATGGACGTCGAGCAGGTGCGCGCCCACCTCGGTGCCGACTCGTTGGCCTACCTGTCGATCGACGGCATGGTCGCGGCCACCGGGCAGGGTAACTCCCTGTGCCTGGGCTGCTTCACAGGCGAATACCCCGAGACGATCCCCGCCGGGACGCCCGTGCCCGGCACACCCGACGCTACCCCCTGCTAACCCCCACGCCCGCGACGTACCCCTGCGCCACGGGCGTTTCCCCTTCTCCGATCACCCAGACCCGGCCTCGTCGAAGGCCACCTGCGAAAGGCACCACCCATGACCGACACCCCCCTGGACTACGCGGCTGCAGGCGTCGACACGGCGGCGGGCGACCGCGCCGTCGAGCTGATGAAGAGCGCGGTGGCCGCCACCCACGACTCGACCGTCCTGGGCGCGACCGGCGGATTCGCCGGCATGGTTGACGCGTCGGCGCTGCTGGGCATGG
>ERZ773203.818-NODE-818-length-16676-cov-8.156308_pt1 | contig 16676 bp, 32 predicted proteins | sample MGYA00580529_ERZ773203 | MGnify/ENA primary metagenome ERZ773203 (study PRJEB29015, sample SAMEA2738176) | human oral metagenome | biome: human oral; feature: human-associated habitat; material: saliva | place: China | collected 2177 ... | reverse complement strand
TGCATAGCTTACAATTTTAAAATTAAAGAGATTATAGAACCTTTCGTCGCCATAAAGGGCATCACGCCCTTCGGTAAAAAATATATAGGAGCCTATCAGCCTCTTGCTGACAATATCATAATATCACTTTAAAGTTTCACTTTAGTTCACTTTGTTCACATTTTTTGATAAATTTCCAAACGCAGACTTCCTAATTTTTTGAATAGCGCCTCGGCTATATCTCAGCTTAGCTTCAACTTCGTTCCAGGTCATCCCGTCAATATAGAATAATCGCATTACGATGTTCTCTACCGGATCGTCTAGCGATTCGATAGCTTGAATGAGTTCTTCACGTTCTTTATACAGATCTTGAATTTCCTGATAGAGTTGTTCTGACTTATCGATGATCAGCACATTCAATTCTTCGGACTGGTTTTTATTATTTTTCGATTTCGGCATATTATCAAATTGTTGCCCTCGTAAAATACCCGACTTCAAGCTGATGATTTCCTGGTGTTTTGACTTCACTTTGATATCAATATATTGCAAGGCTTTTAATCGCTGCTTAATACTGATTGTCAATCTCCCACCTCCTCGACTTCAATCCCTTCACAATCGAATACCCAGCCAAAGCCAGCTTCTTCTAATTGTTTTCGGGTAGCTTTACAATTTCCAGCTGTTATATTTTGGTTGAAATAAAAATTTCCCCCTAATGGTGCTTTAACTAAAGGTTGCCCATTCTTCAAACTAACTATATATTGCTTCTCTTTCTCGACCTCGTAGCCGTCAAGCCATGCACGAGCGAAGAGATCTCTGTTTGATTTCTTTTTATACCATTCTGTAAATTCCTTGGTTCCATTTCCCCAAGTATAATGCAACGCGTCCTCTAATTCTGGACTATGTTCTCTTGCACTCTCAATCACATCCGCCGCAAACTGAGGTATTTTGATTTTATTCAACTCTCGTCTAATCTTATCAGCATCTTTTAATTGATTACCAACCCATGCTCCCTCAAAATTGCCTTGTTGATATCCTTCGTGAAACATTTTTGAACCAAAATCGCTTCCGAGTTCTTTCAGAATGTCATACGTCCATTTAAGCTTCGTTCCGTCATCAAATCCTTGAATGCGTTTGATAACATCTTTTAATTTAATGTTGTCTTTGAAAACAATTTCATCTGCATTAATCGCGACACCTAATGGAATCTCAACTCTCTCTCCAGTTTCAAGTGCGATAATATAGTTTGTTTGTCCAGTGGTTTCATAAGAATAACCATCTATATATCCATACACTATGACTTTATCTCCCATTTTCATCTTCCAACTCCTTTAACTGCAAAATCAAATGAATAACTATATTTCTATCCACATAAGGTCTTTCTCTGTGCGTTTCCGCTGGTAGACTATGGATTTTCTCAATCAACTGTTTTACATTCATCTTCCAACTCCTTTAGCTCTCTCTGATATCCTTTCAGCTTCTTCCTCAAAAGATCACGTTCAGCGCTTCGTGAGTGAGCAAGCGACTTCACGCAAGGTTCAGATAGTTCTTCAATCCTTGCGTTCGCTTGCTCGATTGAATGTTTTAGCGCTTCAATCATTTGTTGTTTATATGTCATATTCGTTCAACCTTGATATTTCAAGTTCAATTCTATATTTCTTGTTTCCGGACTTTCCACCGTGTCTAAAATCCGTTGACTTGATAACGTGATAATTATCATCTGTCCAAAATTTCGCATCTGTCAAGCCGTCTAATAGCGCCTTGCTTGTTGGCGACCAGTTTGGCGGGTCATATATGCGATTAGTAGGGGCATACACCCAAACAATCACTTTGCACGGTTTATCCTCGTTAAAAGGTAAACCGAAGTAATCTCGTAAAGTATTCTGCCCTTCGTAATGCGCTAGTTGTCTTAAAAACCTTGTGATTTTAGCTTTCTGCTGAAAATGCAGTCTGTCATTCGCTGAAATCATCTGCTTTCTGTCAAGTTCAAATTTTAAAATTAGTTTTTCCATGATCTAACCTTTTTTAAGCTGGTATAACTTCATAGCCTTTTATTTGTTTTCCGGTTTTGAGCGCCTGACTTACAAAGCTATGATTCTTTCCAAGAAAACGACTCGCTTCCGTCAAGCTATTGAAGTGATATTCAGTATTATTTGTTAAATCTTTCAACGTTACTTGTTTATTTGTTTTTATCAATCCATTTTCAAAAGCGTGTCTTGGATTTTCTTGTCTTGTAGTCCACTCTAAATTTTCTACTGAATTATCTAAAGGATTCCCGTTTTTATGGTTAACAAATCCTTTTTCTTCAGGGTTTGGAACAAATGCAGTAGCTATCAATCTACTTACAAGGTGCGTTGTCATTTTACCGTCTTTCCATAGCTTTACACGTTTATCACTATGACTACTTCTGACACGTTTTTGGATTTGTGGTTTGAGTTTTCTACGTTTCCAAACTCGTTTTCTGACTTTGCCTTTCCAGTTGCTATAAGTCACTTTACCCTCACACGTCCAAATTGTACCGTCTGAACACGCTTAATAAATTCCCTCGTAACCTTTTATATCTCTAAATTCCATTTACACCTCGATTTTAGAGCGGTAGCATATCATCATCAATATCAAGCGGATTTGTATTTGCATTTCTTGAAAAATCGGGCGCTTGTTGTTGCGCTGGTTTTTGTCCTTGGTTGCTTTGTTGTCCTTTGCTTTCCAATAGCTGGAATTGTTCAGCAACTACTTCCGTTACATAAACCCGTTGCCCTTGCTGGTTATCGTAGTTTCGTGTCTGAATGCGTCCAATAATTCCAATCAATGCGCCTTTCTTCGCAAAATTAGCAAGATTTTCTGCTTGTTGTCGCCACATCACGCAGTTGATAAAATCAGCTTCACGCTCTCCACTTTCATTTTTGAAAGTACGATTGACTGCAAGAGTAAATGTAGCGACTGCCACGTTTGACGGGGTATAACGTAGTTCTACGTCTTTTGTAAGACGTCCGACAAGGCAAGTTGAGTTCATCATTTTTTTAGTTTCCTTTCTAATCCAATCCTTCATATAGACTTTTGCCTAATTCTTTTTCAAAATCTTTTTGATTTTTTGGATCTAGCATTGCTAGATTTGTTACAATTTTTATTTTTGTTTCTCTACACGGTTGATAACCGTATTTTGCATATCTTAAAACCCTGTTAAACGTACTTACTGGATAAATCATTTCATCATCAACAACCAGACGTTTTGTATGCAAATGCTCAAAGAAATCTTCATGGAACATCACTTCAAAAACAGCCATGTAATTTTCTTCGTCAACGTTGTCATAATTTTTGTAGTAAGCAAACTTGGTTATAGTAAAATCAAATTCAGAAATAACTTGCTTAGGTTTACCAAAAACGCTTTTTACAAGTTCTAGCCTTACTTTTTCTTTATTAGAATATATCGACCAAACTTTTTCATTTTCGTAAACAAACCGCCATTCATTCGGGTGTTCTTTCATTTCTTTTTTATAGTAAGAAATAGCTTCCAAACAATCAGCTTTATTTTCAAAAAAGACATCAATATCTTTCACTCTCTCATTATTGAAAATGTTTTTGAAGCACCCACCAGCGATATAGCCTTTATGGCCTATCAGTAATTTATCTAGCCACCACAACTGCCTATAGTTGTAAGTATCGCTAATTTTAAAACTCATCTTTAGTTTCCTTTCAGTTTGTTCAAAAGCATATCAGCTTGTTCTACTTGCGATTCTTTGATTTGCTTGTAATCTGCAACCCCTAAATGTTGCAAGAACCACTTCACGATTGAGCCATCTTCTTTTCCTTTTTCGGTTGAAATTTTGGCAATTTCTTTCAAATAGTAGTTTGCTTGTTCTACCGAGATAACGGGTTCATCGTTTGGCCGTACTTTTGATTTTGCTTTGGTTTTTGGTTGCTCCGGTGCGTTCATATCGCTTGGATACTCATCCACGTCTTTTTCACCAATCCCAAACAAGCCTTGTAAAGCATACTTCCGAGCATAAGAACTTACTGCGCCCGTCCATTGTGGTGCTTGCATTTGCTTGAATTGTCCTTTTTGTGTATTTAATACTGGTACTGTGTCCAATTCTGCAAATCCGACTGATTGGAATTGTTTTTCGCCGTCTGTAACGGTTGCGGTTGATTTTACAAAGATACGATCGCCAATAATAAGCAAGTCGTCTAATACAGTCAATTCCCAATCTGTGTTAATTTCTTTGAATTTTGTATAAATGTCTTCAGCATTACGAAAAGCGTATTTAACATCCTTTGACGTTTTCTTTTCTAACTGCATTTTTTTCTGTAATTCCGGAAAAGATAATTTTGTCATGCGATACCCCTTATCTGATACTCAAATTCTTACGTTCTACCAATTTGGCGCCCAAAATTTCAAGTCCGTTTTTTAAATCTTCTTTCAAACGTTTCTTATCAGGTTTATAAGTTGCAACTTTGTACGCTTCAGGTAGAAGCAAGTCATCCACTTCCACGGCTTCAGATTTTCTGAAAGACACCTTGAATAGTTTAGTGTCAACTCGTTCATGTCCGGTCAAGTCCATGCTGTCTTTTAACGCTTCTTTTAAGCGCTCGTTCTTGCGTTCATCTGCTCGATTAAGTTCAGTTAGTCGCTTGATCTCGTTCTTGCGTGCTTCCATGTCTGCTTCGGTATTCTTAATAACCTTGATATAATTTTCTACTTTGTTTTCGTAGTCGGTATTCCAGTCCATACTATCAAGCGTATCCGCTTTTGTTTCGTCGTCTAATTCCATGTTATAAATATCAAGGAATTGTCCAGTTAATTCGTATAGTGTCGCCATGTTTTTTGCTCCTTTTTTTAAGAATTGACGAAATTTGACTCCACTAGCAAGTCAAAATTTATTTTCGTAGCTTCGCTAATTGCTTTTAATCGGTTTTCAGGTATCCGTCCAGCTTTTCGCCAATTACGATAAGTTACTAGATCACAACCAAGTAATTCTGAGAAATCTTTTTTATTCATTCCTAACTCAATTCGTCGTTTCTCAGGTAGCTTGATAGCATTCGTGTTGCTACCTTTGTACTCTTTTCTGAAATTTAATTCAGTTGCGGTTTTGTTATCTATTCCTAAAATTTCTGCCGCTTTTCTAACGTGTCTTTCTGGAATATTGCCTTTTTTTCTCCAAAGACTATACCCTTGTTTTGCAATTCCAAATTTCATTGAAAACTCATCCATTGACAAGAGTCCTGATGTCCGTTTCTTTTCAAGTAAGTCCAAAAGATTATCACTCATTCCTGCTTCAATCGTGTTGTCTAGTAAGCTATACACTTCAAAAAAAGTATCCTTATCAAGTTGATGAGCCAATCGCCAAATAAATTCTAATTCCATCCTATATCTCATTCTATGCGCTCCAATATTCGTTTAAGTCAACAGCCATGATCGTAGCAAGATTCTTCTGCTCGGTCAAAATCTGTCTGCGATATGGTGCAAGTCCCTCTTGTCGTTCTTCCTCGTTTCTAGGAAGATAGTATCCGCTAGGTTGCGTTTTTTTCGCAACGATAGGATGTTTAAAATTCACTCGTAGGCTTTCAATCACTTCTTCAAGACTTCGTTTTGATAGTCCTGTTTCTTGTCTGACCTTTTCAGCCTTGATTGGTTCTTCAAAAGTTGCTCGGTTAATAATCAAGTTCAATGCATTTGTTTCAATTTTGCTCATTGTTCTACTAATCATATTCCCTCCCAATGAAAATACATCTAATTTCTGTGCTTCCGCATTCTTCACATTCAGTAGGCGGATAGCTATCAATAAATTCAAATTCATGCCCGCAGTCACAACAACCACAATCCCAAATATAAATGTTCATAAAATCACTCCTTCGGATGTGGTAGGGCAAGTAGTTCAGGTCTTAGCCCCTCTGGTTTTTGTGTGTCAAACGTGAATTTTCTGTCGCAATTTCTGATGTTTTGGCGGGCAATATTATTAAATTGATTTCGCCCTTGCTGATAAACTTCGATAATTGCTTTATCTAGTTTTTCTTGTTCTTCTTTTTGTCGTTTTGCTTTCTGTTCACTATTTGCAATCAATAGCAATGCGATAAATAAGCAAGTCATGATTGTTGCAATTCCAAGGAATTGGCTTGCTAAAGTTGGTTCTGTCATTTTTCTTTTTCCTCGTAAATCTTAATTATTTTGTCTTTGTCAGCAATAATCTGCATTGCTTGTTGTAGTTTTTCTTCTACTTCAATGAGTCTTCGATTTTTATCTAACGCAACTAATCGCCAGTCAGTATTGACTTCAATTTTGGTTGTGTCGAAAAACCATTTTGTGATTTTGTCTAATAGCTTCATCCAACTGACCTCATTTTCTTGCTTTTTTCCATTTCTTTCTTCCAGTCCTGACTACCTCTGTATTGTAGGTATGCGTCAAACCCTTTAATTGTGACAAGTTGGCCATCATTTCTGAGATACTTCTGTTGGCTAGGTAGCTTCTTCATCTCTCGTCTCATGTCTCCAGCTTGTCGTTTTGAGCATCCAAAGATGTGTTCTAATTCTTCATCGTTGGCCGAAACCTTTTCGATGATCACATCCTTAATTCTCACAACTTCAATTGCTTCCATATTCGCTCCTTTCGTGATATAATTAAATTGAAAATTTTGGTAAGTGCCTGATTTCTGTCAGGTGCTTTTTTGTTATCTAAATTCATCCAAGCTGACTTCCAGTGCATCAGCTATTTTGCACATATTTGGCCAAGAAAGATATTTTACCTTTCCTGTCTTTAAGTCAGAAAAGAAACTACGATTAACTCCAGCCATTTTAGATAACTGACTACCGTTTAAATCTCTCTCCTGCATGATTTTATTTAATTTTTCCCACATTTTTTTACCTCTAAACACAATATGTTGTAAAATACTCACTCGCATTCACAATATGTTGTGAGTTTCTGTTTGTTATGTTATAATACATATTGACTAGGACCTCTCACTGTTTTAGCCAAAATTTCAATAGAAAGAAATGATCATTATGGACCCTAACCAACTTAAAGACTTTCTTCCCCTTGTTACAGGATTTTTAGGAGGAGCTACTTCAGCCGGTGTATTTGCCGGACCTATTCAAACATTGCAAGATTGGTGGTATATCAATTATGGCCACAACGCCTCTGATAAAGCAGCATTATTGCGTGCAAAAAACGAAATTGATGTCGAAAATCTTAAAAATAGCATGCTTCAAGAAGTGGCAACTATCCCACCAGAGAATGTTCAAGAACCTCCTCTAAAAATATTAGGTCCTGCATTGGAAGCATCTAAGTATTATATTGAGGAAGAAGAGCTACGCTCTATGTTTGCAAAAATACTAGCAAGTTCATTCGACGATCGAAAGAACTCAGTCATCCACCCCTCTTTTGTTGAAATTATCAAGCAACTAGATATAGCAGATGCTAGGATTCTCCAATTCTTAAAAGAACAGGACTACATAACAGACTCGCCGATTCCTTGCATGAAAGCTGTAGTAAAATCAGATGACGGAACTAAAATAATATTTCCAATCATCTACTTTATAGATGGAAGTGAAAAAATTGATGAACTCGCCCCTTCTTTAACGAACTTAGAACGACTAGGTCTCTTAAGGATTAAAAGTGATACATATTCTACAAACGATTCAAATTATGATTTCATTAGAAATAATTATTTTGTTCAATATATTCTTCAAGATTATCCAGAAATTAGTCTTGAAAAAATGTGTTTTGCGATCACTCCTCTAGGGAAGAATTTTTTGGAAGTTTGCTTATGATATCTTCAGCAAATTTCTTAACACTTGATGTTTCAAAATCCATATATTTTTTGTATAGTTCATTCACTTTATAAATGTGGTAATGCATCATAGTGTATGTCACAATTAAAGATGTCAGAACTGATATAATGAATGTTTCCATTTCTACTCCTTACAATTTGGTTGCTAGTAAACTCTCAAGATAACTAGAGTTTTTTAAAGTATTTTTTACAAATCTAGGGTCTGCCTTTATTAAGGTATGGCCTTTTTTTCCGCTATACGGATATCGGTTTGGTTTCATGTTTGCTCCTTTCTAAATTTGGTATAATAAAAATAAAACGAGGTAATTCTGATGAAATTAAATCCTGATTGTATTCGTGACCTATTGCTTGATGTCGAAGCAAAATCTACATTTGATAATGTTGTGATCTACTACGAAGGAACGGACGAACCTTTATTTAATAAATATGGAGTAGATACTGTTTTTTATCACATTCGTCAAGCGGATTGCGCAGGTTTTTTTATTGGAGAAGTAACTTACACTTACGATTTATCCGCAATTATTATTGACTTGTCTCCAGAAGCACACGAGTTCCTGGCTAACATTAGACAAGATACAAATTGGAATAAGACTAAAAGCATAGCTTCAAAAGTGGGCTCATTTTCATTGAATGCCTTAAAAGAAATCTCTGTAGAAGTCATTTCAAAAGTTATTTCAGACCAATTCAACAAGTAAAGTAATTTTTAATTCAGAAAATTTTGTCGTTGTTTCTAGACTTTTCAATTCATAATTTTTTACTCCTGTTAATTCCTTGGAACCCAAAATCAATTTATTGTCACGTAAGGACAATTTACTTAATTGTGGCTTTCCTTTGCTTTTTTTAGCAACATAGGGCCAATGTTTTGGTCTCATTCTTTCTCCTTTCAAACCAAAGTCCTAAATTAGAAATTTTAAATTTCTCTCTTTTATTTATTTAGAGAAGTAGGACTTGTTGTTAGTTAATATTTATTGTTATTTAATACTTGTTGTTAGTTAATATTTATTAGTGTCTTGTTTTACAATGTTGTAAAATACAATGTTGTAAAATACAATGTTGTAAAATACAACTTTGTATTAAGTAATTGTGGATAACTCAGATCTCTTCATAGTTATCGCTTCATCAAGACGTTGCAACATAATTTCAAATTGAAAATCAGTTATTTTTGTATCTGAGAAGAATCTGAAAGTCTGAACTCCTTGCCCTCTGCCGAGGCTTTTTTTGACAGTCCGTAAATATCCAGCTTTTTCAATCTTTTTGAAATGCCTTAAAACCATTTCGCGACTAACATTCAACCGTCTAGCTATTTCCTCTGGATAGACTAGCCAATTCTCTTTGTTGCTGAGAATAACCATCAATATCCCAATCGTTGCTGGTTCAAGTTTTGGATCTCTCAGAAAATCATTTTTAACTGCTGTATAATCATCAGTTGCATTTCTGAAAGATTAGTTGAACATTCAAGTTTTTAAAATCTGTCATGATTTCTCCTTTCTAAATTTGGTATAATGAAAATAAAACGAGGTGATTTTGATGTTTAGTTTGATTGATATTTTGAATGTTTCTGCTGCATGGATCGGAGCCATTACTGGTGTTGTTAGTTTGATTTACTCTTTGAAAGTCAATAGAGTGAAATTAAACATTTCTAATTTCCGTAAAGCAAGAATGAACGAATACTCTTGCTATCAGTACAGTTTTGTTTTGTCTAACCAATCAAATTCAGATGTTTTAATCAAAAATATCCAACTGTTTGACAAAAACGGAAAAGAAATTTTTGACAACGGATTTAATCCAGCCACTGCTATTCCTGAGAAGAAACCAGATCTATTAGGTTTGGTTAACAGTACGCAGGCATTTTTTAATGTCGATTGGTACTCTGAACCATTTGAAGATGAGATAGAATTAAATCCATACTCATTTCATAAGTTGTCATACTACCTAAATGAACCACCGCATACTATCAAGATTAAAACCAACAGACAAATTCATTATCTTTCTAAAACTAAATCAATCCATCCTGTCTTTAATAAAGCAAAATAGATTTATTAAAGCACAAACTACATTTACGCTTGTCACTATGATTAGAGCAATATCGTTCATTACATTTTCCTTTCTAATCTTTTAGAAATGATTTCTACATCTAAGTCGTTCAGTCTCAATTGGGAGACTTTTTGATTCAAACGAGCTTCTACAGCTTGGTTAATTTCAAACCATTCACGTATTGTAAATTGGCTTCTGAATTTCAGGAATTCCTTTATTGTTTCTTTCGTTCTTTCTTTCATTCTGTCCTCCTTTCTAAGTTCATACTTCGTGAACTTTATACTTAAAAAAATAAGCTGGAATATCTTTTGGATTAACTTCTAAAATTTCAACTGCTTTTGAAATTTCGTTATCTTTCCAAGATACCTTGTTATTCAACTTCAACGAGATACTGCGTTCAGATACGCCCATAGCATTTGCAAATTCTGCCTGTGTTCCGAATTTTTCAGTAATTCGTCCTAACAATTTTGAATAATCGTTACTCATATATTCTCCTTTCTTTGTTCATGCTTCATGAACTTTTTATGTATTAAGTATATCATGCTCCGTGAACTTTGTCAACAACTTCTTTCATTTTTGTTGAACTTTTTTATTTTTATTTTTTATTTTATGTGTTATAATATAGTAGAGATAAGGAGATGAACGCAATGAGAAAATATGAAACATCTGATAGGCTAAATCAGTTAATGGCCGAAAGAAACTGGAAACAAGTAGATATAATCAACAATTCAAAGAAGTTTCAAGAAAAGTTGGGAGTACAACTTGGAAAAAGTGCTTTATCTCAATATGTGAATGGTGTTCAAGCACCAGACCAAAAGAAACTATCTTTATTAGCTTTGACTTTTGATGTATCTGAAGCATGGCTTATGGGTTATGACGTGCCAAGAGAACGTGAAAGTGTAGTTGAGAAAGAATACACCACATCAGACCTACGAAAAATGGCTGAAAATGCAAAAACATTCGATGGTAAGCCATTGAATGAAGATGATATTGAAGCCATTCAAAACATAATAGAAATATACCTAAATAGAAAATGAGCATTGAAGACATTTGCCAAAAATACGGCATCAAGATTGAATACTTCGATAAGAATCTATGGAATCGTAACGGCATTTATATAGACGAAATCAAGGTCGTGTTTGTGAGTAAGGACTTAGCGCCTGAAAAGCAGAAACAAGTCATACTGCATGAGCTGGGGCATATCAACCATACTGAAAGAGAATACCAAAACGCGCTGATAAGGTGCGAAAATGAAGCTAATAGGAATATGATCCACCACTTACTAGCCGATGCGCTGGACGGCTTGGAAAGTCCAGAAGATTTTAATTATCTAAAATTCATGGAATACTATAATTTGAAAACGACTACTGAAGAAATCATGGTAAAAGAAGAATATCAAGCCTTGATTGGCTAAAAAATAATAAAGGAGAATATCCATGAAAAAATCACTTATAACATCAACTGTTTTACTTGCTACTGCTTTTACTCTAGTGGCTTGCTCTAACAATCAATCGGCGACCAAAAATAGTTCTGAACAACCAAAAACAGAGCAATCAAAAACTGAAGAAACAAAGACAACCGAAAAACCTGCATCTAAAAAAGCGACCAGCTACGACGATTTCAAGAAAGCGTTAGAAAGCAACGGCTTTACTATAAAGGAAGAAATTTCAAAAGAGGCTAGTCTTATTCAAGCTGAATCAGGGAAAGGATTTATCTTAGAGGATGATACTGCCGTAGAGGTTTACGAATACTACGATAAAAACCCGATGTTTAAAGAAGTTAAGAAAGAAAAAGAGTTAATCGGACACCCTGCTTATATCTATGGGAATTATGTTGTTTTAGTGCTTAATGCTACAGACTCAAAAGATAAGATTTTAGATAGTTTTAAAGGATTTGAATAAACAAAAAAGCCCCACGCTCTCAAAACTTTGGCGAGTCTGAGCGTGAGGTGTGATGTATAGAAAGGCAGGCATTAAAAAGCCCTCTTTTCTATGTCTATTTTACCAAGAAACGAGGTGAAAAGCAAATGTGGATGGAAGAATTACCCAATGGAAAATATAAATTTTTTGAGCGTTATAAGGACCCGTACACTGAGAAATCAAAAAAAGTATCAGTCACGATGGAAAAGAAAACTTCCCAGGCACGAAATCAAGCAGCATTGCTCTTGCAAGAAAAGATAAAACAAAAGCTAAATACAAAGCAAGTAGAGAGTATTACCTTTGAAGAGATTTATAAGCTTTTCTATAAATCCTGGGAGCAAACAGTCAAAGAGTCAACAAAACACAATTGCAAGTCAATTGATAAGAAGATGAAGGAAGTCATACCATCTGACACTTTATTGGCCAATTTAGACAGACGTTTTCTCCAGGAAGCTATCGAAAAAGTGATTGAAACCAATGGACATATTGCTGCTAAAAAAGTCAGACACCGACTCAGAGGTATCTTCAAGTACGCTGTTCAATATTCTTATATCGAAAATAACGAAGTTGATTATACTACAATTCCTCAAAGACCAAAGACTTTGGAAGATCTAGAAAAAAAGCGTAACAACTTCCTTACCATGGATGAAATAAAAGTTCTAGTGAAAGTTCTAAACAGTCGAGAATATCACCAGAAATACGCAGATATGGTGATTGTTCTTGCTTTGACTGGTATGAGGTATGGAGAGTTAACCGCCTTGCAGCTAAAGAATATTGATTTCCAAAATAATAAAATCGAGATCACTGGTAATTTTGATTCTGTAAATAAAATAAAGACGCCACCAAAAACTACAAACTCAATACGAACAATCAAAGCTTCTAAGACTGTCATGGAAGCAATTCAAAGACAAATAGTACGTCTCAGCGAACGTTTTCAACCATTGACAAGTGATGATTATATTTTCTGTTTTGAAAAATGGAATCAACCTACAACGATAGCTTGTTTTATACAGATATTAAAAAAATATGGTAAAGAAGCTGGAATAGACAAAAATTTAACCAGCCATATTTTCAGACACTCCCATATTTCGTTTTTAGCAGAATCTGGACTTCCTATCAAATCGATTATGGACAGAGTTGGTCACTCAAATGCAAAAATGACTTTAGAAATCTATTCCCACACAACTCAAGACATGGAGGATAAACTGGTCAATAAATTAGATAGTATTTTTTAATTCTGCCCCTTGTCTGCCCCTTTTAAAATCAAAACAAAATCAAACCCCTTGAAAACATTGACAATTCAAGGGGTTGTTTTATATCGTTATAATTCATCTGCAATTTTATTTATCTTTCGCAATCTATGATTGACACCGCTTTTGGTAAGTGGATTTGTCAAACTGTCAGCCAATTGTTGAATAGAATAGTCTGGATGCTGGATACGCAGATGTGCTACTTCCTGCAAATCGACTGGTAGACTATCTAGACCAACGGTATCCATGATTTTACTGATATTGTTAATGGTTTTCATGCTTGCAGAAACCGTACGTGCAATATTAGCTGTCTCTGCATTATTAGCACGATTGAGATCATTTCGAGTTTCTCGGAGAATCTTGACCCCTTCAAAAGTATCACGCGCCTGCATGGCTCCCACTAAAATCAGGAAATCCATTATATCTTCGGCTCTTTGGAGATAGGTTACTGCTCCCTTTTTTCGCTCGATAACCTTAGCATCTAACAAGAACTGCTGCAAAAGCGAAGCAATCCCTTGCGCATGGTCCACATAGACGGAACTAATTTCTAACTGATACTTTCCTGACTCAGGATCCCGAATACTTCCATTTGCCAAAAAGGCTCCACAAAGGTAAGCACGTCCAGCTTCCTCATCTCCTAAAATATCTGGATCAATCCCAGTCTCTAGACCAAAGAAAGAATCAGCCAAACGCAAATCTGCCAGTAATTCTTGGACTCGCTCATCAGTAAATACAGTATAAACACGATTTTTCCGAAGATTACTTCTCTGATGATGACGAATCTCCGACTTAATACCATAGAAGTGCAGGAAAGATTCATAGAGGTGACGAGCTAACTTAGCGTTTTCTGTAATGACGGATAATGTCAAACCAGAGCTAGATAAACCTACACTACCAGACATCTTGATAATTGCTGATAACTCATAGCGACTCAGATGGTGCTGACCTAGGATTTCTTCTTTTACTGCTACTGTGAAACTCATTTTCTCACCTGTATAATTCGCATCAACTCGTCCACTATTAGATCTCCATCATGGAAGGCTCCACCATTTTCCAAACGTAGGAAGTTTGATGAAATGACACGAGGTACTTGTTTGCGCAAACCTTCAAAATCATGCTCAACCTGCACCAAATATTCATCAAAACGGTTGGTATCCATATAATCTCTCGGAACCTTTTCAATATTAACAAGAACGGTATCGATAAATGGACGGCCCAAATGACGATGTAAGACTTCTACGTGATCACTATCTGAGAAATGTTCTGTCTCTCCACGCTGGGTCATGATGTTGCAGACATAGGCAATTTCTGCCTTGGTCTCAAGAAGTGCCTGTCCAATCTCCTCAATGACGATATTAGGCAAAATCGAAGTAAAGAGTGAACCTGGTCCCAAGACAATCATATCACTCTCAAGAATAGTATTGACAACTCGACGGCTAGCCTGCGGTTTTTCATCATTTAGAGTGTTGGTAACATAGACATGGTCAATCATACCTGGATGATCTGCAATGTGACTTTCCCCAGCAACTTCTGATCCATCTTTAAAGACAGCATGGAGCGTCAAAGGATGGTCACTGGAGGGATAAATCTTTCCTGTAGTATGGAAGAATTTACTCAGCAATTGCATGGCATTATAGGTCGAACCCTGCATTTCAGATAATCCAGCTATGATAATGTTTCCTAATGGATGACCAGCAAAAGCACCTGCATCCTCAGAAAAACGGTATTGAAAGACCTTTTCATAGAATTTTGGCATATCTGACATGGCCACAAGGACATTACGTAAATCCCCTGGAGGTGTCAACTGTTGAATATTCTTACGCAATTCACCTGAAGAACCACCATCATCCGCAACGGTTACTATGGCTGCAATTTCGACGTCTTTTTCCCGTAGACTATTTAAAATAACAGGGATTCCGGTTCCTCCACCGATCACCGTAATTTTGGGTTTTCTCATGAACGGTTTACCGTTTCCTTTCTTCGGTCTTTATCACGATGGCTTTCGTTTACAGGCCAATGTTTCGCCAAATCATTGGCTAAACGCTTTGCAAAGGCAACGCTTCGGTGTTGCCCACCTGTACAACCCACTGCAATGGTTAAAACTGATTTACCTTCTTTTTTATAGCCAGGGAGAATCGGTTCAATCAGGGCTAGCAAATGACGGTAGAAATCTTCAGATTCTTCATGATTCATGACATAATCATAAACAGCCTGGTCTTCACCTGTCTGATTACGGAGCTCTGGAAGGTAGTAAGGATTTGGCAAGAAGCGAACATCAAATACCAAATCAGCATCAATTGGAATTCCGTATTTAAACCCAAAAGACATCACCTCGATTCGGAAAGACTGCGTTTGTTCTTGGTCTGAAAATTGTTCTGCAATAGTCTTGCGGAGTTCACGTGGAGTTAACTCTGTCGTGTCTACCACGTTTTGACTCATATTTTTCAAAGGCGCCAAGAGTTCGCGTTCCAGCTTAATCCCGTCCAAGATACGACCATCTGCTACAAGAGGGTGACTTCTTCTAGTTTCCTTATAACGTGCCACTAATTCCTTATCTGCTGCATCCAAAAAGAGAATCTTGAAATCCAAATCATCTTGATTTTCCAATTCATCTAAGACAGCCTGAATCTCTGAGAAGAAAGAACGACTACGCATATCCACCACTAGAGCTAACTTGTGGTCATCGTCCTTGGTCTCGACCAACTGCAAAAACTTTGGCAAGAGAGCAGGTGGCATATTATCAATGGTAAAATATCCTAAATCTTCAAAGGACTGAATGGCTACAGTTTTTCCTGCACCACTCATCCCTGTCACAATCACCAGGTGAAGTTGTTTCTTTGTCATCATAGTCTCCTTATATCAAAAGAAGTTTGGAAGAACCAAACTTCTACTAGCTTATCCAATCTCTGCGATGACTTCAATTTCGACTTTTACATCGCGAGGAAGACGAGCTACTTCCACAGCTGAACGAGCTGGAAATTCCTTGTTAAAGGCTGTTTGGTATACCTCATTAAAAGGTACAAAGTCGTTCATATCACTCAAGAAACAAGTTGTTTTAACAACATGGTCAAAATCTGTACCTGCTTCTGCTAAAATAGCTCCAATGTTTTTCAAGACTTGTTCAGTCTGTTCTTGGATTGTTTCTCCTACGATTTCTCCAGTTTCAGGAGATAGTGGAACTTGACCGCTAGCGAACAAAAGGTTGCCAACGATTTTTCCTTGAACGTAAGGTCCGATTGCCTTTGGAGCTTTGTCTGTATGAATTGTTTTTGCCATATGTATTCCTCACAATTTACCTAAAATAGCATCCCAAGCTTGGTCCATTCCTGCTTTTGTTACGGATGAAAAGAGGATAAAACCATCACTTGGATCAAAGTTTAATTTCTTTTTAATAGCTGATTCGTGCTTATTCCATTTACCACGCGGAATCTTGTCTGCCTTAGTCGCCACAATGATGACAGGAATTTCGTAATATTTAAGAAATTCGTACATCTGCACATCATCTGCCGTCGGATCATGGCGAAGGTCAACGAGACTAACAACCGCTCGAAGATTTTCTCGAGTGGTCAAGTACTCCTCAATCATACGTCCCCATTTTTCGCGTTCCTTTTTGGAAACACGGGCATAACCATAGCCAGGCACATCCACAAAACGCATCTTATCATCAATGTTAAAGAAATTGAGTAGTTGTGTTTTTCCTGGTTTTCCAGAGGTAC
>ERZ773203.801-NODE-801-length-16944-cov-40.435135_pt1 | contig 16944 bp, 20 predicted proteins | sample MGYA00580529_ERZ773203 | MGnify/ENA primary metagenome ERZ773203 (study PRJEB29015, sample SAMEA2738176) | human oral metagenome | biome: human oral; feature: human-associated habitat; material: saliva | place: China | collected 2177 ... | reverse complement strand
CGGCGATTTTCAGCACCCGTCCGTCGGCTGTCTGCACCAACTGAAAGCCCGTGGTTTCATCCGTGCCCTGCCAAGTGCCGATTTGTTCCAAGATGTGTTCCACTTCGCGGATTTTGTCTTTGCTGCTTTCGCGGGAATTGACATTCGGAATATGCACAATCGTTTTCTGATGTGTGTCCAACACTTGTGCAATGCTGTCGGCGTAGCTGCCCGAATAAAAGAAATAGCCGATGTCTAGCTGTTTCAAATATTGGTAGCCGCTGAGCTGTTCGTAGTAGGTGTAAGTAACCGTGTCAAATTTCGCCTCGTCCTGCGGCGCGAGCACCGCCACCGAATCGCCACGGAAATACGAACCAGTCATCGCCACAATATGCGTTTGCCCGCGTTCGATAAACTGCCCCAGATGCGCACCGAGTTTGTTGTCGGGGTTGGCGGATACATGGTGGAATTCGTCCACAGCAATCAGGCAGCCGTCAAATGCTTCCACGCCAAACTGATCCACTGCAAAACGGAAAGTTGCGTGCGTGCAAATCAAAATCCTATCTTCGCTGTCTAAAAACGCTTTCACCGATTTTACTTTGCCACCGTCTTCGCCCGGCGCGTTGCAGAGATTCCATTTGGGTTCAACTTGCCAATCCGCCCAAAAACCGAACTGGCTCAAAGGCTCGTCATGAAAACTAGAACCTATGGATTTTTCCGGCACAACAATAATCGCTTTTTTCACACCCTGATTGTGTAGCTTATCCAAAGCCACAAACATCAGTGCACGGCTTTTGCCGGAAGCGGGCGGCGATTTAATCAGCAGATACTGCTCGCCGCGCTTGGCATACACGCGCTCCTGCATCGGGCGCATGCCCAGCTCGTTGCTTTGGCGGGCGGTGTGTTGGAGAAAGTTTACGGATACGGAAGGGATGGAACGGGTCATGGCGATTCTCGCTTAGGTGTTTCAATGATGTTTACTTAGGCAGCCTGAGACCTTTGCAATAACATAGGTTACTAAAATTTTATGCTCAATCTCATTTTCAAAATGCAAAACCTTTCTGATTTTTCCTACTTTTTGCTCAATATTAGGAGGGTTTTAGTCAATTGAAAATTTTTTGGCGCATTTTTATGCGTCAAATTTTGTTAACAGACTATTTTTGCAAAGGTCTCGGCCTTTAATTTGTAGGACATACAAAGCAGTTTTGCCGTCCGATATAAATCGGACGGCCATAAAGCGGCTACAGGCTTTTACTCTTAGCGTGGGCAGATTTCGCTTTGGCTGAAGAAGTAAGCAATTTCAATCGCAGCATTTTCAACGCTGTCAGAACCATGTACGGCATTAACACTGACAGATTCTGCAAAGTCGGCACGGATTGTACCCGGAGCTGCATCGGCTGGGTTGGTTGCACCCATCAATTCGCGATTTTTGGCAACGGCGTTTTCACCTTCTAATACTTGGATCATGACGGGGTTGCGTGTCATGAATTTAACCAAGTCTTCATAAAAAGGGCGGCCTTTGTGTACGGCATAAAACTCTTTTGCTTCACGCTCAGAGAGATGTTTCATCTTTGCCGCAATAATGCGCAAGCCGTTTTCTTCAAAGCGGCTGTAAATCTTGCCGATGACGTTTTTTTCTACTGCATCGGGTTTGATGATGGAAATCGTACGTTCGATGGCCATGTTATGTCCTTGTTTTTATTAAAAGGTAAGTTGTTGTAGCCAAGAGGCGAGGGAAGTGTATTCTACCAAATTTCTCCCCTTTTTGGGAAAGGCATTATTTGCTTAAAGTCAGGTGTGGTTGTTCCAAATAGACTTCAGATTGCATTTCGATCATACGGCTGGCTGTACGGGTAAATTCTTCGGCGAAATCGCCTTCGACGTAAATATCGTTTACGCCAACAGCACTGGTAGCGCACAATTTCACGCGGAAATCGTATAAAACGTCAATTAACCATGTCAGACGGCGTGCTTCTGCTTTTTCTTGCGGGGTTAGGCGTTCTAATCCTGAAAGGAAAACCATCTCGTAATGTTCGGCCAAGTACAGGTAGTCGGCTTGTGAGCGTGGGCCAAAACATAATGCGCGGAAATCAAACCAGATGGCGCGTTCTGATTGGGCTTTATGGGGAATTTCCCGTCCATGAATAATGCTGATGCCTGGGTTTAATTCAGAGATTCCGCTCATTTCCTTAAATAAATCAGCCAGTTTTTGCTCGTTTTCTTCATTATTGGGGACAAAGAAAATTTCGGCAGGACGCAGCGTACGCAAGCGGTAATCTTCGCCGCCATCCACATTTAAAACGGTCAGGTTGGACTCGATAAGGGCGATAGTTGGCAGAAAACTGCTGCGGTTTTGGCCTTGAGGATAGAGTTCAGATGGAGCATAGTTGGAAGTGGCTACCAAGACGACACCTTCACTCAACAGGTTTTCCAGCAAACGGCCTAGGATCATGGCATCGGCAATATCGCTGACGTGAAACTCGTCAAAACACAAAACTCGTGTTTCTTTGGCAATTTCTGTTGCAACGGCTTTTAAGGGATTGGCTTCGCTTTTTAAGACTTTAAGGCGTTGATGGATTTCGGCCATGAAGGCATGGAAATGCACGCGACGCTTGCGACGATAAGGGAGACAGCCGAAAAAAGCATCCATCAAAAAGCTTTTACCGCGTCCTACGCCGCCATAAAAATAGAGTCCTTTAGGTACTTGGGGGGAACGCAAGCTACGGCCGAGAAAACGGTTGCGTTTGCGTTTGAACATCATCAGCTCGGTCCACAAACGATCCAAATATTCAATGGCTCGCGCTTGGGCTTCGTCGCGGATAAAGTTGGGCTGCTCGGCTGCAGCTTGATACCAAGTCAATGGGCTGTGGTTTTCAAATGGAGGTGGTGTGAATAGTTGGTCTCTATTGCTCATGTGTAACCTTTATTATGCTTTACTGGCGATAGTTGAAACATCATCCGCAATAGTTTGGATAGTAGTTGGAATGATGTTTTCATTACAGAATAGTCGGTCTATTATAAATGATTTCAGACGGCCTGCGTTTTTTGCAAAAGCATTGTAGTAAATATAGTTGAAATAGTGTGCGATTAAGGTATGCGTGAAAAGAGCCGGCTTTGGTATTTCTTGAGAAAACAAAAAAACGCCGCATTTCTGCGGCGTTTTGCTGCTAAGTATTAACGAGCACTTTCTTGCAATGCCAAGTCTACACGCTCACGCAACTCTTTACCCGGTTTGAAGTGAGGAACATGCTTTTCTGGCACTTCCACACGTTCGCCGGTTTTCGGGTTGCGCCCGATACGGGCAGGGCGGTGGTTCAAATCGAAGCTGCCGAAGCCGCGGATTTCGATACGTTGTCCACGAGCCAGTGAGCGGGTCATGGTATCAACCAAGACTTTTACACTGTATTCGACATCTTTAGCTAGCAGTTGGTTGCCATTTTTTTCGGCAAATACTTCTGCGAGGCGAACCATCAATTCAGACTTCGTCATGTCTGCAACCTTATTCTTGGTCGCCGGACAGTTTGGCTTTCAGCAAGTCGCCCAGGCTGGTAGTACCGGCATTGGCAGTTGCAGCGGCGTTAACTGAATTCAGCGCTTCGCGGTTTTCTTTAGCGTCTTTCGCTTTAACAGACAGACGGATGCTGCGGTTTTTGCGGTCAACGGTAACGATAACGGCTTCAACTTCGTCGCCTTCTTTCAGTTTGGTAGTCAGGTCTTCAACGCGGTCAGCGGCGAATTCAGAAGCAGGCAGGTAGCCTTCAACTTCTTCAGACAGAGCGACTACGGCACCTTTAGCGTCAACAGATTTCACAGAACCTTTAACCAAAGAACCTTTGTCATTTACGCTGATGAAGTTGCCGAACGGATCACCTTCCAGTTGTTTGATACCCAAAGAGATGCGTTCTTTTTCAACGTCGATGGCCAATACAACAGCTTCAACTTCTTCGCCTTTTTTGTATTTGCGTACAGCTTCTTCGCCGGCTTCAGTCCAAGACAGGTCAGACAAGTGAACCAGGCCGTCGATGCCGCCAGGCAGACCTACGAATACGCCGAAGTCAGTGATAGATTTAACTGCGCCGGAGATTTTGTCGCCTTTGTTGTGGTTGGCGGCAAACTCTTCCCAAGGGTTAGCTTGGCATTGTTTCATACCCAAAGAGATACGGCGGCGGTCTTCGTCGATTTCCAGGATCATTACTTCAACTTCGTCACCCAATTGAACAACTTTGCTTGGGTGTACGTTTTTGTTGGTCCAATCCATTTCGGAAACGTGTACCAAACCTTCGATGCCTTGTTCGATTTCAACGAACGCACCGTAGTCAGTCAGGTTGGATACTTTACCGAACAGGCGGGTACCTTGTGGGTAACGACGGGTCAGGCCGCTCCAAGGATCTTCGCCCAGTTGTTTCATACCCAGGGAAACGCGTTGTTTGTCTTGGTCGAATTTCAGGACTTTAGCTTCTACTTCTTGGCCAACTTCCAAAACTTCGCTTGGGTGTTTCACACGGCGCCATGCCAAGTCGGTGATGTGCAACAGACCGTCGATGCCGCCCAAGTCAACGAACGCACCGTAATCGGTGATGTTTTTAACGATACCTTTGATAACTGAACCTTCTTGCAAGTTTTCCAGCAAGGCTTTGCGTTCTTCGCCCAAAGTAGCTTCCAGAACAGCGCGGCGGGACACAACAACGTTGTTGCGTTTTTTGTCCAGTTTGATCACTTTGAATTCAATTTCTTTGCCTTCGAAGTGAGAAGTGTCTTTTACAGGACGTACGTCAACCAAAGAACCCGGCAGGAATGCGCGGATGCTGTTGATCATAACAGTCAGACCACCTTTGACTTTGCCATTGATAACGCCGGACAGGATGTCGCCGTTTTCCATAGCTTCTTCCAAAGCGATCCAGTCGGCAGCGCGTTTGGCTTTTTCGCGGGACAGTTTGGTTTCGCCGAAGCCGTTTTCAACAGATTCGATGGTAACGGTAACGAAATCGCCAACTTTAACTTCAATCTCGCCCTGAGCGTTTTTGAATTCAGCAACATCAATCAGAGATTCTGATTTCAGACCTGCGTTAACGGTAACGAAGTTTTGATCGATGCCGACTACTTCGGCAGTAATCACTTCACCTGGGTTCATCTCTTGCAGGGTAAAGCTTTCTTCCAGCAGCTGGGCAAAATTTTCCATAGTCATATATACTCTTTTCGGTACACCGCCAAGGGGTGCGGGTTAGGTTTGAAATGACCTGCCGTCCTTGGCGCGGCAGGTTGGAAAATGTTTTCAGACGGCCTTGTTATAGGGTTAACAGGCCGTCTGAAATGAAAACTTCGCGATTATACTCCAAATTTTAAACTTTATGATACCAATCAAGCACTTTTTTTACAGCTTCTTCGATAGAAAGGTTATCAGTATCTAAAAGCTGGGCGTCGGGCAGCTGTTTCAACGGAGCAACAGGGCGGCGGCGGTCTGCTTCATCACGCGCTTCAATGTCTGACAGAATGCGCTCGAATGCAATGCCTTCGCATGGGATACCGAGTTGTTTGGCACGACGTTGGGCGCGGACATTGGCACTTGCGGTCAGGAAAATTTTTAATGCGGCATCAGGGAAAATAACCGAGCCGATATCGCGGCCGTCGGCGACCAAACCTTTTTCGGTCAGGAAGTCGCGTTGGCGTTGTAAAAGGGCGGCACGCACTTTAGGTAACTGCGCGACGGCAGATGCGCCCATGCCGATCGCTTCGGTACGGATTTGCTCGGATACATCTTCGCCGTTTAATAATACGACGCTGCCTTCAAATTGTGCGGGCAAAGTTTCTGCCAGTGTGCTGACGGCGTCTTCATCTGTCCAGGCAACATTTTGTTTTTGTGCGTAAAGCGCGGTCAGGCGGTAAAGCGCACCGGAGTCTAGGTAAAGAAAACCCAAGGCTTCGGCTACGCGTGAGGCAACCGTCCCTTTACCGGATGCGCTGGGGCCGTCGATGGCGATAACTTTTTGCTTGAGGCTCATGTATTCTCCTGAATGCGATAGGTATTTGAATTAACCGTTTATTATACGTTGCTTTGGCCGTCTGAAAACGAAAATTTTTGTGTGATTTAGATTTGAGGGAAAAGTGGTTCGGCCTTATCGGGTATAATGGCCAAAATCATAATTTAACCGCTTTATCTGATTGTTCGGGCCGTCTGAAATAACGGGTCGGGAACGGTCTTAGAATTTAGAAACATTATGTTACAAACCGATAATCTTACTTCTGCACAACCTCAGCGCATTATCACTGCTCAAAATATTTCCGCTCAGGAAGAATTGCTTGAACGCGCTTTACGTCCGAAAACTTTAGATGATTATATCGGGCAGGATAAAGCAAAAGAGCAGTTGGCTATTTTTATTCAGGCGGCGAAAAAACGTGGCGAAGCGCTTGACCACACTTTGCTGTTTGGCCCTCCGGGTTTGGGCAAAACTACTTTGGCGCACATTATTGCCAAAGAATTAGGCGTTAATTTGCGTCAAACCAGTGGCCCGGTTTTGGAACGTGCCGGTGACCTTGCAGCCTTGTTGACCAACCTCGAGCCGCATGATGTGCTGTTTATCGATGAAATCCACCGCTTAAGCCCAGTGGTTGAGGAAATCCTTTATCCTGCGCTTGAAGATTATCAGTTGGACATCATGATAGGAGAGGGGCCGGCTGCGCGTTCGGTCAAAATCGATTTGCCGCCGTTTACATTGGTTGGCGCGACGACCCGTGCCGGTATGTTGACCAATCCTTTGCGCGACCGTTTCGGTATCGTATCCCGATTGGAGTTTTATCAAAACAAAGATTTGGCAACTATTGTTGCCCGCTCTGCTCAGTTGTTGCAGTTGGATATGGGCGAAGAGGGCGCGATGGAAGTGGCCAAGCGCAGCCGCGGTACGCCGCGTATTGCCAACCGCCTTTTGCGACGTGTGCGTGATTATGCCGATGTGAAAAACAACGGCGTGATTGATGCAGAAATTGCCGATGCGGCTTTGAGTATGCTGGATGTGGATGGGCAAGGTTTGGATGTGATGGACAGGAAATTCCTTGAGGCAATTCTGCACAAATTCAGTGGTGGCCCTGTCGGTTTGGAAAACGTAGCCGCTGCGATTGGTGAATCGACCGATACCATCGAAGATGTGATTGAGCCTTATCTGATTCAACAAGGCTTTTTGCAGCGTACACCGCGCGGACGCGTAGCAACCGAACGAGCCTATCTGCATTTCGGTTTGAAGGTTCAAGAATAATAATGAAGGCCGTCTGAAAACCGCTTTCAGACGGCCTGATACTTTCAATTTCATATGATTGTCGGCAAATATCTGCCGATAATCGGTTAAAATGTCCCCCTTTTCTTTTTTGAAGTTTCCCCATGAATATCTTATCCGTAGAAAATGCTTCTTTTGCCGTCGGCCACGTCGCCTTGCTCGACAAAACTTCTTTTCAACTCGATAGCGGCGAGAAAATCGGTTTAATCGGTCGTAATGGTGCGGGTAAGTCTTCGTTTTTAAAAATTCTTGCAGGCGTACAAAAGCTCGATGACGGGCAGATTATTGTTCAAAACAACCTCAAAATCGTTTATGTACCGCAGGAATCTTTTTTTGATAAGGACGCAACCGTATTCGATACCGTTGCCGAAGGTTTGGGCGAAATTCGCGATTTATTGCGCCGTTATCATCATGTCAGCCATGAGTTGGAAAATGGTTCGAGTGAGACTTTGTTGAAAGAGCTTAACGAATTGCAACTTGAAATCGAAGCGAAGGACGGCTGGAAACTGGATGCGGCAGTCAAGCAGACTTTGGGGGAACTGGATTTGCCGGAAAACGAAAAAATCGGCAACCTCTCCGGTGGTCAGAAAAAGCGTGTCGCCTTGGCGCAGGCTTGGGTGCAAAAGCCCGACGTATTGCTGCTGGACGAGCCGACCAACCATTTGGACATAGACGCGATTATTTGGCTGGAAAATCTGCTCAAAGCGTTTGAAGGCAGCTTGGTCGTGATTACCCACGACCGCCGTTTTTTGGACAATATCGCCACGCGCATCGTCGAACTCGACCGCGGCATTCTGCGCTCCTATCCCGGCTCGTTCTCTAAATACAGCGAGAAAAAAGCGCAAGAGTTGGCAGTCGAGGCGGAACATAACCGCCTCTTCGACAAATTCCATGCTCAGGAAGAAGCGTGGATACGCAAAGGTATCGAAGCACGCCGTACCCGTAATGAAGGCCGCGTGCGTCGTTTGGAAGAGTTGCGCCGCCAGCGCGCCGAACGCCGCAACGTGCAAGGACAAGTCAATTTCAAGCTCGACAGCGGCGAGAAAAGCGGCAAAATCATCGCTGAATTGGAACATGCTTCGTTTGCCTATGGCGACAAAGTCATTATGGACAAATTCTCCGCCATTTTGCAGCGTGGCGATAAAATCGGCTTAATCGGTCCAAACGGCATCGGCAAAACCACCTTCCTTAAGCTGATTTTGGGCGAATTGCAGCCGACCTACGGCAGAATCCGTATCGGCAGTAAGCAGGAAGTTGCCTATTTCGACCAGTTCCGCAGCGCGTTGAATGAAAACGACACTGTGTTTTACACGCTCGGACAGGGCAATGATTACGTTGAAGTCGGCGGTAAGAAAAAGCATGTGATGAGCTATTTGGAAGATTTCCTGTTCCATCCGGCACGCGCACAAAGCCCTGTTTCATCGCTCTCCGGCGGCGAACGCAACCGCCTTTTGCTGGCGAAACTCTTTACCCGTCCTGCCAATATCCTGGTTTTGGACGAACCGACCAACGACTTGGACATCGATACTCAAGAGCTGCTTGAAGACTTGCTGCGCGATTATCAAGGCACGGTATTCCTTGTCTCGCATGACCGTATGTTCTTGGATAATGTGATTACTCAAAGCATTGTTTTCGAAGGACAAGGCCGTCTGAAAGAATATATCGGCGGCTATCAGGACTATATCGACGCAAAATCGCGGGAAGATAAAATTCAGACGGCCTCTGCGCCTAAAGCGGCTGCCGAGCCTGAGAAAGCCAAACCCAAAGCCAACCGCACGGTCAAACTTTCCTACAAAGAACAGCGCGAACTTGATGCCCTGCCTGATGAAATCGCCGCTTTGGAAACCGAGCAGGCTGAAATCAATACCCAGCTTTCCGATCCTGAAATTTTCAAAGATTACGAAAAAGCAGGTGCATTGCAAAGCCGTGCTGAAGAAATCGAGATGTCGCTTTTGGAAAAGCTGGAACGCTGGGAATGGCTGGAAGCGAAACAAAATGGCGAAGCGGTTTAAATTGGGAATTTTGTCCCAAAGTAGGGCAGATGTTTCCTAAGTCATGCCGTCTGAACCCCGAATATTCAAAACAAGGTCTACAACCACATGAAAAAAGTCGAGAAAAACGTATTGGTGCTGCATAGCGCTAAGGAAATGTTTGAGCTGGTGGACAAAGTTGAGGACTATCCAAAATTTTTGCCGTGGTACAGCAAGACCGAAGTCATCGAACGCAAAGGCAATGAGCTAAAAGCGCGCCTGTTTATGGACTATATGCGCGTCAAGCAGTCATTTGCGACGCACAACCACAATATCCCGGGGCAGGAAATCCGCATGGATTTGCTTGAAGGGCCGTTTAAAACCCTGCGCGGCACTTGGAAATTTATCGACTTGGGCGATGATATGTGCAAAGTCGAATTCAGATTAGAATATGATTTTTCCAATGCCGTACTCTCTGCCATGATTTCCCCAGTGTTCGGCCATCTTGCCGGTACGCTGGTGGATGCTTTTATTAAAGAGGCCGACCGCCGTTATGCTTGAGATTGAAATTGTTTACGGATTGGCCGAGAGGCAAGTGTTGAAGAGCATGACCGTTGCCGAAGGTACAACCGTACGCGAAGCTGCCCTGCAAAGCGGTTTGGAGGTGGAGTTTCCAGAGTTGGATTTACAGCAAGCGCCTTTGGGTATTTTCGGCAAGGCAGTGAAAGACGAGACTATGTTGCGCGATGGCGATCGGATTGAAGTTTATCGCCCATTGTTGATTGATCCGAAAGAAGCGAGACGTAAACGCGCAGGGCAAGAATAAATCAAAGGCCGTCTGAAACTTTTTCAGACGGCCTGTCAAACTGAAAGAACAGTAATGAGCTTGAAAATTAAATTAATCGTCGGTTTGGGCAATCCAGGCCAAGAATACGAACAAACGCGCCACAATGTCGGCTTTTGGCTGTTGGACGAACTGGCATGGAAATGGAAAGTCAATTTTAAAGACGAAAAGAAATTTTACGGCGAAGTAGCACGCGTCACTACGCCTGATGGCGATGTTTGGCTGCTCAAACCCATGACCTTTATGAACCGCTCCGGTCAGGCAGTAGCCGCTTTGGCTCAGTTTTACAAAATCAAGCCGGAGGAAATCTTGGTGGTTCATGACGAGCTGGATATTCCATGCGGCCGTATCAAATTCAAACTTGGCGGCGGCAACGGCGGACACAACGGCCTTAAAGACATTCAGGCTCGCTTGGGTACGCCTAATTTCTACCGCCTGCGCTTGGGTATTGATCACCCTGGCGACCGTAATCTGGTTGTCGGTTATGTGTTGAATAAACCGTCGGCGGAACACAGACAGCAAATTGATGACTCCATCGCCAAATCCCTGCAAGGATTGCCGGCTGTGTTGAATGGCGAATGGGAAGAGGCAACACGTTTTTTACACAGTAAGTAAGCGTACCCAAATCAAACGGGTAGCCTTGCACATCATGTTCAGACGGCCTGAAAACAAGTAGTGCGCCTGAATAGCGATAATCCAATCAAAGAAACAGTAAATATGAACGAACTAACCAGCCTTATGCAGACCGAATCTCCAGGCATTGTTGGCGAAACATTAGACTTCTGCCTTTACGAATGCAGTATTGAAGATGCCCCGGATGCTGAAGAAGTAGCACAATGGCGTGATATTTTGAAGGCACGGGGTGGAAAATTTGTCCGCTTGGCAGACATCTGCCAAACATGGTTGGATGAAGAGGCCGACAAATGAAAGCCTTACCATTAAATAAATTTACCGCCGCTGCCTTTATCTGGTTTGCCGCCGCCATTTATGCCTTACTTTTCAAAGAAGGCGGCAATAGCGCTCCACCATTTCCCCATTTTGATAAAGTCGGCCATTTCGGACTTTTCTTTGGTCAGGCATGGTTGTGTGCAAAAATATTTATTCAAGACAATAGGACTATTCCCTATAAAGGCATTCTGCTTGCCGCTTTATTGTTTACAATAGGAAGCGAGCTGGCTCAAGCATTTCTGACTACTACGCGCCAAGGTTCGATCGCGGACGGTATTGCTGATATGGCAGGTACGGCTGCGGCGCTGTGGTTTGCAGAAAAAGTAAAAACAGCAAAAAGTTAGATATATTTAAAAAACTTAAAGGCCGAGACCTTTGCAAAATTCCCCAAAACCCCCTAAATTCCCACCAAGACATTTAGGGGATTTTCCATGAGCACCTTCTTCCAGCAAACCGCACAAGCCATGATTGCCAAACACATCGACCGCTTCCCACTATTGAAGTTGGATCAGGTGATTGATTGGCAACCGATTACAGCACCTTATGCCGCTACCGCAACTGGCTGGCGTAAGACAACACCCTGTCCGAATTGCTGGAACTGATTAACCGCCAACTGACCGAAAAAAACCTAAAAATAGAGAAAGCATCCGCCGCCGTCATTGACGCCACAATTATTCAGACCGCCGGTAGCAAACAGCGCCAGGACATAGAAGTCGATGAGGAAGGACAAGTCAGCGGCCAAACCGCACCGAGCAAAGATAAAGATGTCCCTTGGATAAAGAGACGGCCACTCGTCCGAATCAAACAGCAGTTTGACACGGTAGCGTCCCATTTCGTCGATGTAGGCAGATCTGCTTGGAACAATTTCAAGCGATATTTATAAATAAATGTCGTCTGAAAAAATTTCAGACGACATTAGCCTATTCTTCAAAAAAGTTTACAAACTTTTCTCTCTGGTAAAGTGGCTTAGACTGATAAAAATAGGTTAGATAATCCTTGACTCCTTCCACTTTGAATGGTCTTTACAATGGGAGCCCGGTTTTTACATCTAAGCCTGCCTTATCCGCCAGCTTCTTGAGCAGTTCATCAGAGGGTTTTGGTGGTTCATTCCCCTCTACCCAGCGTTGAAAGGCGATTTTGCCGTCCCATTCGGGTAAAGGTGCCGGCGGTAGCGGAACGATATCGTCCAAATCAGGAACGGTCGGCGACATGAATTCGTAATCTGAAAGATAGGTATTAATAATGTCATAACGGCGGGCACGTTCTTCATCAGCTTCAACATCTAAAAAGTCGTTACTACCTTTGTCTTTTCCTGCCTTAAATGCATGAGAAAGAATAAGTGCAGACAAATGGTTACCATTTTTTGTTCCTTGATGATAGGCCTTTACCGCTTCATCAAATCTATCCCTATTCTGTAAATGGCTACCCAGTTCTAAAGAAGAGGCCCCCTGTCCTTGTTCAGAGGCACATTGGTGTATCTTGCGCATCAAATCCAGTCGAAACTCCCGCGTCGGTTCATCATCAAGCCAAGCTATTTTTTCCGCCAGTGCATATTGTGCATCCCTGCTGCCCATATCCGCAGCCTTGCGTAAAAATGCCAGCTCGCTGTCGGGGGGCGCACTGACACCGTAGCCGTCTTCGATATAGCCTTTAAGCAGATAGTAGGCGGTAGCTGGAAGTTGTTTGTGCAGCATTTTATACAATTTGTGGACTTCAATTTCAGCCTCAATATCAGGAACCTTCGTCCAGCCGTCGCTGAGCAGGAACTGCAGCCGTACGTTTGCCTTATAGTCACCGTTGGCGGCAGCAATGCGGTAATAGGGCAATAATTCATCCCAAAAACCGTCCCCCCTCTGTCCAGGCCACATATGGTTCAAATCACGGTGCAGAGCATAATTGTAGAGTTGCTGCGTTTCTTCAGACAGAGACGGGCGTTTTTCATGTACGCAGGTAAATTCTAGGTTCTTTTTGATTTCTTCAATGGTCTTCATGGTTTCTTTCTTCCGTTGCTTTTCTTCCCACTTTTCCCCTATGCTGCAATATGCGGGTTTAACCTGACCGTTGGCGCCTCCTATATGGATAGGATTGCATTGCAACCAAAGGAGAAAGCAAATAAACATTGCTGCCAGAAAGCCTAAAACAATCAAAGTGTATTTGAGGGATTTATGCATAATAGTCAATTTAATCGAGAAAGGATGGGATATAAGCGCAGAAACTCACCCTGCAGCTACGGTATTTGTATGCGACTTCGCTATTCCAGCAAAACATAATATCATGATAAAGGTATAGTATCTATGATAGTGCTGATGGTAAAGGGAAAGGGATAAACGAGAAGAAGGCCGTCTGAAAAAACATGGTATTTTCAGACGGCCTTCCTTATCAAATTTACTTAATTGGTTTTAAAGTTGGCAATACGGTGTCCCAGATAGCGAGGATTTCGGCTTCGCTGCGCTTCGTTCCATCTTTCTTCTCGGTACCAAACTGCATCATGATGCGCGGACTCCTACTACCGCTAGGTATTTACTATCTTCCTATTTAATTATTTTCAGCACCAGATACCATTAAGACAGAGTTTTTCTTTATAGACAGTGTATTTAAAAACTCAATTTAGCAAACTTTTCTAATAAAAGATTACATAGCGAGCCGAGGTGACTATTGGCTTAACAAATTTATATAAATTTCATATTTTAATATCACCCAGATTTATCGAAGTTAGAGCTACAAAGCTCTGTAAACCTTGAGTTTGTTTCAGTAAGGCTATTTTTTACAACCAACTCCCCATTCGCGAAGCAAAACCATAATACTGAAGACTCTCTTTCATATTTTCCTGTTCGAACAGCTACAGAAAATGTTCCTTTATCTAATAGTGCTCTAGGAATAATAACTGTATTTTGTCCAGCAAGAATAACCTTTTCTTTACTTTTAGGTTGCTGTTCTATAGATTTCTTTGTGCACTCTTCTTTAAATTTATCCCATTCTTGATATTGGCAATAAATATTAACATCATATTCATGAAGATATTCTCCATTTTTAAAAACTCCCAGAATAAATTCCCAAATGTAGTCATCCTCCTCAAGTTCAGGTGAAAAAACAACTACATTCTTTTGTGAATCTAAAATAGCATCTAACTCTACTGTTCGTTTTTCATAAAGAGCTGAAAAATAAATATAAAAAGGAAATATAATGATAATAGCAATCAAACCAATTACAATTTTTGGGATTAGCGTATAAATAAATTTTTCTAACCCTAATTTAGCGTCTCTCATTCATAAATCCTTATGCCATAACATACCCACTCAATACCATAATATAATCATTTATATTCTTATTTGCATTTCCCTGTTTGTTATGGGTAAACCTTGTTCCCATATCTGGCATCTTATTTCCATTCTGATCGTGTCTTAAAAATCGATAATAATAATCTTCCACTATAGAAGCCAACGCTTCTGGATTGTATGGCGTAACATCCATAAACAACGCATCTGGTAGTTTTCCTTTGATCTTTAATGATCTTAAAACTTGTTGTCTAGGTTTCATCTTCTCAGATAATGAATAATTATACGGATTATATGCAAATTTTAATGCTTGACATTCTAATGCTATTACACTAAAGATTATTCCTGCATACTGGTATTGCCATGCATGGGTTACCTCATGCACTAAAAGTGATGGATTAGCCGGAATCTTTCCATCTTTACTTCGTAGGGTAAAATCATCCATATAATAATGGTGATATTGACCATCTGGCATACGATTTTGAGAAATAGGAACGGGGGGAAAATTAATATCTCCCCATGGCGTAATAGCATTATCAATATTCAAAAATTTATTTTCATAAATTGTAATCTTATCCATATCTAATGGAAAGCGTGGATTAGTAAAGATTTGACGTAAAATTTTTCTTTCATTTTCCGTAAGTTTTCGTTTTTTTCTAGAGATGGTTATCTGCTTTCTATAATGATTTTGGATCTCTAAAATTAGTGTTCACTCAAATATTTTTTAACTTCCTCTTTTGTCTCTACAGTACATGGAAATTGATCAAAAATATTAGCATCACAATATAATAGGAATTGTTTCAATTGCTCTTTAGGTACATCTTGTATATCACGTTCCCCAATGGAATCATAGTATAGGCTCTGAAATGACCACGGTTTTTTTAAAAATAATATATAATTATTATCAAATTCTCCTATACTATAAACAATACCGATAAACAAATACAATAAAATAAAAATAAAAAATAGCATTTTATTCATAAAATTTCCTTATCTGTTTATTTAACTTTAGTTGGTTTATTTAATCTAAATTCTTTTCTTAACTCAACTATTTTCTCCATAACAACACTACCTGGACATGTCCGAGTATCGTCAGATAAAGCAAATTCTTTATGTCCTCCTAACTCTCTGATTTCAAAAAAATTCTTCAGGCATTTGATTAAGACTTTTAGAGCAGCTAATTGTGCATCAGGTATCTTTCTCATATAATCAGAATCAAATTGATCAGTCCATGTACTAAAATCTTTAAAAGAAAGTTTAGCTTCTCCTGGTTTTGAGAAGTCTCCTAATAAGAGAATACCTATTTTTTTAGCATTATTTTTATTAACATGAGAACCTTTGAATCTTATATCTCTGCCTTCTGCAATAACTCCTGTACAATCTACTGCGTAGTGATAACCGATATCTGAAAAATCTTTTTTATCCATGTGGTTATTTTGTACTTCACGTAAAGCACCGTACGTTGCAGAACATATATGTTGTGGTGAATTCCCTTGATGGTGGATGACTATTGATGTGTAATCCCACTCATCTTCTAAACCATTATTAGCCGCTCGTGCTCCCCATTCCGAACGCTCCAAAAATTTATTTTTAGAAATTACTGGTAAAAATTTTTCTAAATAATTAATAATAGCTTTCCTTGTGGCAGCACGATCATTCACAGTTATTTCACCTGTTTTAACATCAAGATTATTGGATAAAATTAATTTCGTATTTTTTTCAGCCATTTTATACCTCATTTGGTTTTAAAATTCTTTTGGGAGCTTCAAATAATACATGTACTGAAACCACATCGGATTGTAATGATTTTAAATACAAAAAACCATTATTATCTGTAAATAATATTTTTTTATCACCGGATAAGAATTTGACAATACATTTACGTTGCTTTATGGGCTCTCCTGTTTCGCTATTTTTCACAAGCAATTTTGCTTTGTATAAAGGAAAATCTTTGATAGAGAAGAAATCAAAATCTCGTTTTGCCGATTCACTCACCACCAGCGGCGCCCTCACCCGCACCACCTTCGGACTTCCGATCTCAACTTCCCCATTGCTCAGCTTGATATAAGCCCCCTTGCAGGTAATCAGAATCTCCTCCTTCGCCGCAATGGTGATTTTTCCTGCGCTGCTGGTTAACGCTGCGTCCTTTAAGGCATTCAGCTGCAATTCGTCATTCTGTGCCTGTACTTCCACTTTGCCCTGATTGGCCTGCATCTTGATGCCGCTGCTTTGCGCAAACAGGTTGAGGCTCTCTGCCGCATGGGCGGTCAGGCTTTGGCCGGCGGTAATGTCGGTATGGTTGCCGCTGATCAGGTGGATGTTTTCATTGGCGGTGTGCAGTTGGCTTTGCTCTGTTGCGGTAGCGATACCGGCCGGGGCGGTTTGGATTAAACCTGCCTCTTTCAGGTCTTTAAGGGCGTCTTTCAGACGGCCCCTTTGGGTTTCTTCATCGGTATTGTGGTTGTTGGCCGTTTGGGCGGCTTTGTTCAGGCTTTTGGCCAGGGAGAGTGCTTGTTCAAGTTGGGAGATGGCATCGTCCATATCCAGCACTTTGCCGTTGGCATCCTGGTTTTGTGCGCTGACGAGTATGCCCTTACCTGCCCGTACGGCGCCCCAGCCGTCGGTTCTGAGTTCGAAGCCTTCGCCGTTCTCTCCGCGTTTCT
>ERZ773203.800-NODE-800-length-16949-cov-8.919084_pt1 | contig 16949 bp, 19 predicted proteins | sample MGYA00580529_ERZ773203 | MGnify/ENA primary metagenome ERZ773203 (study PRJEB29015, sample SAMEA2738176) | human oral metagenome | biome: human oral; feature: human-associated habitat; material: saliva | place: China | collected 2177 ... | reverse complement strand
TTGCCCTTCAAAAGGCTGGAAATATCTATACTCGTATTACCAATCCAACAACATCAGCCTTTGAAGAGCGTATCGCAGCCCTTGAAGGTGGTGTAGGTGCACTTGCAACTGCGTCAGGTATGGCAGCTATTACTTATACCATTCTTGGACTTGCTCATGCAGGAGACCACGTGGTTGCAGCTTCAACTATCTACGGTGGTACCTTTAACCTCTTGAAAGAAACACTTCCTCGTTATGGAATCACCACAACTTTTGTTGATATTGATAATCTAGAAGAAGTAGAAGCAGCGATTAAAGACAATACTAAACTTGTTTTGATTGAAACATTGGGTAATCCAGTTATCAATATTCCAGATATTGAAAAAATCGCTGAAATTGCTCACAAACATCAGATTCCATTAGTTGCCGACAATACCTTTGCAACACCTTATCTTATCAATGTCTTCTCACATGGTGTTGATATCGCAGTTCACTCTGCAACTAAATTTATCGGTGGTCACGGTACAACTATTGGCGGTGTCATCGTTGATAGCGGTAAATTTGACTGGGCTGCTTCAGGAAAATTCCCACAATTAGTTGATGAGGATCCAAGTTATCACAATATCAGTTATACTCGTGATGTTGGTGCTGCTGCCTTTATCGTCGCTGCTCGCGTTCAGTTACTTCGTGACATGGGTGCTGCTCTTTCACCATTTAACTCATTCTTGCTTTTACAAGGTCTTGAAACACTTTCTCTTCGTGTTGAACGTCATGTTCAAAATGCAGAGAAAATTGTTGATTTCCTTGTAAATCATCCAAAGGTTGAAAAAGTCAACTATCCAAAACTTCCAGATAGTCCTTACCATGCCTTGGCTAAAAAATACTTACCAAAAGGTGTTGGTTCAATCTTTACTTTCCACGTTAAAGGTGGAGAAGCAGAAGCACGTAAGGTGATTGACAACTTGGAAATCTTTTCGAACTTAGCCAATGTAGCAGACGCTAAATCATTGGTCGTTCATCCAGCAACTACAACTCATGCTCAGTTGTCTGACTCAGATCTAGAAGCAGCAGGAGTAACTAAAAATCAAATCCGTCTTTCAATCGGTCTTGAAAATGTCGACGATTTGATTGAAGATTTGCGTCTTGCACTTGAAAAAATCTAAAAATAACTAGTTTTTATCGAATTAAGGATCCTTCTCACGAATAATAAAGTGAGGAGGATTTTTATGTATAGTATTTCATTTCAAGAAGATTCACTATTACCAAGAGAAAGACTAGTTAGGGAAGGAGTAGAAGCTCTCAGCAATCAAGAATTACTAGCTATTTTGCTAAGAACAGGAACAAAACAGGCTAATGTCTTTGAAATAGCACAGAAGGTTTTAAATAACCTAACTTGCCTAACAGATTTAAAAAAAATGAGTCTACAGGAATTGCAGACTTTATCAGGTATTGGACGTGTTAAGGCGATTGAACTACAAGCTGTGATAGAGCTGGGCTATCGCATACATAAACGCGAAACAGTGGAAATGGAGAGTATACTTAGTAGTCGAAAGTTAGCTAAAAAGATGCAAGATGAGCTTGGAGATAAAAAACAAGAGCACCTAGTGGCGCTCTATCTGAATACTCAAAATCAAATTATTCATCAGAAGACTATTTTTATTGGGTCAGCTACTAGAAGTATTGCTGAACCGAGAGAAATTCTTCACTATGCCCTAAAGCACATGGCAACGTCTGTGATTCTGGTTCATAATCATCCATCAGGAGCAGTAGTCCCTAGTCCTAATGATGACCATGTAACAAAACTTGTTAAAGAAGCCTGTGAATTAATGGGTCTGGTCTTATTGGATCATCTTATTGTCTCACATTCCGATTATTTTAGTTACCGTGAGAAGACGGACCTGATATAGGATTATTTTTTGAAGTTTAGAGGACCCTGCTCAATCGCTTGTAAAGCGTAGGATTCTACATCCTTCATATCAATTTTAGGAAGAGGATCAATTGTTGGGACTAGTAATTTTTCTTGTACGATAAAGTCGACAATCGCATTGAAATCTTTAATTTTATAATACTTTTTTGAGTGGATGAGAATATCTCTGTAAAAAACAATCGATGAACGAAATCTGCCTTTAAATTTGGCATCTGCCTTTTTACAAAATGGTTTCGCCTTTTTAGACCACTCTTTAAGTTGCTTTTGTTTTTCTTTTTGAGATAGTTTATCAAGATTCTCTTTATCCTTAGAAAATGATTGATAACTTTCAGCTGTTAAAAGTCTGTATAGATTAGAAAGTTGAAAGCAAACCTCTATTTTCTTTTCCTTATCAATTAAGAAATGATCAAATTCCTTGCTCTTAACAGATGTGAAAATATTCGTTTCTATATCTCTCAAAATTTCATGAGTAAAAGGGATTTTAAGTTCATTCATAATTAAATAACCAATTCATCGAATTTAAAGTTCATTGACGACATAGTCAAAAAGTGTTTTATCTTTTGGACGATTTTCAAAGAGAAATTCAGGATGCCATTGAACACCGAGATAAGGGAAACCATCCGTAGTTGTCACAGCTTCGATAACACCATCCTTAGGATCATATGCTATAACCTTAAGATTAGGTGCCAAATCTTTAATGCTCTGATGGTGAAAAGAGTTGATATGAGAGATTTCTCCATAGATTTCTCGAAGGATAGTATCAGGTTCGGTAACAAGCCGCTGAGTAGTATATTCAGCAGAAGTATCTTGCCAATGGTCTTCGATATCTTGGTAAAGAGACCCACCCATGGCAACGTTAAAGAGCTGAGTACCACGACAGACAGAAAAAATTGGTTTTTTTTGCTTGATTGCTTCTTTAATGAGTGCTAACTCAAAAATATCACGTTGAAGGTGGTAGTCATCACTATCGATAGCCTTTGGTTCACCATAGTATTTTGGGTCAACATTTTGCCCACCTGTAAGGATAAGTTTATCAATCAAACTGATGTAATAGCTAGCCATTTCTTCATCACCAATCGGTAGGATAAGAGGAATTCCACCAGCTTCTTTAACACCTTCTACAAATCCTTTTGCGGCATAGCTAAGCATGATATCATCATCTGAATGAGCCTTTTCATTTCCTGTAATCCCAATAACTGGTTTATTCATAAATGTTTACACTTTCTAATCCTCTTTACGCATAAAATAGAGGAGAGTTTGAAGTTCACTTGTAAGATCGACATACTGAACAACTACGTCTTTAGGAAGATGTAGGTGAACAGGAGAAAAGCTAAGAATACCTTTGATACCAGCATCAACTAATAACTCAGCAACTTCCTGAGATTTAACACTAGGAACAGTTAGAATCGCTGTCTTTATATTGGCATCCTTGATTTTTTCTTTTATTTGCGATATTCCGTAGATTGGAACACCGTCAGGAGTCTGGGTACCAACCTCAGGATGATCATCTAGGTCAAAAGCCATAACGATTTTCATCTTATTACGCTCGTGAAAGCGGTAGTGGAGGAGGGCGTGTCCCATATTTCCAATACCAACCAGCATAACGTTGGTAATAGAGTTATCATTTAAAAGATCGGCAAAAAAATTCATGAGCTTCTTGACATCATAGCCAAAGCCACGTCTTCCAAGTTCGCCAAAGTAGGAGAAGTCTCGACGAACCGTTGCAGAATCAATTCCAATTGCCTCTGCAATTTGTTTGGAATTAGCTCTTTCAATTTTCTCAGCATTAAATCTTTTAAAAATACGGTAATAGAGAGAAAGTCTCTTTGCTGTTGCTTTAGGAATAGCAGACTGTTTTTCTTTCACAAAATCACAACCTTTCTATTTACTATTTTATAGAAAGTTTGTGAAAATTGCAACAATAACGAAAAAAAACTAAGAAAAATCTTAGTTTAGATATTTTCGTGATAGGTTGTTAAAAAACGATAGAGGTTCCCAAGAAGACCTTGATAGATTTCAACTCCATTGTGTGTTAATGAAGTGATAAGAGTCGTATCAGGAAGGGTTACACAACCCGATAGAGAGAGCATAAGAGCTTCATAGTCTTCATATTCTTGCACACGCTCTACTTGATAGGAGTCCTTGTAAGTTAATCGAAACATAATAATCTTCTATCTTTCGCTTTTTGTAAATACGCCACGCTCAACAAGACTATCCATCAAGAAGTAGAATTTCTCTTGGTGGATATGTGTTTCTTCTGATTTGAAAATATCAACTAAACGCAGACCAGATTTATCAGTGATATTGATTTTCGCGCCTGTTAAGTCTTTATTAATGATAATTTTCAGCTGGAAACCTTCTCCACTATTTGGAACCTTTTCAAGTAGACGTGTCAGTTCATAGTTACCAACTTTAGTTTCAAAAAAAGTATTATCTTTAAGAGTAAATTTCTTTACAGTTGGGCTAAGTGTGTAATCGTAACGGCAATTTTTTAGTTTAATTGTTTGTTCGAATGCCATTGAGTTATCCTCCGATGATATTTTTAAGAGTATTAGCAAGAGTTATCATCTCTTGTTCTGTATTTTGAGGTGAAATGCTGACACGAACGGATTCGTGCAAACGAGGTGAATCTTCTCCGTAGAGTGCCTGAAGAACATGACTGACCTGAACAACACCAGCAGTACAAGCAGAACCAGTCGAGATAGAAATCCCTTCAAGGTCTAGACGAAGTAGCAGTAGGTCGTTTCGTTGTCCTGGAAATCCAATGTTGAGGACATAGGGAAGTTGCTCTTTACCTTGGTTTAGATAGTAGTTTGATCCATCCATTTCAGCTAGAAATGTTTCTTGTAGTTTTTGAACTTTTTCTAAATTAGGCTCTATATGTTCAAGATCATCCTTTAGAGCTGCGACCATCCCTATAATTGCAGGAAGGTTTTCTGTTCCTGCTCTTTTTTTCTGTTCTTGATCTCCACCGTGTAGATAAGAATCAAAATCTGTAGAAGCTGCATAGAGGAAACCAACGCCTTTAGGACCATAAAACTTATGAGCAGAAGCACTGAGAAAATCAATCCCCAATTCTTCAGGGAGAATCTCTAATTTACCCACCGCCTGAACTGCATCAACATGATAAACAGCTGGATGATTTTTTAGAACATCACCAATTTCATCAATCGGTAATAGAGTTCCTGTTTCATTGTTTGCAAACATAGTTGAAACTAGAATGGTATCTTCACGGAGTGCATTTTTGACTTGGTCTGCAGTGATTTCTTGATTTACAGGTTTCAAAACAGTTACTTCAAATCCGAAATTCTCAACCAAATATTCAATTGGTTCAAGAACTGCGTGATGCTCAATAGCAGTAGTAATGATGTGTTTCCCACGCCCTTGGTGGCGAAGGCAGTAACCAATAATTGCTGTATTATTACTTTCTGTACCACCAGAGGTGAAGAAAACGTGCTGTGGCTTTGTTCCTAGTAAACTCGCTAACTCTTGACGCGCTTCTCGTAATAATTTACCTGCTTGACGTCCATGGCTATGAATACTAGAAGGGTTCCCATATGTTTCTTGCATGACTTGAGTCATTGCTGAGATAGCTACAGGTGACATGGGTGTCGTAGCAGCATTATCCAAATAAATCAAAAACTCACCTAATTTCTATTTAAATTTAAATAGTGGACTAACTGGTTTTCTTTCATGAATACGAACCATGGCATCACCAATTAATTCGCTTGCAGTAATGTATTTTACATTTTTTGGTTTTTTACCTTCTGTTACGACAGAATCTGTAACCAAGATTTCTTTGATATTAGCTGCATCAAGCAATTCTGCAGCGCCGTCAACGAAAAGTCCATGACTTGAAACTGCATAGATTTCAGTCGCTCCATCGCGTTCAAGGATTTTAGCAGCTTCAGAGAATGTACGACCAGTATTTAGAATATCATCAATCAAGATTGCTTTCTTGCCTTCAACCTCACCGATAATGTATCCCTGGCTACGTTCAGAATCATCTTGAGCATAGTCGATGATAGCAATCGGTGCATCAAGGTACTCAGCAAGGCTACGAGCACGTTTTACACCTGAATTTTTAGGGCTAACAACAACCACATCTGAACCTGTCAAACCTTTATCACAATAATGTTTTGCAAAAAGAGGAATTGTGTAGAGGTTGTCAACAGGAATATCAAAGAAACCTTGAACCTGAACAGCGTGAAGATCAAGTGTCAATACACGACTAACTCCGGCTTTAACCAACATATTTGCAACAAGTTTAGCTGTAAGGGGTTCGCGAGAAGAAGCGATACGGTCTTGACGAGCATAACCAAAATAAGGCATGACAACATTGATTGTATTTGCACTAGCACGAACACAGGCATCAACAGTGATTAAAAGTTCCATCAAATGATTGCTAACAGGATAAGAAGTAGACTGGATGATATAAACATCATAGCCACGAACACTTTCTTCGATGTTAACTTGGATTTCACCATCTGAGAATTGACGTGATGATAATTTTCCAAGTGGAACACCTGCAGCATCTGCGATTTTTTGAGCAATTTCATGGTTTGATGAAAGTGAAAAAAGCTTCATATTCTTTGTATCTGACATTGATAAACCGTCCTCTATAAACTACGTGAATCAGCAAAAGCAAACAATTTTAAAACAAGTGTTTTCTGTTACAGATTCTAATATTTTTTATCTCTTTTATTTTATCAAAAAAAGTTGATTATTTCAGGATTTTTTCATATTTTCTATAAATCGTACTAATTTTGAAGGTGCTTTCTTGTATTCGATATCATTTGCCTGTAAAAACTCCTGAAAATCAAGACTTCCCTGGTCTCCATTTTCGACTTCCAGCTCTAATTCATAATCAACCACATCGAAGTAGGTACTTTGATCTAGTGCCATCAGTCCGATAGAGGTCTCTTTCTCATAACGAACAGTGGTTAAACAACCTAAAACAACCCATCCACTTGGTGAAACACCTCGATTTGAAAGTTCTTCTAAAATCATACCCTGAGGAAGTTTGCATTCCTCTAAACATTTCTTTGCCTCTTCTAGAGTAAGAGCTTGATTGTATTCCATATTGCCTACAGCTTGAGGAATTTTTATCGTTAATTCAGCGCTATCTTCAAAAGTCCGAATACGCATGGCTATCTTATTGCTACGTAGCTTATAGTCACAAGTATCTAAGTAGTAGTTGTTTTGCGTAATAGGAGTAATATCCGAAAAATATTCTTTTAATTTTATATAGTCTTCTTTTTTTAGAAGAGTTTTTAATTCTATTTCTAAATGTTTCATTTTGAGAACCTTTTATTTTCTTTGAAAGCGATTTATGGTATAATAATAACTGTATTTATTGTATATGATTTTCAAATGAAAATCAAAGAGTAAATGAATATTGTAGCTAAAGAGGGGTGAATCTATAAAATCTATGATTACTGAATGGGAAGAATTTTTAGATCCTTACATTCAAGCTGTTGGCGAGTTAAAAATAAAACTACGGGGGATTCGAAAACAGTACCGCAAACAAAATCGACATTCACCAATTGAATTCGTAACAGGGCGTGTGAAACCTATTGAAAGCATCAAAGAAAAAATGGTTCGTCGTGGAATAACCTATGACACGCTTGAACAAGATTTGCAAGATATTGCAGGATTGCGTGTGATGGTTCAATTTGTAGACGATGTGAATGAGGTTGTATCTATCCTTCGTAAAAGACAGGATATGAGAGTTGTTCAAGAACGAGATTATATCACTCATCGTAAGGCGTCAGGTTATCGTTCTTACCATGTAGTTATTGAATATACAGTCGATACCATAAATGGTGCAAAAACCATCTTAGTTGAGATTCAAATTCGTACTTTGGCAATGAACTTTTGGGCGACGATTGAACATTCACTCAACTATAAATATCAAGGAGATTTCCCAGAAGAAATTAAGGAAAGGCTTGAGATTACCGCTAGAATTTCTCATCAGCTAGACGAGGAAATGAGCAAGATTCGAGATGACATTCAAGAAGCGCAAGCACTCTTTGATCCTTTGCATCGGAAATTAAATGACGGGGTGGGAAATAGTGACGATACAGATGAAGAATACAGGTAAAAGGGTTGATCTGATCGCCAACCGTAAACCTCAAAGTAGAAAAGTGTTGTACGAACTCAAGGATCGTTTGAAGAAGCATAATTTTATACTTAATGATAAAAATCCTGATATTGTTATCTCCATTGGAGGAGATGGAATGCTTCTATCTGCTTTCCACAAGTATGAAGATCAGTTAGATAAGGTTCGTTTTGTTGGGGTTCATACGGGACATCTTGGTTTCTATACTGATTATAGAGACTTTGAATTAGATCAGCTAGTTACTAATTTACAGTTGGATACAGGAGCTAAGGTTTCGTATCCATTATTAAATGTCAAAATTTATCTAGAAAATGGTGAAGTTAAAATCTTCCGTGCTCTAAACGAAGCTAGTATTCGTAGAGCAGATCGAACTATGGTTGCTGATGTCGTGATAAATCACGTCCCCTTCGAACGCTTTCGAGGTGATGGATTGACTGTATCAACTCCAACAGGAAGTACAGCCTATAATAAATCACTTGGTGGTGCTGTCCTACATCCGACCATAGAAGCATTACAATTGGCGGAAATTGCTAGTCTGAATAATCGAATTTATCGAACACTTGGTTCTTCAATCATTGTTCCTAAGAAAGATAAAATCGAACTAATACCAACTCGAAATGATTATCATACTATCTCTATCGATAATAGTATCTATTCTTTCCGAAATATTGAAAAAATAGAGTACCAAATCGACCACCACAAGATTCATTTCGTTGCCACTCCAAGCCACACCAGTTTTTGGAATCGAGTTAAGGATGCCTTTATTGGTGAGGTGGACGAATGAGGTTTCAATTTATTGCCGACGAACATGTTAAGGTAAAAACCTTTCTAAAGAAACATGAAGTTTCCAAAGGTTTACTTGCCAAGATTAAGTTTCGAGGTGGTGATATTCGGGTGAATGGGCATCCGCAGAACGCTACCTACCTCTTAGATATTGGGGATGAGGTTGTCATTGATATTCCTCCAGAAGAAGGTTTCGAGACACTGGAAGCAATTGATTATCCGCTAGATATTCTATTTGAAGATGAGCATTTCTTGGTTATTAATAAACCCTTTGGTGTTGCATCCATTCCTAGTGTCAATCATTCCAATACCATTGCGAACTTTATCAAGGGTTACTATGTAAAACAAAATTACGAGAATCAGCAAGTTCACATTGTAACTAGGCTAGATAGAGATACATCTGGTTTGATGCTATTTGCTAAACATGGATATGCTCATGCAAGGCTAGATAAACAACTTCAGAAAAAAAGTATTGAAAAACGGTACTTTGCTCTTGTAAAAGGAGCAGGTATTTTAGAACCAGAAGGAAATATCATAGCTCCCATTGCGAGAGACGAAGATTCTATCATCACAAGGCGTGTAGCTAAAGGTGGTAAATATGCTCACACAGAATACAAGGTCATAGCATCCTATGGAGACATACATTTAGTCGATATTCGATTACATACTGGGAGAACACACCAAATTCGTGTTCATTTTTCACATATTGGTTTTCCCTTACTTGGAGATGACCTCTATGGAGGAAGTTTAGAGCATGGCATACAGCGTCAAGCGCTACATTGTCATTTCTTATCTTTTTATCATCCTTTTCTTGAAGAACAGTTGGAAATATCATCTCCGCTGCCAGATGATTTTAAGAATTTAATAACTAAGTTATCAATTAATTAATATTAAAGGAGAAAACTCATGGAAGTTTTTGAAAGTCTAAAAACCAACCTAGTTGGTAAAAATGTACGCATCGTTCTACCCGAAGGGAAAGAACCTCGTATCCTACAAGCTACAAAACGTTTGGTGAAAGAAACAGATGTTATCCCAGTTTTGCTTGGTAAACCTGAAAAAATCAAAATCTACCTTGAAATCGAAGGAATTCATGAGGGGTATGAAGTCATCGACCCAGATCATTACGATAAATTCGACGATATGGTTGCTTCTCTTGTAGAACGTCGTAACGGTAAGATAACAGAAGAAGAAGCTACTAGACTCTTGAGTGAAGACGTTAACTACTTTGGTGTTATGCTAGTTTATATGGGCTTGGTTGACGGTATGGTTTCAGGTGCACTTCACTCAACTGCTGCAACTGTTCGCCCAGCACTTCAAATCATTAAAACTCGTCCAAATGTAACTCGTACTTCAGGTGCTTTCTTAATGACTCGTGGTTCAGAACGTTATCTTTTCGGAGACTGTGCAATCAACATTAATCCTGATGCTGATGCCCTAGCTGAAATTGCTATTAACTCAGCAATCACAGCTAAAATGTTTGGTATCGAGCCAAAAATTGCAATGTTAAGTTACTCAAGTAAAGGTTCTGGTTTCGGTGAAAACGTTGATAAAGTGGTAGCAGCTACTAAACGTGCACACGAATTGCGTCCTGACCTTGAAATTGATGGAGAATTGCAATTTGACGCTGCCTTCCACCCTGAAACAGCAGCTTTGAAAGCTCCAGGAAGTAAAGTGGCTGGACATGCAACTGTCTTCATCTTCCCAAGTATCGAAGCAGGAAATATTGGATACAAGATTGCAGAACGTCTAGGTGGTTTCTCAGCTGTAGGACCTGTTTTACAAGGTTTGAATAAGCCAGTTAATGACCTTTCACGTGGATGTAGCTCAGATGATGTTTATAATCTTACTCTCATCACTGCAGCACAAGCTATTTACCAATAAAATTTCCAAAGCCCCACTTCTTTAAGAGGGGCTTTTCTAGTCTTTTAATTGTCTAACACCCTGCAAAACTAGCTAAATTATGGTAAAATAGATAGTAATCATCTATGATTTATCGATTAAGTTTGTATGAAGAAAAGGAAATAGAATGGCTATTATTCAATGGTTTCCTGGCCATATGTCAAAAGCGAGAAGACAGGTTCAGGAAAATTTAAAATTTGTTGATTTTGTGACAATTTTAGTAGATGCACGTTTGCCTTTGTCAAGTCAAAATCCAATGCTGACTAAAATTGTAGGAGATAAACCAAGGCTCCTGATTTTAAACAAGGCAGATCTTGCTGACCCAACCCTTACAAAAGAATGGCGTCAACACTTTGAAGCACAAGGAATACAAACACTAGCCATTAATTCAAAAGAGCAAGTTACAGTTAAAGTGGTTACAGACGCTGCCAAAAAGCTTATGGCAGATAAAATCGCTCGTCAAAAAGAACGTGGGATTCAAATTGAAACCTTGCGTACCATGATAATCGGTATTCCAAACGCTGGTAAATCAACTCTGATGAACCGTTTGGCTGGTAAGAAAATTGCTGTAGTTGGTAACAAACCAGGTGTGACAAAGGGCCAACAATGGCTCAAAACAAATAAAGATTTGGAAATCTTGGACACTCCAGGGATTCTCTGGCCAAAATTTGAAGATGAAACCGTTGCTTTAAAGTTGGCTTTAACTGGAGCTATCAAGGACCAGTTGCTTCCAATGGATGAAGTGACGATTTTTGGTCTTAATTACTTTAAAACACATTACCCTGAAAAGCTTCAAGAACGTTTTAAACAAATGAATCTGGACGATGAAGCTCCTGAAATCATCATGGATATGACACGTATCCTTGGTTTCCGTGATGATTACGATCGCTTCTATAATCTCTTTGTTAAGGAAGTTCGTGACGGAAAACTAGGTAACTATACCTTAGATACATTGGATGATCTCGATGGCAACGATTAAAGAAATAAAAGAAGAATTAGGGAAGATAACTGAACTTGATAGTCCCTTGTTTAAGAAATTTGAAAAAGATTCTCGTACTGGTGTACAAAAGGAAATTAAAAAGCGTAAGAAATCTATTCAAGCTGAAATTGATGAAAATCTCCGCTTAGAAGCCATGTTATCTTATGAAAAAGAACTTTACGTTCAAGGTATTAGTTTAATTGCGGGTGTAGATGAAGTTGGTCGTGGTCCCTTAGCTGGGCCTGTCGTTGCCGCAGCAGTCATATTGCCAAAAAATCGTAAAATAAAAGGCTTGAATGACAGTAAGAAGATTCCTAAGAAAAAACACGAGGAGATTTTTCAGGCCGTTAAGGACAATGCACTAGCAATTGGTATTGGAATTATGGACAATCAAGTCATTGATCAGGTCAATATCTATGAAGCAACTAAACTAGCTATGAAAGAAGCTATCTCTCAGCTTGACCCTCAACCAGAACACCTTTTGATTGATGCAATGAAGTTGGATTTGCCGATTTCTCAGACATCCATCATCAAAGGAGATGCGAATTCCCTATCCATTGCAGCAGCATCGATTATTGCTAAGGTTACCAGAGATAAGATTATGGCTAACTATGACCAGGAATTTCCAGGTTATGATTTTTCTCAAAATGCTGGTTATGGAACAGCAAAACATTTAGAAGGTTTAGAAAAGCACGGTGTTACACCGATTCATCGCACAAGCTTTGAACCGATTAAAACGATCATTTCAGAAACTAGTAAAAGATAATTAAAGGAGAGAATTATGGAGGAACAGTCGGAAATACTTAGTTCCAAGAAAGAATTTGCCTTTGCAACAAGTACAATCCTATCACAAGTAGGGCGAGGTATTATTGTTGGATTAGTCGTAGGACTTATTGTTGGGTCATTTCGTTTTTTGATTGAAAAAGGCTTTCATGTCGTTCAAGGACTATATCTAGACCAAGAAAATCTACTTCGAAATCTATTGATCATTTTATTGTTTTATATTCTAATTTGCTTGCTTAATGCCAAATTAACACGCTCGGAAAAAGATATCAAAGGTTCTGGTATTCCTCAAGTTGAGGCAGAGTTAAAAGGTCTCATGTCTCTCAACTGGTGGAGTGTGCTTTGGAAGAAATACATCCTTGGTATTTTAGCAATCGCTAGTGGACTCATGCTCGGTCGTGAAGGTCCAAGTATTCAACTAGGCGCCGTAGGAGGCAAAGGAATTGCTAAGTGGCTCAAGTCTAGCCCTGTCGAAGAACGTTCTTTAATCGCGAGTGGAGCTGCTGCTGGACTTGCTGCAGCCTTTAATGCACCGATTGCAGGGTTATTATTTGTAGTAGAAGAAGTCTATCACCATTTTTCAAGATTTTTCTGGGTTTCTACCTTGGCAGCCAGTCTGGTAGCAAACTTTGTCTCTCTTCTCATCTTCGGCTTAACACCTGTTCTGGATATGCCGGATGACATCCCTCTCATGAGTTTGAGTCAATATTGGATTTACCTGCTAATGGGTATTTTTCTTGGACTCTCAGGTTTTCTTTATGAAAAAGCAGTTCTGAATGTCGGAAAAGTTTATGATTGGATCGGGAAAAAGGTTCACATTGACAAAGCTTATCATCCTATTTTTGCTTTTATTCTTATTATCCCAGTAGGAATTTTTCTACCTCAGATACTTGGTGGCGGGAATCAAGTTGTCTTATCCTTAACAGAACAAAATTTTAGTTTCCAAATTCTCTTACTTTACTTTATCATTCGCTTTATCTGGAGCATGATCAGTTACGGAAGTGGACTGCCAGGTGGTATTTTCTTACCGATTTTAGCATTAGGTTCTTTACTTGGTGCCCTAGTAGGCGTTATTTGTGTCAATCTTGGGCTTATTAGCCAGCAGCATTTTCCTATATTTGTAATTCTTGGAATGAGCGGTTATTTTGGGGCTATCTCAAAAGCACCTTTGACAGCTATGATTCTTGTAACTGAAATGGTTGGTGACATCCGAAACCTCATGCCTTTAGGTATAGTGACCCTAGTTGCCTATATTGTCATGGATCTGCTCAAAGGGGCACCTGTCTATGAAGCTATGTTGGAGAAAATGTTACCTGAATCAGCAACTGATGATGGAGAAGTTACACTAATTGAAATCCCGGTTTCAGACAAAATAGCTGGTAAACAAGTACATGAACTCAATTTACCTCATAATGTCCTCATCACAACCCAGGTACATAACGGTAAAAGTAAAACAGTTAATGGATCTACAAGGATGTATCTAGGTGATATGATTCATCTCGTAATTCCAAAAAGTGAAATTGGGAAAGTAAAAGATTTGCTTTTATAGCAGTATTAATTTACATAATTTTTATTACGAAAAGTTATAATATATTTTGAAAGGTTTCTCTATGAAAAAAAATAAGGCAATTTTGGTATATTTGCTAGGAACATTTATCCAATTAGTATCAGTTTGTCTAGTTTTCTTTCTATTGAATCGTTATTCTGTTCAGTCTAATGTATTAACTATTTCAGTAATCATTCTAGGTGGAATTTCTTCAGCTCTTTGGGGAATAATTGTTGCTAATCGATATTTTCATATTCATTTTAAGAAGATTTTAAAAGATTTTTTTAACATTCATACTAGTTATAAACACTATTTATTATCTTTCTTCCTAATTATATTTGATTTTTCTTTCATATTGTTTGGTGGGAAAATGTTAGAATTTAACTGGTATCTCCCTTTTTTGATGTTCTTCAAATTTATTTTATTTGGAGGAATAGAAGAGATTGGATGGCGATATGTATTCCAACCAATTTTACAAGAACATTTGCCGTATTTCCTCTCAACAATCTTAACTTTTTTAGTTGGGCTATTTGGCATCTGTTGTACTTTTACATAGATGGTTCTCTGGCAATATTACAATTGACGCCGTTTTTAATTGGATTACTGACAAATTCTTTCATACTATCAGCACTATATATTAAAACAAACAATCTCTGGATTTGTGTAATGACTCATTCAATTATTAATGTCTTGTCTCAACTAACCATAGATACTAATCAATACGAAACTTACTTGATAAAAATCTTCGTCATCTTAGTTTCGTGCTATATGGTAATGAATAAAAAAGAAGAGTATAGTCGTAACTGATTGTATTAGTAAACTTTCATCTTAATAAAATGAAATATAAAACTCCAAAACCAAAAAAATTTTTGGTTACAAACTATACACTAGCAAAACTAAAAGTTTATGTACAATTGACTTAACGTGAGCTAAACTATTGATACAACTGAATTAGAAGCATAAAGTACATTCTTTAAGGAGTGTACTTTATTTTTATTTTGTACATTATTTTGAAGTGTTATTTTGTATATTTTCTAGTTCATAACATCATCTGATTTAAGGAATTGATTTGTACATTTTTAATCTAATAGGTGCAGAAGAAGTAGTAGTTCAATTGTACATTTTTTGCTACTCATTTAAGGTCTTATTGATAGTAAGATATAGATTTTTACTCGTGGTGCTAGTTAATCTCAAAGTATCTCAGATTATAAGTCAGTACAATTTGCTCCATTCTCAACTGCAATCCTGTTAAGCCTCTAGCTAATGTTTGTTCGACATCAGAAAAAGCACAAAGTTCTGAAAATCGAGTTTCAATAGTCCGTCTCATAGCCATTAGTTTCCAATGATTATGTTGTTTAGTTCTTACCATATTTTGACGTAAAGGCGTCCAAAGATGGTAACCTTTCTGTTTCAACTGTTCTCTGACTTCATAGCTAAGATAAGCTAAATCAGCTAAAACATAGGGTTGAGAACAATTTTCTAGTAAGTCATCAACTGTCCTAATATCATGTACTGAGGCAGGCGTTACAACATAATTCAGAATATAGCCTGATAGGGTGACCAGCATATGTACTTTGAATCCATAGAACCAAAGGTGCTTAGAGGAATTGTAACCAATGTCGGCTAGTTCATTAAAATCATGTGCTCTATGGTTACGGACTGGTTGACAAAGTGATAAGAGGAAACTATCTATGATGACAATGTTGACAATGTTATTGGGAGAAATTTGAGTATTTATGGCTTGCCGAATAATTTGGACTAACCAAATCAACTGCCTTGACCGCTGATTAAACCGACTTCTTTCAAGGAGATACCCACTAGGATTCTTGTTTAGAAGCACCGAATCAATCAAGAAGGATCACCCAGAGGTTCCAGCATTTGAAGAATATGACGAGCTACTTGAAGCAATAAAAAAATCCCTATAAAGGGATTTTTTTATACCTATAATACCTTGTGCAAAATAGTCGTATATATCAAAATCAGAGTCACGTTACCTACTATTAGACCAAAAGTCGCAAGCAAGGTCTTTGCTGTACCCGGCTTAAAATCTGCACTAATAAAATATGGCCAAAAGCATACCATTGGGAGAATGGCTATTAACACACATACATAGGCAGGAAAACTTGTCCAAAGAAAGCGTGTCGTCTCTAACCAGTGACCCCATGAAGGTATCATTATTTTGCTTATAGTAAAAAGTATGCATATAAGGTGGACCATCAGAAGATAAATAGCATACTTTGTCTTACTTAGTACTTTTTTATTTTTCATTTTGCCTAATTATCCCTGCAAATTCTTCTATCGCTCTGCTGCAATATTAGAACTAAAATTAAAATTAACTATATCATTATTCGAATCAAGGTCTAAATTCATAAAATAATGATTCCAAAAAAATTCATTGTTACCTGCTCCCCACTGCACGCCATAATGACCCAAATATTCATCTCTTGGCTCGCTTGGAGTCAGCCATATTTTTTTACCAAATACTTTCGTGAACTCGTTTTCGTCAAGCTTCTTTAGCAAATCTATACCATCTATATTATATGAAATTCCATATTTTTTGGCAACAGCTGTGCACTCAGAATCGAAGCAAACCTGCGTAACTACACAGTCCTTCAGCTCCGTATTCTTCCTCTTATCTCCGTAAACACCTATACATCCGAGAACTACATTCTTCTTTACAAGAAGATAGGTAGATCGCGTAACTGCTGAGTCATATGACTTAAAGCCGTTTGGTACGCTAACCCCCGATCCTTGGTATATAGAATAGCTTCCCGTTGTCAAAAGATCATTATAATTAGGATAATCATGTCTACCATTTGACACATAGATTTCAAACCCCTGGTCTATCAAATCCGAAATCTTAGTCTCTGTAAGATGAATTTCAGTTCCGTCAATTTTAAGTGGAGGTGCGTTATCAGGTAGACCTATAATT
>ERZ773203.797-NODE-797-length-16983-cov-3.624291_pt1 | contig 16983 bp, 17 predicted proteins | sample MGYA00580529_ERZ773203 | MGnify/ENA primary metagenome ERZ773203 (study PRJEB29015, sample SAMEA2738176) | human oral metagenome | biome: human oral; feature: human-associated habitat; material: saliva | place: China | collected 2177 ... | reverse complement strand
ACATAGAGAAATAAGATCAACTTGTTCTCCCTCGGTAGGATATTAAGGCTAACACCCCCTACTGTCTTCGGTCGCATTCAACTAAAAAATAGTTTACAGGAACCAAAAGCACTTGTCAACTATTTTTTTCAATTTTAGATATTTTTTACTTACTCTCCTAAAATAAGTTTTGTCAATTCTTCAGAAGTTACTGCTCCAAAATATTCTGTTAACTCAAATGTGTCTAACACAGCTTTAATATCTTCTTCAACCATACGAACGCCCATTAATTGAGTTTCTACATCTTGAATTTCACGTTTAGAGAAGAAATCCCCACGAATACTACATTTTGTAATTCTTCCTTGTTCTACTTCTAAATAAACTTGAATTGTTCCTGCTTTAAATCTTCCATCACGATAGTCGCTATATTGTGGAGATTCTCCATAATTCCAGTCCCAATTTTTATACTTTTTAGCTGTTAATTCATCAATAGCTTTCCAATCTTCTTCCGTTAACACATAACGTTTCGCTTCATCTATTGAATCAATTCCTAATAGCTTGCAAGTCATTAAGTTTTTAAATTCATCAATTGTAATTTCTTGATATTCTGGTGCTAAATTTGGGCGAATTGAGCCTACTCTAGCTCTTGTTGATTGAATCCCTTTTGATTGTAATTTCTTTTTATTTGGATTCAAAACTTTTTCCATTGCATCATAATCAACATCTAATAGTAAAGAATAGCCTCCATAAACACGACCATTACTAATCGTCATTGCAGCTCCAGAAACTTTTTTCCCATCAATAGTTAAGTCATTTCGACCAGTTTGTTCCACTCCAGTTGCACCTAACTCATGCAGCGCTTGAATCGCCGGAGCATATGTTCTCTTGAAATCTCCAAACACTCCATTATCTTGAATTAAATAACAAACATTAACAGCACCTGAATCTACATATACAGCGCCACCACCAGTATCTCTTCTAACTACTTGAATATTATGCTCTTTTAAAAATTGTTCATTCACTTCTGCAACTGTATTTTGGAATTTTCCAATTTCCACTTTTGGATCACAGTAATATGGGAATAAAATATCATCATCTAAAAATACATTTTGTTGGACATATACTTGCATCGCAAGAGCTACTGCTCCATCTGTAACATACTTTCCATTTCTAATTGGTTCAATCAAATACATAAAGCTTTCCTTCTTCCTTTAATAATTGATGTGTTTCGTGTATTAATGTTGCAATATTTTCCGATAATAGTAGGGTGCGATTTCGAATGGCTAAAGGCACTCGATAATGTTTATGGTTCATACTCACATAAACTGCATTTGGATTTTCTGTAACTTTCTTTTGGAATGGTGTTTTAATAAATTGTGGCGTTGTAAATCCAATTCCAATTTCTAAATAGACTACTTTTCCTGTCTCATATTGTTTTAAAAAAGCATCATAACGAGCTTTTTGTTCAAAGAAATCTGCAGATTCCACCATCCCTTTTTCAGCATTACGCTTATTAATCTCTAATGGTGCGCCACATTCTGGACAAAACGGAATTAATTCATACGGGACTTTCATATCTTTTTGCCTTGCAATCATTTCACGAATTAGCTCATCTTTTCGATAAGTTTGCGGATGACAGTGTTGGCTACATTGTAGCAGTCCGTATTCTCCTTGAATATGAAATACTTTCTCCATATCAAATCCAGCTACTTCAAAGGCATTGTCAGCATTCGTAGTAATAATATGATACGGTTTTGTTTCAAGCATTTCTTTCAACTCTACATAAGCTGCTCCCACTGGTTGATCTAAGTAATTCAATGCAATAAAACGACTTTGAAAAGACCAGTACTCTTCCCAACTGGCAAATTGAAATAAACTTGCTTGTAACATATCTAATAATTGATACTTTTCAATAAAATCTGGAAAAGCTGACTCAAAACGTTCCCCAATATAAGTAAATCCATCCGCAGCAGACATTCCTGCACCAATCCCTACAACAATAGCATCTGCTTCTTCAAACAAACTTTTTAATTGTTGTGCCTGATTTTCCATCTTTTGTATCGGTGTAATCCACTCCACTACTTCCCCTCCTTTCTAACATAATGATAATAATTTTTCATAGGTCATTTGTTCTTCATTTGTATACGTTGATAAAATCAACGTTTCTGGGAAGACATGTTGCTTAGCCCAGCCTTTTACAACTGAGACTGCAATTTGTGCAGCATCTTCTATTGGAAAACCAAATTGACCCGTTGAAATTCCACAAAAAGCAATACTTTCTAACTTCATTTCTTCTGCTTTCTTTAAGCAACTCATATAACATTTCTCTAATAATTGTTTTCGAATAGGCGTAACGGACTTTCCAGGGGGAACAAAAGGCCCCACTGTATGAAAAACATACTTACACGGTAAATGAAAACTTGGTGTCACCTTCACAGTTCCCACCGGTTCTTTTTTCCCTTGCCCCAGTTGGATTTGATGACAACATTCTCTTAAATTGACCCCTGCAAACGTATGAATTGCATTATCAATACAACGATGATTTGGAATAAAACATCCTAACAAATCACTATTCGCCGCATTTACAATTGCATCCACTTCTAAATGACATAAGTTCCCATGATATAATTTTATTTTCTCTTCATTGGTATCTTGGCAACTTTCCAATCCAACAATTGCCCCCGTATGGTATTGCTTTAAATAAGCCTCTTCCAATTCTAAATAACGAATATCTGCTTGAATAGCAGGTCGAATATTGACCAATCCTCGCCAAATTTCTTCTAAATCTTTTTCTGATTTTTCAGAAAAATCCGGAACAACTTCACCTTTTTCCTCCATCAAAAAAGCAATCATTTGCTGTAATCGATTAACCTGTGTATCTTTATTCATCTTCTAATGCCATAAATTGTGCTTCATCAACATCTGTTAATATGACTAACCAATGTTCTTCTGGTTTTTCAGAGTTTAATAATGTTGGCTCATCTACTGCAGCTTTGTTATATGCCACTACTTTTCCTCCAATTGGAGTCACAATAGACATCACTGTTTTTGAAGCTTCAATACTAACGATTTCTTCCTCTGCTTCTAACACTTCATCTTGGCTAAATTGAACAAAACCAATTGTACCCACATCATCTTGTAATTCTGGTGTCATACGAATCGTATAACGGTCTCCTTCTTTATCAATCCATAAAAAATTTGCAAATTTTCTCATTTTATTCATCCTTTCTATTGATACAATTGTGCGAATAATTCTAATGCACGTTTACGGTTTTCAAACCCTCCAACTAATGGAATCATTAATAATTCATCCGGATTACAAACTTGGCATAATTCATCCAGTTGTGCTTTTACTGCCTGAGAATCTCCAACAATTAACCGTTGACGATTGTCCTCGATTGTTTTTCTTTCTGCTGGAGTTACTTCTCGACTCTCTACATCCGTATTTGTTGGGAATGTTTCGAATTCACTAAAATCTTGTTTCCCTAACATCCATAAGTCTAACGCTTGAGCCATCTCTTCTGCTTTTTCTTCAGCATCTGCAATCACTACAAAAACTGCTAAAATAAAACGAGAGGCTGATCCATTTACCGATTCAAACTCTTTACGGTAAGCTTCTGATAATTCTTTTGCTAATACAAGAGGCTCTTGAGGAATATAGGGGAAAACTCCATAAACAAATCCTAAGCCATTTTTTGCAGCAATATGAACAGATTCACCACCCATTCCTAATAAAAATTGTTCCGGAACTCTCTTTTTATAAGGAACCGCTTCATTTGTTTGGATGATTTCCTGTACATCAGCTACCCATTCACCAAACTGAGATTTAGTATAATGACTTTTCAAAGCTGTTGAAACAGATTTTGTGCCAATTGAATTTCCTAATCCGATATCGATTCTTCCAGGAAATAGCACTTCTAATGAGTGCATCACTTCAGCTACTTTATATGGTGCATAATGCAAGCCCATAATGCCTCCTGAACCAACATGAATATTCTTTGTTTGAGAAGCAATCGCTGGAATCACCACTTCAGGTGTACTTATCGACAAAGCTTTTACTTGATGGTGTTCTGCTACCCAAAAACGTGCATAGCCTAATTCTTCTGCTATTTTAGCTAATTGAATCGTCTCTTGAATAGCTTCTTCATTTGTTTTTCCAAAATCAACAACGCCATAATCCAGTACACTAATTTTCATCGACAGCTCTCCCCTTATAGTTAACTTCCAAACTTCTAAAGAAATCTCTAGCATCTTTATGAAGCGACTCTCCAAAATCCATTAAAGGCACAATATCTTTAAACGCAGCTTGAGGAATCGCTAATTCTTCTAGATTCTCTGGTTTAATCGACAATTGAATTTCTTCTGATTTACCTTCTTTAATTTTTTCGGCAAATTCAGGATCTGTAATAAATGGAGTCGATAAACCAACAAGGTCGGCATGCTCTAACGCTTCTAACGCTTTTTCTTGACTATTAATCCCACCAGAAGCAATCACCGCAACTTTTCCTTTTAAAGCTTTATAAATCACAGCATTCACTAATTCACCTTGATGAGGACCTTTTGCACGAATTTTATTTCGAAATACATCATGCCCCCAACTCGCAATCGCTAAATAATCAATCGAAGCAATTGTTAGAGCTTGATGGAAAAATTCTAAAAACTCATCGATACTATAACCAATTTGATTTCCTCTAGTTTCTTCAGGAGTCGCTCTAAACCCTAATATAAACTGTTCACCCGCATATTGCTGAATCGTTTCTTGAACGACTTTCAACACTTCTATCCCAATACGAGAACGATTTTCTAGAGATTGTGATCCATATTCATCTGTTCGCTCATTTGAAAAGGTAGAGAAGAATGTTTGAATTAACAATCGTTGAGCAGAAGAAATTTCCACTCCATCAAATCCTGCTTCAATCGCAATTTTAGTTGCACGACGATAATCTTCAATCACTTGATGAATTTCTTCAATCGTCATCTCATGCACTTCATGCGGAAACGGTGATTGTAATTTCATCGCACTAGGACCTACAACCGTTTTATCTCGATTCAATGCATGACTGGCAAAACGTCCCGCATGGGTTAATTGTAAAATAACCGTCGCTCCTTGAGATTTCATTTCCTGAGCTAATTTCTTCAACCCTGGAATAGCCGCCTCATCCATCGCACTAAATCCAAATTCAAATAGTTGCCCTTGTTTATTGACGTACGCTGCCCCTGTAATTTGTAAAGCAGCAGAACCTGCACGTCTCTTTGCATATAATAAATCATCTTGCGTAATATACCCTTCTTCCGTTGAAGAATTCGTCACCATTGGCGATAATACAAAACGATTGTCTAATACAATATTCCCCTTCAAAGTAAAAGGTTCAAACAATGCATCTATTGTTTTCATTTTTAAACACCTTCCTTAACCACACATACTTCTATTGTATCACTTTTCTGACTTCATGCTGGAAATTTTTTGATTTTTATGAAAACTTCCATAGCTCATCTTGTTCCCACTGTTCAGCAATCATTAGCAATAAATCCTCTTTACCTTTTGCAGCAACTAACTGCACTCCAATTGGCATCCCGTCACTTGAACAACCAACTGGAAGACTAATTGCCGGTTGACCTGTAATATTCATTCGTTGCGTGAACGGGGTATCTTCCACACTCGACTCAAACATTTTCCAGACAACTTCTTGACGTTCTTCGTGTGATAATTCATGAATATGCTCCATCTTAGCGATTAAAGTATTATCTAAAGTGTACGCATCTTGTTTTGGTGCAGTATTCGCAACCGTCGGTAACAATAACACATCATACGTATCATGAAGTTGCATCATTGCTTCCGCATAACGATCCCAATCCCCCGCAACTCGTGCATAATCCGCCCCCGTCACCATTAAGCCACTTTGATACATCACCCATGTCATCAATTCCATATCGAAACGAGTCATTTGACGTTGCAATTGTTTCTCCATTTTTTGAAACATCACAACAGTCTCTGCCCCACTAATGAGATAAAACCCTTTTTGAAGTTCAACTCCATTAATCGGATCTTCTGTTATTTCATTGACTTCATGTCCATCTAATTCAAATTTCTGCGCCATTTGACGAACAACTTGTTCCACTTCACTGGAAACTTTTCCCCCAATCGGATGCTTTAATAACATCCCCACTTTCAACGGACAACTTAATTTAGTGGAAAATAAATTTTCTTTTTGCAATAAAGGCAATGGAAAAGGACTCTCTAATTGACACGTTTGCAAATGCCATAACAAATTCCGAGTATCTCTCACCGTTTTTGTTAAAGCAAATTGAACCGTCGCTCCATTCCACCCACGATAAGAACCAGGTCCCACCGGAACACGCCCACGAGTCGGCTTCAACCCAATCAAACCATTATGACTAGCAGGTACCCGAATTGAACCTCCCCCATCACTTGCAGCTGACATTGGAGAAATCCCTGCAGCAACAATTGCAGCAGCTCCACCACTAGAACCACCTGCATTTACTGTATCATCTAAAAAATGACGTACAGAACCATGTAACTGAGCATCACTCACCATTTTATATCCAAACTCAGGCGTATTCGTTCTTCCTAATATAATGAATCCAAGTTCTTCTAGACGTTTCACAAAATTACTTGTTTCATGACAAATATAATCTTTAAACAAACGAGAACCATAGGTACAGGGTGTCCCTTTTTTCTCTTGTCCTAAGTCTTTTAAAAATAAAGGAACTCCCGCAAAAGGTTGATTATTCACTCGAAACTTCTTCGCTTCTTCTATTGCTTCTTCATAGCGTGTCGAAACAATCGCATTTAATCTCGGATTCAATCGCTCCGCCTTTTCAATCGTTTCTAACACCAATTCCAATGAACTTACTTGTTTATCACGAACCACTTGCGCCATACTAGTCGCATCACGAAACATCTCAACACCCTCTTTCACAATCTTTCGCATTGTCATTATATACATGTACGTTCTTTATTGGCAATGAGAATGCATGGAAAAAAGTTCTCATAGTAACATTTATCCAAGTAATTCCCCTAACGAAGCTGCTGCCGTCTTTCAGCTACTATTCCAAAAAGTCTCTTGTTAACGTATCTTATTTACAAAATAAAAGATTTAAAAAACTTTTAAACGTCCCCCTCCTCAAATCAAAAAAAATAAAAAGGACTTCCAATAGTAGCAGCAGTACTAGAATCTGCTTTTTCAGATTCTAGTACTGGAAAATTCGAGACCCTAGGCTCGAATTTTAGGCATGAGACTCGCTCGGCGAGGCTGCTGCCGTCTTCAGCTACTATTCTACGAAGTCCTTTTTATATACACAAAAAAGAGCCGAGACAACTCGACTCTTTTCTTATTGTTAAAATTATAGAGAAGCTACGTCTACTTTAACCCCAGGGCCGAAAGTAGTTGTCACAGCAACGTTACGTACGTATTGACCTTTAACTGTAGCAGGTTTGATACGTAATAATGTTTCGTGAATTGTTTTGAAGTTTTCTACTAATTTTTCATCTGAGAATGAAACTTTACCGATTGGAACGTGGATGTTACCAGCTTTGTCAACACGGTAAGTTACTTTACCAGCTTTGATTTCTTCAACAGCTTTAGTTACGTCCATTGTAACAGTACCTGTTTTAGGGTTTGGCATTAAGCCTTTAGGTCCTAATACACGACCTAAACGACCAACTTCACCCATCATGTCAGGTGTTGCAACGATAACGTCGAACTCAAACCATCCGCCTGCGATTTTTTGAGCTAATTCGCTGTCACCAACGTAGTCTGCACCAGCTGCTTCAGCTTCTTTAGCTTTTTCACCTTTTGCGAATACTAATACGCGTTGAGTTTTACCTGTTCCGTTTGGAAGCACAACTGCTCCACGTAATTGTTGGTCAGCTTTCTTTGGATCTAAACCTAAACGGTATGCAACTTCTACAGATGCATCAAATTTAGCGAAATCTGTTTCTTTTGCTAATGCGATTGCTTCTTCAACTGAGTAAGCTTTAGAAGAATCGATTTTTTTAGCGGCTTCTAAATATTTTTTGCTTTTCTTTGCCATTGTATAATTTCCTCCTATTGTGTGGTTTTAACGGTTTTACCTCCCACAAAGTCCATGAGTGAAACACTCGTGCTAGGGACTTTTGGAAGCTGCATTTGTTTTTAGCCTTCTACTACAAATCCCATTGAACGGGCTGTACCTTCGACCATGCGCATAGCAGCTTCTACGTCTGCTGCATTTAAGTCAGGTGCTTTTAATTCAGCAATTTCTCTAACTTGATCACGAGTTACAGTAGCAACTTTTTTCTTGTTTGGTTCGCCTGAACCTTTTTCTACTTTAGCAGCTTTCTTTAATAATACTGCTGCTGGTGGTGTTTTACAGATGAAGTCGAATGAACGGTCTTCATAAACTGAAATCACAACCGGAATGATTAAACCTGCTTGGTCAGCTGTACGAGCATTGAATTCTTTACAGAATCCCATGATGTTCACTTGTGCTTGACCTAAAGCTGGACCTACTGGTGGAGCTGGAGTTGCTTTACCTGCAGGAATTTGTAATTTAACTAGTTTTACAACTTTTTTAGCCACGAGACATTACCTCCTTGATTGTTTCGTGCGTGGTTTAATGGAGATGAAGATTTCTCCTCCCACGTTTTGTTCCAGTGCACATAAATGCACCTTGATATTCTAGCAAGAATTCTTGTGAAATGCAAGATATTTTGTCACTTTTTCTATATATTTTTTGATAATTATTGATGATCTCTAAAATAACAAACTTTTAGATCAATAAAACGTTGTAAATCCCTTAATAACTGGAATAATGTTGCACGATATTCAAATTCATCTCTCGTTTGTGGTAAATCCAAGTTTCTAAATTCATCAATATAATCTTGAATTTCATCCATTAAAGATACCCCTGTATTCATTAAATGCAATTGTTCTCCAGTTGAACGAAACATTTCAGCAAGTAGCTCCGCTTCCCTAGCAGGACAATGAAAATCATTTAAATTTTTCGCCATTACTTCTAATAATTGTAATTGTTCAGCACGCATTTCAAAATAACATAAATCCTTATTAAATTGACTAAATAATTGATTTTCACTTTCGATATACAATAATTTTTGCGCTTCAGTTAATGTTGCTTTTGCTTCTGAAATTAATTTAGCATCATTTGTGCCATTACCTTCTCTTAAAAATGAAGCCATTAAACATAGAATCTCACGAAGTTTTGCTTCGATTTCCTCTCTTTTCTTTTCAATCTCTTGTTGGTAACTCGGCATATACCAGTTGACTAAAATTGCTACACCGGCTCCAATAATTAAAATTAATGCTTCATTAAGTAATAAACTTGGAGTTATCTCCTTACTTAACCAAATATGAATTGCTAGTACCGAACTTGGTGCAATTCCTACTTCTACTTTAAACAAAAAGGCTAGTGGAATGAAAATTAGTAAATAAACCCCAAAACCAACTGTCGAATGTCCAAGTAGCAAAAATACACACACTGCTATTGTTAAAGCTAATGACATGGAAATAATTCGTTTCCAAGCAATAACAATCGAAGACTTTCTTGTATCTACCACACTCAATATCGCAATAATAGAAGCAACAGAAGCTGAAGATAAGCCTATCGTTTGTGCAACTACTAAAGCTCCAAATGCCGCCAATATCATTTTAATTCCTTTTAATACCATTTATTTTCCCCCTTTCTAAATTTAACAATTGTTCTTTTCTATGAACTCCACCTGCATATCCGGTTAATGCTCCATTTTTCCCTAGCACTCGATGACATGGAATGAGAATACTAATTGGATTTTTTCCAACTGCTTGCCCAACTGCTTGAGCCGAGTATGTTGCTACACCTTTTTCTTTTGCTATTCTCTGCGCAATTTCTCCATAAGTCATCGTTTTGCCATACGGAATTTCTTGCAAAATCTTCCAAACTCTTTCTTGAAAAACAGTTCCTTTTGGCTGTAACAGAATCGTTATCGGAGTTTCCTCACCAGAAAAATAACGTTCTAACCAAGTTTCGACTTGCCCAAAAATCGGTAAATCATCTTTTATCTCAATATCACGGTTGTCCTTAGCATCATTCACTTGCCCTACAAACCATAATCCTGTTAATGACTTTCCATCACTTCTTAATCGAACTTCTCCCAGAGGGGTTTGTATAATTCTTTCAAACACTTCTCAACCTCCCATTCCTCAGAATAAAAATAGTATACTCCATTTACTTACAAAAAAAGAAGTGGTATGTTTGTATTACTAATATTTTTAAGGAGTTTTTATGATTTTACACCAAGCATACTTACACATTTTTGATAAAAATAGCGGAAACTTACTGTTATCGCAAAAAGAATTACCTTTATCGAATCCGTATATTACAGAATATTTCACAAAAATAATTGAAAAGACATTAAAAAGTGATCCTCGTCATGGCGTTTTACCTCCAGAAGAACCACTTCTAGGATTTTTAGCAGACGACAGTATTCCTTTTATTGAAAAAACACAACAACTTGCTCATAAATTATATGAAATCATCGCTCCAGCAGAAGATATCCCTGCAGCTGATTATGTATTCGCATCAGGCATTAATGATCAAGGTGGAAATTTCTTTGCAATTTTACGTTTAGACTATAGCTCTAAATATACACATTTTTTAGATTATGAAGACGACCAAGTATTAAATACCGTTTTGCAAAATCATGCAATTTTACCAAACCCTTCTCAAAAATTATCAGAAGCATTCATTGTAGATACAAGCAATGGACAGTATCAATTAATCGAACGCAAATATATTGTAGAAGGTAAAAAAATCCCGTATTTCTCAGAGCAATTTTTAGAAATCACACCCCCTACAAGTACGCAGGAACAAATCAAAGAAATTAAAAAGACTGTCACACATGTCGCTAAAAAATATGATGAAGAAAATTATCTTGCACTTGCAACAACACAACAAGCAATCTTCACACAATTAGAAGAAAGTGATGAAATTGATGCAGGAATTATTTTTGATACAGTCTTCAAAGATAAACATCTTGCAAAAGAAGCAGCTTATCAAGCCATTGCGACTGAAAAAATTCCAGAGAAAATTCCAGTTACAAATGTGCCAAAATATGAAAAGAAATACAGCAAACAGAAATTTAAACTCGATAATGGGATTGAAATTACTATTCCAAGTGACATTTACGAAAACAAAGAAATGGTCGAGTTTATCAATAACCCTGACGGATCCATTTCTGTATTAATTAAAAATATCGACTCAATTATGAATCGATTTAATGCATAAAAAAAGGCGAAATGAAGCAGAACTTCATTTCGCTTTTTCTTAGTTAAATAATGGTTGCCAATTAAAGCCTTGATAGTCAATCATATCATTTTGATTCAAGCCGACATCTTCTAACTCAAATTCTAATCGTTCAAATTCCTTTTTAGCAATCAGTTCTCGCTTGGAATCTTTCGTTAACTGATAAACAATAATCGATCCATTTCCTGTTCCAGATGAAAAAACTACTTCTGAAAGTTTCCCTTCTGAATATACATTAAACCCTTGTCTAGCTCCGCCTGAAGCTACATATCCTTGTGCTGCAAGTTTAGGTATTGTCCCATCCTCTAAATAATATACCGCGTGCATATAATATTGAGAATCATCACCTTTTCCTTTATGAGCTAGTAATAATTCATTAATTCCATCTTCATTTAAATCTCGAAAATCAATATAAAATTCATTTGGATTTTTATTCATTGATTCTTGAATAATAGGCGCTAATTCTAATGAAGACCTCATATCTTGTATTCCTTTTACCTTAATCACTTCAAAATAATCTAACACATCTCGGTACAGTTCTTTGTCACTTGGTTTTGCAACAGTCGTTGAACTTTCAGTAGTAGACTCTGCCGTTTGTGTTGTTGAAGAACGGTTTGATGAAAAGTTTGTAGTTGAAGCGTTTGGTCCACAAGCCGTTAATAATGTAATAAAACTTGCAACAATTCCTATAAGCTTTTTATTCATAAAACTCTCCTTATAATGGTTTCTTCAATGGAATCCCTGGTTTTCGTGGATATTTATTTGGAGTTTCTTTTGTTTTTAGGATGGTTACAACATGACGATTTCCACCTTCATATGGTAAATCAAAGGACACATCGCCTTCCACTTTCCCACCTAAAATGGCAATTGCTTTTTTCGCTTCTTCTAACTCCACTTCTGTATGAGCTGCTTTCAACGCTAAAAAGTATCCTTGTTTCTTCACTAATGGCATACAAAATTCGCTTAGTACACTTAATTTTGCTACAGCTCTAGCTGTTACGACATCATAAGATGCTCTGAAATTTTTATTTTGACCAAAAGTTTCTGCACGATCATGGAAACATTGAACATCTGTTAGACCTAACGTTTCTACTAAAGTGTTTAAAAATGTAATTCGTTTATTTAGCGAGTCCACAATTGTCACTTTTAAATCTGGAAATACAATTTTCAATGGAATACTTGGAAATCCTGCTCCAGCCCCGACGTCACACAATGTTTGATTCGATAACTCATGATGAAATCCTAACGCTAAAGAATCATAGAAATGTTTCAAATACACTCCTTCTTCATCAGTAATCGCCGTTAAATTCATCTTCTCATTCCATTCCACTAATAATTGAAAATATTGATGAAATTGTTTTTTTTGCACATCTGTTAACTTAATGCCATGAACTTCTTGGAGTCTTTGATAAAATTCTTCTGGTTTCATACAATTCTCCTATTCTTGAACTTTCGCAATTTTTCCTTGTTCGATATACACCATTAAAATAGAAACATCAGCAGGATTTACCCCACTAATACGGCTTGCTTGCGCAATCGTTTCTGGTTGAATTAATTTCAAACGTTGACGAGCTTCTGTGGCAAGTCCGTTAATGGCATCATAATCAATATTCGATGGAATACGTTTTGCTTCCATACGTTTTAATTTTTCTACTTTTTCAATAGCTTTTGCAATATAGCCTTCATATTTCACAGAAATTTCTACTTGTTCTTTCACTTCACGAGAAACAGCTACCTCTTCTTCTGCAAAGCCAATTAAGTCATCATAAGATAACTCTGGACGTTTTAATAGATCACTTAATAAAATGCCGTCTTTTAATTCTGCAGATTCTTTTTCTGCTAAAAATGCTTGAAGTTGTTCCGTTGGTTTCAAACGAATTGATTGGATACGTTTAATTTCCGCTTGAATGGCTGCTTGTTTTTCTTGGAACGCTGCATAACGTTCATCTGAAATTAAACCTAGTTCACGCCCTTTTTCTGTTAAACGTAAATCTGCATTATCATGACGTAATAATAAACGATATTCCGCACGAGAAGTTAATAGACGATACGGTTCTGTCGTTCCTTTTGTTACTAAATCATCTACTAATACTCCAATATACGCATCACTACGACCTAAAATAAATGGTTCTTCTCCACGAATTTTACGAACGGCATTAATTCCGGCATAAAGTCCTTGACCGGCAGCTTCTTCATATCCACTTGTCCCATTCATTTGTCCAGCTGTAAATAAGTTTTCAACAATTTTTGTTTCAAATGTATTTTTTAATTGATGAGGGATGACTACATCATACTCAATCGCATAACCCGTTCTCATCATTTCAGCTTTTTCCAAACCTTCTACCGTATGAATCATTTGAATTTGAACATCTTCTGGTAGAGAAGTTGATAAGCCTTGAATATAAACTTCTTCCGTATTTTCCCCTTCTGGTTCTAGGAAAATTTGGTGGCGAGGTTTGTCGCTAAAACGAACGATTTTATCTTCAATAGATGGGCAGTAACGAGCTCCTACTCCTTCTACAATTCCTGTAAACATCGGTGCACGGTGTAAGTTCTCACGAATTTTTTCATGAGTTCCTTCATTTGTATATGTTAACCAACATGGAATTTGATCATAGCGGTAGTCTTCATCTTTAGAAGTAAAACTAAATAAGTTTGGTGTTTCATCTCCTGGTTGGATTTCTGTTTTGCTGTAATCAATCGAAGAACTCTTCACTCGTGGAGGAGTTCCTGTTTTAAAACGAGCTAATTCGAAGCCTAATTCTAATAAGTTTTCTGATAATTTAATGGAAGGTTGAGAATTATTGGCTCCTGAAGAATATTTCAATTCTCCAATAATAATTTGTCCACGAGAAGATGTTCCAGCCGTTAAAACGACTGCTTTTGAACGGTAAATCGCACCCGTATGAGACACGACCCCTTTACAAACGCCATCTTCTACAATTAAACGTTCCGCAATCCCTTGTTTTAAATCAAGATTTTCTTGTTGTTCAATTGTTTTTTTCATTTCTTGCGCATATAGATGCTTATCTGCTTGCGCACGTAAAGCACGTACTGCAGGGCCTTTTCCTGTATTTAACATACGCATTTGAATATAAGTTTTATCAATATTTCTTCCCATTTCTCCGCCTAGCGCATCAATTTCACGTACAACGACTCCTTTTGCAGGACCTCCAACAGACGGATTACAAGGCATAAATGCCACCATTTCTAAATTCATTGTTAATAATAATGTTTTAGCACCCATACGAGCACTTGCTAGTGCAGCTTCACTTCCAGCGTGACCTGCGCCGACTACGATAACATCATAGTTACCAGCTTCATAAGTTGTTACCATACTTCCTCCTACTTTCTATTGTTCATTAGTTGTATAAAATTCCACTTGATGGCGAACGTATTCACCATTTTCATATATAAATTTAGCTGAGAAAAATGGACGATTCTCTAATAGCCAACTCATAAAAATTAAATCTCCTTGCCAAGTTGGCTTGGTCAATACTTGATCATACGGAACCCACTCTAAAGTCCCTTCAGGAGAATCGATTAATTCCCCGGAAAATTCTGTTACTCGAAACACATACGTATACCAATCATGTTCAGGAGTAAATTCAGGAAAAGTAATAATCCCTTTTAACGCCATTTTATGAACCTTCAAACCTGTTTCTTCAAAAATTTCACGAATGGCACATTCTTCCGGAGATTCACCCGCTTCAATTTTGCCACCTACTCCGATGTATTTACCTTCATGCACATCATTTGGTTTCTTATTGCGCTTTAGTAATAACAATTCTTTTCCATTATCGATATAGCAAATTGTTGCTAGTTTTGTCATACGAAACTCCCTTTCTCCAACAGAGGCTTTCTCTTATTTTCCTAAACAGAATTGGCTAAATAATTGAGTTAGAAGCTCATCTTGGACGCTATCTCCTGTAATTTCTCCTAATAAATCCCATGCTCTAGTAAAATCAATTTGAATTAAATCGACTGGCATTTCCATTTCAATCCCATTTTGCACTTCGACTAATGCTTGTTCTGCTTTTTCTAATAAGGCAATATGACGAGTATTCGATAAGTAAGTCGCGTCTCGTTCATTCATTTGTCCTTGGAAGAAATATCCCGCAATTTTTTCTTCTAATTGGTCGATTCCTTCTTTATTTAACATAGAAGTTGTAACAATTTCTTCTTCCTTAGCATACGGAGCGATATCCTCTTTTGAAAGTTTTGAAGGCAAATCTGTTTTATTGAATAAAATAATGCGCTTCATCCCCTTTGTAGTTTCTAGTAAACGAATATCTTCCTCTTGTAATATTTCACTTTGATTTAATAATAACAAGACAAAATCCGCTTCTTTTAATGCTTTACGACTACGTTCTACCCCGATTTTTTCTACGACATCATCCGTTTCACGAATTCCTGCTGTATCAATTAATTGTAAAGGCACTCCACGGACATTGACATATTCTTCAATTGTATCTCTTGTTGTCCCTGCAATATCCGTTACAATGGCTTTTTCTTCTCTTAATAGCACATTTAATAAACTAGATTTCCCAACATTTGGACGACCCACGATGGCTGTTTTTAACCCATCTCGCAAAATCTTCCCTTGGCTAGCAGTATTTAATAGAGCACGAATTCCTTGCAATACTTGTTGCGTCTTTTCTCGTAATAATTGCAAAGTCATTTCTTCTACATCATCATATTCTGGATAGTCAATATTTACTTCTACTTGCGCTAATGTATTTAAAATTTCTTGACGTAAATTTTGAATTAAATGTGATAATTGACCATCTAATTGACGCATCGCTAATTGCATCGATTTATCCGTTTTTGCTCGAATTAAATCCATCACTGCTTCTGCTTGTGACAAATCAATACGTCCATTTAAAAAGGCACGTTTCGTAAATTCTCCAGGCTCCGCTAATCTTGCTCCCATCCGTAGCACTAATTGCAACACACGATTAATCGCCACAATCCCTCCATGGCAATTAATTTCAACAATATCTTCTCGTGTAAAAGTTTTTGGAGCTCTTAAAACACTTACCATTACTTCATCATAGACTTCCCCAGATTTAGGGTCGACAATATGACCATAATGAATGGTATGAGTCTTTTGTTCTTCTAATTGTTTCGTTCCACATTGATAAATCGAACTTGCGATTGAAATCGCCAAATCCCCACTAATTCTGACAATCCCAATAGCCCCTTCACCAGGTGCTGTCGAAATCGCAGCAATCGTATCAAATTCTGTTTGCATACTGATATCCTTTCTTGGCTTCATTGCACAAAAAAAGTGCACACTCCACCCCTTATTGATAAAAGGGTGGCTCGCACTTTGACTGCTTACCTATATTTCAGTGATATTATACAATACTTTTTGAACTTGTGCTAGTAGAAGGGGTCTTCTACCGTAAAAAAGAAGCCGCATTTCTATTTAAAATAAATTCAATATAAAAGTAATATAATGACAATTTATTTAATTTTAGGTGCAATTTTTTTAGTGAGCATGTATGTTCAGAATAAATTGAAATCAAAATTTGCTCATTATTCAAATGTAAGATTACAAAACGGAATGTCTGGAAAAGAAATCGCTGAAAAAATGCTGGCGGACAATGGTATCTATGATGTGAAGGTGATTTCCGTAGCGGGACAGCTCACAGACCACTATAACCCAATGGATAAAACAGTAAACCTCTCTGATGTGGT
>ERZ773203.790-NODE-790-length-17078-cov-18.507490_pt1 | contig 17078 bp, 15 predicted proteins | sample MGYA00580529_ERZ773203 | MGnify/ENA primary metagenome ERZ773203 (study PRJEB29015, sample SAMEA2738176) | human oral metagenome | biome: human oral; feature: human-associated habitat; material: saliva | place: China | collected 2177 ... | reverse complement strand
TGCTTGACTATGGTGACCAGTACTGGTTCGTCGTGCGACCAGTACTGGTTACTTTTCCCCTATCGGGAGAGCTCGTCAGATAGCCGTGCCGCTCCCCTCCACTCCCCCACTCCATATACGACACATCCCCCACGGAGCTTCTCCGTAGGGGATGTGTCATTAGCCCGCCAGATAAAGGGGCGGGAGATGAAGCTATGGGCAGCGACTACTGCATGACCTTGCGATCGGTAAAGAGATAGAGGCGGTCGCCTGGGCGCACCTTCTCGGGGACAGCAATCGAGCAGAGCTGACCCTTGACGGCCTTCTCTACGGGCTCCATATCCACGCGGATCTCTTCGACGACAAAGCGCACAAGCCCCGTCGTCGGGCCCGTGATGATGATCTCATCACCGACCTTCAGCTCACCACTCTCGACGGCGAACTCCCCGACACCGACCTTACCGAAGTACTTCGTCGTCTTAGCGACGTAGACCTTCTGCTTCGTAGCCGAAGAGCCGTAGCTCGACGTCCATTCGCCGAGGCGCTGACCGAGATAATAGCCGTCCCAGAAGCCGCGGTTGAAGACCTGCCCGAGGTGGTTGTCCCACTTCTCGACGTTGTCCGTGGTGAAGTTCCCCGCGCAATAGGTGTCGACGGCCTCACGGTAAGCACGCACGACGGTATCGACATACTCGGGACCACGCGCACGGCCCTCGATCTTGAGGACGCGCACACCAGCATCGAGCATCTTATTGAGGAAGTGGATCGTCTTCAGATCCTTGGGCGACATGATGTACTGGTTGTCGATCTCAAGCTCGATACCCGTCTCCTTATCCTTGACCTCGTAGGAGCGGCGGCAGATCTGCGAGCAGGAGCCGCGGTTAGCGCTCTTACCCTGCTCGTGCAGGCTGAGGTAGCACTTACCCGAGACGGCCATACAGAGGGCGCCATGGGCGAACATCTCGATACGGATGGGCTCGCCAGCAGGGCCGACGATGGGCTCTTCAATGATCGCCTTATGGATGGCAGCGACCTGGTCCATATTCAGCTCACGTGCCAAGACCACGACGTCAGCGAACTGCGCGTAGAAGCGCAGCGCCTCGACGTTGGTGATATTGAGCTGGGTGGAGAGGTGGACTTCGACACCGATACTACGCGCGTAGAGCATGGGTGCGACGTCGGCAGCGATGATAGCCGACACGTCGGCAGCCTTCGCCGAGTCGATGATCTCACGCATGAGCGCAAGGTCTTCGTCGTAGATGATCGTATTGACGGTGAGATAGCTCTTGACGTCGTGCTCACGGCAGATCGCCGCGATCTTATGGAGGTCTTCGGTGGTGAAGTTATTCGCACTCTTTGAGCGCATATTGAGACCTTCGATACCGAAGTATATGGAGTCAGCACCCGCATTGATAGCCGCCATGAGCGACTCATAGGAGCCCACGGGGGCCATGATTTCGTAATCCTTCCTGTTCATTTGTGATAAATAGAGATATGGAGTGCAAAGATAGCTTAATATAGCTCCACGGACTTTCCACCCCCATAGAGAAAGTCTATCGGCACCCCCTATACAAAGCATCCGCGCCCGATACCAGCTGGGGTATCGGGCGCGGATGTAAGGCGGTTATTCCGGAGGAAAGAGACTATCTACGGCGCGTCGTGGTAGCAGCGGGAGCAGCCGAAGTCGCGGCGGGAGCGAAGGCTTCGGTGATAGGATGCCCGATGCAGCCTGAGGGGTACTGCGTCTTCAGCAGAGCTGCCAGCGTAGCGGCGATATCCGTGATATACGTCTCACGATAGAGATGGCCTGCACGGACGCCATGCCCCATGAAGATGAGGGGGATGTGCGTGTCGTAGGGAGACCACACGCCGTGCGTCGTACCCTGCGGCAGCGAAGTGCCTGACTTCGAGTACCACCCTGGATCGGGCACGATGAAGACATCACCACTGCGACCCTTGCGGTAGCCATTGATGATACGCATCTTGATCGCATCGGGGATCGTAGCCATAGCTACTTCTTCGGCAGGCACAGCGTACGCCACACCAGGGAGCTTATCCTTGAGTGCCTTGCAGATCGCCTGATAGAGGCCGTGGCGATTGACGCCAAGCGAGTCGATAAGGTCCTGACGGAAGAAGACCTGATAGTTCATATACCCGCGGACGATCTGTGCATCACGGCCGATGTAAGCACAGGCTGCGGAGTCGGCGATACGACGAGCCAGATCACTGCGGAAGGCCTGCCCAGGGATCTTGTGGTCGCGGTCGAAGGTGAGATTGTGCGCTGCTGCGTGGTCGGCAGTGAGGATGAAGAGGTAGCCGTCACGACCGAAGCGCCCATCGAGGTAGTCGAAGAAGTCAGCGAGGTCCTTGTCCAGACGGAGGTAGGTATCCTCGGTCTCGACAGCGAAGGTACCATAGCGGTGCCCCACGTAGTCGGTAGCCGAATGGCTCATAGCGAGGAAGTCCGTCTCGTCGGCACGCGAGCCGAGGCTCTCCCCTTCGATAGCAGCCTTAGCCATCTCGAAGGTCAGGGTATTCCCCATAGGCGTGGTGCGGATGACACCAGGACCCTTGATCTTCGCCAGTTCGGCGGTATTGAGAGGGAGCGTAGCGGGGAACTTGCCATCCTTATCCCAGGTCTGTTCGTAAGGCACAGCGTCGGCCGTGCTCTCACGATAGGTATTGATAGGATAGAGCGTGTTCCAGCCGTCCTTGAGGAGCTCAGCGACACGACCACGAGCATTGAACTTCTTCACCCACTCGGGCAGGTCCTGCATGTAGTAGGTACTGGTGATGAAATTACCCGTCTTGTCGTCCAGCCAGTAAGCACCGTTAGCCGTGTGGCCTGCGGGGAGGATGGAGGCGCGGTCCTTGATAGCGACACCGATGGTCTTCGAGCGGAAGTTCGTAGCGATGCGCAGCTCATCAGAGATGGTCGTCGTGAGGAGGTTGCGGGGAGACATCTGCCCGCTGACGCCGTTAGGTACACCTACCGAGCTTACCGTCGTGTCCTGCGTGCAGTAGATGGGGTTGCCATCCTTGAAGAAGTCATTCCCTGCGATACCGTGGATCGAGGGGACACTACCCGTGTGGACGGAGCTGTGCCCGATAGCGGTATAGGCGGGGATGTAGTTGATGCGGGTATTCTCGCAGTTGAAGCCCTGCGTGAGGAGGCGCTTGAAGCCACCCTCGACGAAGCGAGCCTGATAGCGATAGAGGTAGTCCCACGTCATCTGGTCGACCATCATCGTGACGACGATGCGGGGGCGGTTGTGCTGCGGAGCGGCCTTCGCTGCCACGGGCGCGGTAAGCGTGAGCGCAGTCAAGGCGAGGGCGCCAAAGAGGTTCTTATGTATCATAATGTAGGGTGTGAATGTTCGTCTTTCGTGGGCTAAGCAGGGAGGAGTAGCTCGACACGGCTCCAGCGCTGACGCACTTCGCTGCTGACGAAGGTGAGGCCAAGCTCTTCGCCTCGAGCACGCAGGAGCGGTATATCCTCCTCGTAGAAGCCGCTGAGGATGAGACGCGCACCAGGGAGCATCACCTTGCGGTAGCGGGGCATGTCCTCAAGCAGGATATTGCGCGTGATGTTCGCCAAGATGAGGTCGTAGCCTTCACGCCCCTCGAGGAGGGCTGCATCTCCGCAGAGCATCTCGTCGATGGTGACGCCTGAGAGTGCGGCATTCTCCTGCACATTGGCATAAGCCCAAGGGTCAATATCGATCGCCGTGAGGTGACGCGCGCCACGCTTGAGGGCGATGAGGCCAAGGATACCCGTACCGCAGCCCATATCGAGGACACGCTGTCCCGAGACGTCGTGCGAGAGGATCCATTCCCCGACAAGGGAGGTCGTCTCGTGATTGCCCGTACCGAAGGCCATCTTGGGATTGATGATAATCTCCAGAGGCACCTCGGGACGTGGGTCATGGAAGGGGGCACGGATCAGGCATGCGCCATCGCCGAGGAGGATGGGCTGGAAGTAATTCTTCTCCCACTCCTCATTCCAGTTGATGTCGGGCAGCTCTTCTGCCGTAAGCGTATAGGAGAAGCCTGCGACGGGGAAGCCATCGAGGAGCTCGCGAGTCGCGTCAGCGTCGTACTGCTCCGTAGGGATGAAGGCCTTCAGCTCGTAGGCCTCTTGCTCGAAGCTATCGAAGCCCAAGGGCCCCAGCTCGGCGATGAGCCAGTCGCTAAGGTCCTCATCACGGAGAGACGTGGCGGCGCTATCGTAGTGGTAGCTGATAGTCAGCTGTAGGTATTGCATAGGGATAGATAGGGATGAATAGGCGGGAGAGCCATTAGCCTAAGACCTCACGAAGCACCTCATCCATAGCGGTAGCGGTGCGATCGAAGTCCTCACGGCTGTGGGCCATCGAGAGGAAGATGCACTCAAACTGCGAGGGGGGCAGATAGATCCCACGCTCGATCATGCCACGGAAGTAGCGGGCATAGGCCTCCGTGTCGGAGCGCTTAGCATCAGCATTCGAGTGCACGCCACCGGGCGTGAAGAAGATCGTCGAGAGCGAGCCGACGCGGTTATACGAGAGACGATCGGTGTAGCGATCGAGGATGGGGCGGATCGTTGCCTCGAAGGCCTGCCCCTTCTCCTCAAGACGGGTATAGAAGTCAGGCTCGGCGAGCGTCTGGAGCATCGTGATACCTGCTGCGAGTGCGAGCGGATTGCCCGAGAGCGTCCCTGCCTGATAGACGTCGCCGAGCGGCGCCAAGCGGTCCATAATGTCGGCGCGACCACCGAAAGCCCCGACAGGGAGCCCACCACCGATGATCTTCCCGAGGCAGGTGAGGTCGGGGCGAATACCATAGAGTTCCTGCGCACCACCACGGGCTGCACGGAAACCGCTGATGACTTCGTCGAAGATGAGCAGTACGCCCTCTTCCTCCGTCACACGGCGCAGCTCCTCGAGGAAGCCTGGTGCGGGAGGGATGAGCCCCATGTTGCCCATGATCGGCTCGAGGATGATAGCAGCGACCTCACCACGATGCGCCTCGAGGGTGCGGCGCACGCTCTCGATATCGTTGTAGGTAGCTACCAGCGTGTCCTCGATGATGTGCTTCGTCACACCAGCGCTCGACGTCTGACCAAAGGTAGCCAGCCCCGAGCCTGCCGAGATGAGGAAGGTATCGGCATGGCCGTGGTAGCACCCCTCGAACTTGATGATCTTGTCGCGACCCGTGAAGCCACGTACCAGACGGACGGCACTCATCGTCGCCTCCGTCCCCGAGTTCACCATACGCACACGCTCTACCGAGGGGAAGAACTTCGTGCAAATAAGCTCTGCCATCTCGACCTCACGAGCATTACAAGCCCCGTAGCTCGTACCCTTCTCCAGCTCACGGCGGATAGCCTCCTGGATGGGAGGGTAAGCGTGCCCGAGGAGCAGGGGTCCCCAGGAGCTGATGTAGTCGATGTATTCGTTGCCATCGACGTCAAAGACGTGGGCGCCCTTGCCGTGATCGATATAGAGGGGGGTGAGGCCTACCGAGCGGAAGGCACGTACGGGGCTATTGACCCCGCCAGGGATATACTGCGAGGCCCGCTCGAAGAGCGCAGCCGAAGAGTCTACTCGTCTCATGCTATCTATTGAAGTCTCGCTGGCGAGGCCCGAAGAGGAGCTACTGCCAGCCTATAATATGCTCTCCTACAAAGTTAGGAGAAAATGCCGAGGGGAGGGGTTTCTCACCGCACCCTCACCCCCGAAGCACACCACCATTCCGTGCGCTAAGGCAACAGCACACCCATATACAAGCGCCCCGCCCCACCGACCGCAAGAGCGGTAGATGGGGCGGGGCGATGTCTTAGCGTAGCACGTCACGCTACGAGAGGACTACTGCTGATCGTCCTTAGGATTGGCCTCAGTCTTCTTCTTGTAGTCGCTGTAAGCGTAGTAGATGACAGCGATACCGATGAGGATATAGGTGATGAGGATACCCGTGAAGCCACCGATCTTATAGACGAGGTGCTCGTAGCGGTTGACGGAGACCGTCCCCCCAGCATCGAAGGTAGAGGTCATAGAGAAGTAGCGCCAGATGCCGAAAGCGATAACGATAAGACCGCAGACAGCGGAGATAATGGCACCAGTAATAGGCTTACGGCTACCAGAACCCGTGTACATATTACGGGAGATGAACTTGTTGTCGTTGTCGTTGCTCATTGCTTATGGGGATTTATGAATTGAAAGACATGGGGATTACTTAGCCGGACGCTTGGCCTTCTCTACACTACCATAGAAGAAGACTTCGAGACGCTCACCCGATCCAGTAGACTGGAAGAAAATTTTGGGATAGTCTGATGAGGACTTAGCAGCCTCCATACGGAAGACAGCCGTGAACGTGCCATCAGCACCGACCTCCTTAGCGAAGGGACCGTCAAGCTGCTCATTCGCACCGAGAGGCTCGGTCATCTTCAGGCGGAGAGAGCCATCAGGCTCTGTACCGACGACACGACACCAGAGGATATTGACCCCACGTGAAGTGGGCTCACCATCAGGTCCGTAGGTCACGATAGGCAGGCCGATATGATATTCATCACCCGTGACGGGAGCCTTCGTCACCTCCTCGGTGGCGTCAGCCTTCTGCCAGCGATTATAGGTAAGCTCCTTGACAATAGCGAAGGCAGTGAAGAGGATGAAGAGGGCAGCCAGTGCTACCATAATCTTACCACCTACGGTGAGACGCATACCAGCACCAGGTACGGGGGTGCAAGTGGCGGCGCACTCCTTATAGAAAGCCTCCATCTCATCGGTCCAGTGAGCCGCAGCGATATCCTCGCCTGTGGCCTTGACGCGGTAGGCAGCCGTGGGCTTCTTGCGCACATTGCGAGAGAGCCACGTCTCGACAGTAAGAGAGTACAGGACGAGCTCGAGGGTCTCTACCTCACCAGAGAGGGGAGACTTGAGGTTGACCTCGAAGACCTTAATAGGAGAGTAGTTAGATGAGACGGAAATGAACATCTGACGGATAGTGATTAGGAAGTGAAGGGATCGGGGTAGCGATGAGGGGACTTAAAGCAGCGTCGCCGCAGTCTCTACCCTTATATCTTACTACGATTTGTCTGCTGATTTAGTATAACTCCTGTAGCTCGCCCCCCTTTTTGAAGAGGATGAGCAGGACGCTCACATCGGGATATGAAGGCGTCAACGTGGAGGATCAGCACTACAAAATTAGGGCAAAAAGCCGAAGGCAGGACGAGAGCGAGTGCAACACCGTCAGGAGCTTTATCCAGAAATACAACATCTAAGCAAGCAGAACCCAACTAATTAAATACTAATTGGGTGGGGGATAGAACGCCTGGTTCTATCCCCCAATTGCCGTTTATGCAAGATTAATCCTTGAATATTTCACCAAGCGCATCCGCCAAGCTCTCTAACTCTTGCCTAATCAGTTGAGCAAGTTCATATGCTCCGTTTTCTTTGGAGATATAGGTCTTGAGATCAGGATCCAATCTGAGACAGCGAATATTCGCAGGAGCACCAGGATTCCTAAATGGTACGTATTTTCTCTTATCCCAAGCCTCCCTCTGCTCCAAGCACGCTACAACTTCATCTTTGAAAGGGCAACTTTTGTTATAGCCGCTTCGATAGCTAATATTCAACGAGCAATCTTTCGTTTCTGCAATGCGCACTTGGAGATAATCATTGAGGTAGATCAGATTTTTATCGTCAGATGACGCTAAAGCGATCTCTTCTTTGACGATACGCCCGACTTCCAGGAGAAAGACTTTTGCGCTACTGCCTTTCAGACGCTCCCGATAGGCTCGGAGCTCCAGAGGGAATTTGAACTCAATTGCCTCTGCAGTATGATCAGCCTCAGAAGCATTAAATAGGAATGCTAAGACCTTACCTAGCAGATCTGTTTGCTCATTGGTATAGCAACTGCTCGTATGGGGTATGCCGTAGACAGGAGTAGAGCCGATCCTCGTATACCAAAGCACGCCTGGGATAAGAGCTTCTAAGGTAGTCTCATACTTGGGGAAAAGCTGATAGAGGCAGTTCGCTCCACCGAGACATAATACCCTCTGAGGTTGGAGAATTTGGATTAAATCCCGTGTTAGTTGAACCAGCTCAGGGGCTTTCATAGGGTTGGTTAGCCCGCTTTCTTTTTTAGAATTAAGATGAAAAACATTGCTCCACACAAGAGATCCCTCATCTTGAAGCATCTCCAGCATATTTCCTTGAGCGAACAGGCGACACAATCTTTGCCACATTGTCCACGAGCCTTTCGTGTGGTATTCTGGATTCCCCTGGAGAAATTCTTTCGCAGTGAGGTCTTTCCCATCACCACCTGCCGATCCAGGGTTAATCCCAAGCAATAGAAGCTCAGGAGCCGAATGGAGCAGACTTAGATTAGACTGTGTGTAATAGTTCACACCTTCTTTCTTAGCGATAGGGTTATATACACTGACTACACGTTCTGCCCACTCATAGAGTGAATGCTGTAGGTTCCCTTCTTCCTTTTGTTGCATAGTTATCTTGCTTTGTATGTATATGATATCGTAAATGTAGGGATAATCTTTAATTGCCAAATGATACTAGTCTCTGACGACGACGCCCACGCTACCCCTGGGTAGCGTGGGCGTCGTCAGGCGCATTTAGCGGCCCGAGAGGACGAGCAGGACGCTCACGTCGTGGGGCGAGATACCTGGGATACGCGAGGCCTGACCGATGGTGCGCGGACGGATGCGGTCGAGCTTCTGCCGTGCCTCGGTACTCAGCGCTTGTATCTCGGCATAGTCGAGTCCCTCAGGGATGAAGACGTACTCCAGACGCTCGAGCTTCTCGGCCTGCTCACGCTCACGCTGGATATAGCCGCTGTACTTGATGAGGATCTCGGCACACTCGGCGATCTCCTCACGGCGCGAAGGGATGGCCTCGAGGGCACGTCGGAGGGCGGGGACCATCTCGCTGAGGTCGGAGAGCGTCAGCTGGGGGCGCAGGACGAGGTCCACGAGCTTACAGCCCTGACGAAGCGGAGCGAGCCCACGTGCCTCAAGCTGAGGATTGATCTTGTCGGGGCGGATGGAGTAGCCCGAGATGAAGGCGATGAGTTCGTCACGCAGGCGGATCTTCTCCTCGAGAAGGCGCACACGCTCCTCCGTAGCTAAGCCAATCTCGGCCGCACGGGGCGTGAGGCGCACGTCTGCATCATCCTGTCGTAGGAGGATGCGGTACTCGGCGCGCGAGGTGAACATACGGTAGGGTTCGTCCACGCCCTTCGTGACGAGGTCATCGATGAGCACCCCGATATACGCCTCGGAGCGGCTGAGCGTGAAGGGAGGGAGGTCGTGTACCTGCTGATGGGCATTGATACCCGCGATGAGCCCTTGGCCTGCTGCTTCTTCGTAGCCGGTGGTCCCGTTGACCTGACCTGCGAGGAAGAGGCCCGCGATGACCTTGCTCTCGAGTGTATGGTGCAGCTGTGTGGGGTCGAAGAAGTCGTACTCGATGGCGTAGCCTGGGCGATAGAGGCGCACATCACGCAGCGCAGGGATCTGTCGCAGGGCCTCGAGCTGCACCTCTAAGGGCAGCGAAGAGGAGAAGCCATTGAGGTAGTACTCATTCGTACGCTCGCCCTCGGGCTCGAGGAAGAGCTGATGACGGTCCTTGTCGGCGAAGGTGACGATCTTCGTCTCGATGCTCGGGCAGTAGCGGGGGCCGATACTCTGGATCTGGCCATTGTACAGCGGTGAGCGATCGAGGGCCTGACGCAGGACGGCGTGGCAGGCCTCATTGGTATAGAGCGTATAGCAGGGGAGCTGACGCAGCGTCGAGCGGGTAGGCGTATCGAGGTAGGAGAACTTATGATGATCATCCTCACCCTCCTGTACGCCCATCTCATCGAGATGCAGGCTACGGGCGTCGATACGTGGGGGCGTACCCGTCTTCATGCGGTCGGTGCGGATACCCGCCTCCTGCAGCTGCTCGGAGATGCCGTAGGTAGCTGGCTCGGAGATACGGCCACCCGTGATCTGCAGCTCACCGAAGTGCATCAGCCCCGAGAGGAAGGTCCCTGCCGTCAAGATGACGGCATCGGCAGAGAAGTGCACGCCCAGCTGGGTCTCTACGCCACGCACACGCCCCTCCTCGAGGGTGAGGCGCGTGACGGTATCCTGCCACAGATCGAGTAGCGGCTCACTATCCAGCTCCTCACGCCAAGCCTCCATGAAGCGCATACGATCACTCTGCGCACGAGGGCTCCACATAGCGGGGCCCTTGCTGCGATTGAGCATGCGGAACTGGATGGAGGTGCGGTCGGTGATAAGCCCCATACGCCCCCCGAGGGCATCGATCTCGCGGACGATCTGCCCCTTGGCGATACCGCCCACAGCGGGGTTGCAGCTCATCTGCCCGATCTTATTCATATCGGGCGTGATGAGGAGCGTATGAGAGCCGAGGCGTGCCGCAGCAGCGGCAGCCTCACAGCCGGCGTGGCCAGCCCCGATGACGATGATGTCGTAGTGGGGCATCAGACGTTGAAGCGGAAGTGCATGATGTCCCCATCCTGCACGACGTAGTCCTTGCCTTCGACAGCCATCTTACCGGCCTCCTTGACAGCCGCCTCGCTGCCGTAGTGGAGGAAGTCCTCGTACTTGATGACCTCGGCACGGATGAAGCCCTTCTCGAAGTCGGTGTGGATAGCAGCAGCGGCACGGGGCGCCTTGCTGCCCTTGGTGTAGGTCCAGGCACGTACCTCCTGCACCCCAGCGGTGAAGTAAGTCTCCAGATCAAGGAGCTTGTAAGCGGCCTTGATCAGACGAGCCACGCCCGACTCCTCGAGACCGATCTCAGCGAGGAACATCTGACGCTCCTCGTAGGTCTCCAGCTCGGCGATCTCACTCTCGATCTTCGCAGCGACGACCAGGAGTTCGGCCCCTTCGCTGGCGACAGCTTCGCGGACACGCTCTACATACTCGTTGCCCGAGACAGCGGAGGCCTCATCGACATTGCAGACGTAGAGTACGGGCTTGCTGGTCAGCAGGTAGAGCTCACGAGCGACCTTCTGCTCATCCTTCGTCTCGAAGGTGACGGTGCGGGCGTTGAGGCCCTGCTCCAGAGCTTCCTTGTAGCGCATCAGGACGTCGCAGGCGAGCTTAGCCTGCTTGTCACCGCCCGTCTGTGCCTGCTTGTAGACCTTCTGCAGGCGAGCTTCGACGGTCTCGAGGTCCTTGAGCTGCAGCTCGGTGTCGATGATGGACTTGTCGCGCAGGGGGTCGACACTGCCGTCGACGTGCGTGATGTTGTCGTCATCGAAGCAGCGCAGCACGTGCAGGATAGCATCCGTCTCACGGATGTTGGCGAGGAACTTATTCCCCAGCCCTTCGCCCTTGCTCGCGCCCTTCACCAGACCAGCGATGTCGACGATCTCGACGGTCGTGGGGACGATGCGCTGGGGCTGGACGATCTCGGCCAGCTTCGTCAGGCGCTCATCGGGGACGGTGATGACCCCGACGTTGGGCTCGATGGTGCAGAAGGGGAAGTTAGCGGACTGCGCCTTCGCGTTGGAGAGGCAGTTGAAGAGGGTGGACTTACCGACGTTGGGCAAGCCTACGATACCACATTGTAGGGCCATTATGCGTATTGATTATATACCTTATTATAAGATGCAAAGATAGCGAAATGCGAGGAGGTACCCGAGAGAAGCCCTTTATGCTGGGTCAAGACAGGGAGTATCGACACCGCAAGCAGTGAGTATTCGAGGGCATCCCGAGGTAGCGAGAGAGCAAGCTCCTGCAGGAGGGCAAATCAACCACTACTGGTCGGCGAGCGAACCACTACTGGTCAGCGAGCGAAGCAGTAGTGGTCACTACTACGAACCAATAGTGGTTCGCTCGCCGACCAGTAGTAGTTCATACCACCCTCTTCCCGAGGGATGCACAACGGCCTACTTCACAGACTGATAGCCATAGGGCAATAAGGTGCTCCCTACCCCACCCTCACGAAGAGTCAAGTACCAAGAAATAAGCACACTAAGATGAATAGTGTGCAATTGCCGTTTTCCTTCTTTATTCCGCGGTAAAAAGCGTAACTTTGGTACGAGGAAATCAATGAGCACAAAGATGAAAGACCTACCGCTCTTCTATGCCCCAGCCCTACGCGAGGAGCTCCAGCTCCCCGAGGGAGAAGCCCAGCATGCCATACGTGTGCTGCGCGCGAAAGTAGGCGATGAGTTCCTCGTCACCGATGGCTGTGGCTCCCTCTTCGAGACCCGCGTCTCAGGCGTAGACCGCCGTCACTGCCTCCTCTCGATAGAGCGCGAAGAGCCCTGGCAGAAGTACTGGAGAGGGCACTGGACCGTAGCCGTCGCTCCCACGAAGAACATCGACCGCCTCGAGTGGACGCTCGAGAAGATGGTCGAGGTAGGTCTGGATGAAGTCTACCTCATCCGCACCCAGCACTCCGAGCGCAAGCATACCAGCGCCGAGCGTCTGGAGCGTATCATCCAGAGTGCGATGAAGCAGTCCCACAAGGCCCTCCTTCCTCGCCTCATCCCCGACGTACCCTTTGCCCAGCTCCTCGAGATGACAGCGGACTATGACCAGCGGCTCATGGCCCACTGCCGTAGCACGGTCGGCCCCGAGCGCCACACCATCGATCACTTCTTCCGCCCCGAGGCGAAGACGCTCCTGATGGTCGGGCCCGAAGGAGACTTCTCCGTCGAGGAGATCGAGGAGGCTACCCGTCGTGGGTGCCAGCCCATCACCCTCGGAGCGAGCCGCCTGCGCACCGAGACCGCCAGCCTCATCGCCCTGCAATGGCTACACACACTCGATATGACCAGCCAGCGTAGGCCCACGACACACGAGAAATAATACACGAAATAATCCCTTATCAATAACTCACCCTTATGGCACAGAGAGAAATCAAACTTAGCCTTGTCTACCGTGACATGTGGCAGTCCTCAGGGAAGTACCAGCCCCGCAAGGACCAGCTCGAGCGTATCGCCCCCGTCTTAGTCGAGATGGGCTGCTTCGCACGCGTCGAAACCAACGGGGGGGCCTTCGAACAGGTCAACCTCCTCTACGGGGAGAACCCCAACAAGGCCGTCCGCGCCTTCACTAAGCCCCTCAACGATGCTGGCATCCAGACGCACATGCTCGACCGTGGTCTCAACGGCCTGCGCATGTTCCCCGTCCCTGCTGACGTACGTCGCCTGATGTACAAGGTCAAGAAGGCCCAGGGTGTCGATATCACCCGTATCTTCGACGGGCTCAACGACCCCCGCAACGTCATCCCCTCCATCCACTACGCGAAGGAAGCTGGGATGATCCCTCAGGCTACGCTCTGTATCACCCACTCCCCCGTCCACACCGTCGAGTACTACGCTGACCTGGCGGACCAGTTCATCGCTGCTGGTGCCCCCGAGATCTGCCTCAAGGACATGGCTGGTATCGGCCGTCCTCGCTTCCTCGGCCGTCTGGTGAAGGCTATCAAGACCAAGCACCCCGAGGTCATCATCGAGTACCACGGTCACTCAGGCCCTGGCTTCTCCGTAGCCTCCATGCTCGAGGTCTGCGACAACGGCGCTGACGTCATCGACGTAGCTATGGAGCCCCTCTCTTGGGGTAAGATCCACCCAGACGTCATCACCATCCGTGAGATGCTCATCGACGCTGGCTACAAGGTCGCTGACATCAACATGGACGCCTACATGAAGGCTCGGGCCCTCACGCAGGAGTTCATCGATGACTTCCTCGGCTACTTCATCAACCCCTCCAACATGCTGACCTCTTCGCTCCTCGTAGGCTGCGGTCTGCCTGGGGGTATGATGGGCTCGATGATGGCTGACCTCAAGGGCGTACACGCTGGTATCAACATGCACCTGCGTAAGAAGGGCGAACCCGAGCTGAGCGTCGACGACCTGCTCGTCCGCCTCTTCGACGAAGTCGCCTACGTATGGCCTCGCCTCGGCTACCCCCCACTCGTCACGCCATTCAGCCAGTACGTCAAGAACGTCGCTCTGATGAACGTCTACAACCTCACCATCGGCAAGGGCCGCTGGGAGGCTATTGACAACAACACGTGGGGTATGATCCTCGGGAAGTCTGGCCGTCTGCCCGGCAAGCTCGATCAGGAGATCATCGACCTGGCGAAGGAAAAGGGCTTCGAGTTCACCACCGAAGATCCTCAGCTCAACTACCCCGATGCGCTGGATAAGTTCCGCGCTGAGATGAAGGAGAACGGCTGGGAGCTCGGCGAAGACGACGAAGAACTCTTCGAATTCGCTATGCACGAAGCTCAGTACCGCGACTACAAGAGCGGTGCAGCCAAGGAGCGCTTCCAGGCTGAGCTCGACAAGGCCAAGACCGACGCCCTCGTCAAGAAGGGCTACAGCGCCGAAGATGCAGTGAAGATCAAGCGCCAGGGCACCGAGCCTATCGAAGCTCCTGCCTCTGGTCAGATCATCTGGGAGGTCGATCCCGAAGACTACTCTACGGCTCCTGCCCTCGGTACCTTCATCAAGACGGGTGAGCCTCTCTGCTACATCCAGACGACTGCAGGCTACTTCGAGCCCGTCATCTCGAACTTCACCGGCCGCCTCGCTGAGGTAGCTGCTCAGGGTGCTAACATCCGCAAGGGTGAAGCCCTCGCTTACGTCCGCCCCGCTGAGAAGGAAGAGCTCTTCGTAGAGAGCGAACCCGAACGTCTGCGTCGCGTAGAGCAGCTTGAGGAAGTTCGCCACGTCATCCGTGCTCGCCGCGCTAAGAAGTAAGCGACACCGCCCATAGGGCAACCATTCCTCTCGGGGGCTACACCCAGCACTTAGCTGATGGTGTAGCCCCCGAGTCTTATCTATCCCTACCAGGATACCACGCTCCTTCACGCGCGCGTAACCATATATATACTATAGCCTACGGCACACCTCCGCCACGTACACCACCGAGGGAGAACGCAGGTACGAGCCATCACGGACGAAGACGACCAATAAAGACCGCCACCCCTACCCCGCCCCACTACCTTTGTATCGCTCCCCCAAGGTAGGCGGAGTGCCCCCTGAAAGGGGCTGTATTCCTCTTTATTGATTGACTTATGTACACCATCATTCCGCAGCCGAGGCTCCTCACCTTAGCCCTCCTCATCGGGCTCTATGGCTGTGCCTCACACCACCGCACGACACACAAGAGCACGACCGAGAGCCACACCACGAGCGACCTACAGCGCACCCTACACACCATTCAGCAGGAGCACGCCCTCGATACCCTCACACTGGACCTCACCGAGGTCGTGCAGCTCCTTCCTCCAAGCGATGATACTACCGCCTCCTCCAAGGTGAAGGGCGCAGGCTGGATAGCGCACTACCACCTCCGACAGATCGGGCGTCATCAGGCGACCACCACGGGCGCTCTACGGGAGGTAGATAGCCTTCGCTCCATGACCCACACCACGGATAAGGGCATCACGGCGCATAAGGTACCAGCCAGCCCCTTACGTCCCTTCGCCCTCGGCGTCACCCTTCCCCTCCTTCTCGGAGCCATCTACCTTACTTATAGGAGGAGCAAGCGATGAGACCCACCGACATCCGCTACATCGTCGTGCACTGCAGCGCCACGCGTGTCAGCCAATCCTATTCGCCCGAAGCCTTGGAGCGTGACCATCGTGCTCGAGGCTTCCGCTCGGCAGGCTACCACTTCTACATCCGTCGCTCGGGTGCTATCATTCCTCTGCGGCCACTTGAGCAGATAGGTGCCCACGCACGGGGCTACAACCGCTCGAGCTATGGCGTCTGCTACGAGGGTGGCTTAGATGATACGGGCTGTCCAGCAGACACCCGCACCGCTGAGCAGCGCACAGCTCTCCGTCAGCTCCTTGAGCACCTCCACGCACTCGCCCCACAAGCTACCATCCTCGGCCACCGTGACCTCAGCCCCGACCGCAACGGTGACGGCCACATCACTCCCGATGAATGGATCAAGCTATGTCCCTGCTTCGATGCCAAGCGCGAATATCACGACATCTCCATCAGCCCAATAAGCCATGCAACCAAATAAATCCAAGGCGACGCTCCAGCTCGTCATCGCCACCCTGCTCAGCCTCTTCGGCATCGCACTCCTCGGTGCAGCCTTCGTCACCGCCCCACCTGGGGAGATTCACTCCAGCATCCTCATTGCCTATGGCGAAGTGATGACCTTCGCCGGTGCCCTCTTTGGCATCGACTACCACTACCGGCGGTAGTCGATGCCCACGCCTTGCCACCCACGTCACCCCGCCCCAACTCCTCAGCATACTCCACCCGATCGCCACGCTCCACCGGCTCACCATACTCGACCGCTACATACGCACCTCACTACGCCCTACCTCCTCCCCTCCATACTCCACCTCTATATATGTACCTCGCACCCATCTCTAGCCGCACGTTCTGATCCCATCCTCAGCACCTCTCAGCCATCCTGCTACACTCCTTCCCACCCCCTTCAGCACACCTTCCCGCCCTCTTCCTCGAAAAAATTTGTGCCTCCCGCCCTAAAGCAAGCAGTAACCCACCTGTGGAAATCTTTTATCTTAAAAGAAGAAGAATACTTATCCTCAACACCTTACCCCGCTGACATCATGTGGATAACTCTGTGAATAGCCATGTGCATAGCGGATAGAACGCTTGATTTATAAGCCCTTATGCCGACGCCCCCTTATCCCCCTCCCGAGGAAGGTGGTAATCGATTGAGAACAAAAGCCATAGAATTAGTACGAGAAAAGCAAGACTCAAGGCCGTTTTTTTTTCTCCTCACTTTTACCAAACTTTGCACCAGATAAGAGGTCACACAAGACACCCCCTACAACACACTATACTCCTATTGTATAGCACATTAGGGATAAAACCACCTTGTGGATAACCTCCTCACTCCATAGCAACTGAGGCCCAGCAGTACGAGCGCCTATCACCGCGCCCGACGCCCTCGCTTGGCTCCTAAATAATAGCAATGCCTTTGGTCCACGACTACGCAAAGCAACCTCTCATGCAGACGATGACTCCTACTTCAGGGGAGCAGCTCTGGAAGCAATGCCTCCAGATCATAGCTGGCTCCTGCGATCCTCAGACGCTCCAGCGCTGGTTCGCCCCCATCCGCCCGCTCGGCATCGAGACGCGCG
>ERZ773203.785-NODE-785-length-17155-cov-2.431520_pt1 | contig 17155 bp, 16 predicted proteins | sample MGYA00580529_ERZ773203 | MGnify/ENA primary metagenome ERZ773203 (study PRJEB29015, sample SAMEA2738176) | human oral metagenome | biome: human oral; feature: human-associated habitat; material: saliva | place: China | collected 2177 ... | reverse complement strand
TGTTTTTCCGCGCAATTCCTCATCGGTGAGGGCTTCAAAGTCTTCTTGAAGAGCATCAACTTGCGAGGCGAGCCGGTCGAGTTGACGCAAGGTGCGTCCTTCTCCAGCTCGGAGGATCTTGTCAATAATGGACACGGGGACTCCTGGGATTGTGACCGGATGATCCGGGCGTGCGTCTAGCACACTTCTCCTAGTCTACGAATTTCCGCCGGCGCTTTCGACTTCATCCCAACAACCGTGTCGTTTTTCTCTGCAAGCCGATTGTTCTGAACTTGTTCATCAGTGATGCAAAATCAACCCGACAACTGATATCCGACAACTCGAAGCGCAAGCAATGGTACGCTGTACAAGTCAGGAAATTACGCGCGTAGAAATGGGTCTATGCGCACAACCTCGCGATCTTCTCTTCTACGACGAGGAGCAGGTCCCCAGGTGCGAAAGAGTCTAAGCCATGTCCGAAATTCAATCGCCTCACCCCGACGCTGGAGTGTTCGCACACCGGAGCGCGATACAGTCGCCGGCTCCAACACTACTTTCGCGCACCGAAACAACGATGGAAGCGATCGAACAGTACATCGTCGCTAATCATTTACAACCCGGAGACCCTCTTCCCACAGAATCAGCTCTATGCGATTCGCTAGGTGTATCACGTTCATCAGTACGCGAGGCACTGCGCCAACTCAAGGCACTTGAGATTGTCGATGTCCAGCAAGGTCGTGGTGCTTTCGTCGGAGATATGACACTTCGCCCCTTGATCAAAACTGTTTTCCTTCGTTCCTCTACCGCTCCTGATTCTGCCGAGGCCTTGTCCCAGGTCTTGCGGGTCCGCCAAGTTTTGGATCTAGGTTTGGCAAGCGAGGCGATCCAGGCACTTCAAGGCACGCACGATGATCATCTTCATGAACTAGTCGACCAGATGATCTCGAAGGCTCAGCGCAGCGAGTTCTTCATGGACGAAGACATTGAATTTCACACCGAACTCTTGAAGAAGATCAATAACCCCCTTGCCGAGCAGCTGGTGAATGCCATGTGGATGATTCACATGATGGCCCTCCCGCAGATCCATCGGGGCTTTGAAGGTCTTCCGGAAACTGCTCGCGCTCACGAGGCCATGCTGGTCAGTGCAGAAAACGGCGATCTTGAGGGATACCGTCGTGCTGTCTTCGCACACTACGATCCACTGAACCAGGCCTTGGATTCTCTTTCGCAAGAAGACAACCCATCCGCTGGTAAATGAAAACTTGAGGGGTGTGGGGAGCCTGCCGAAGCAGGCTCCCCACACCCCTCAAGTGCGCGTTTTATTCGCCAGTTTGGATAACTGTTGCATTCAGACGCAGAACACCATAGGTCCAGCCGTGGCGATGGTAGACGACGCAGGGCTGCATTGTTTCTTCATCAACAAAGAGGAAGAAGGGGTGCCCCACCAGTTCCATCTGATTCAATGCCTCGTCAACGCTCATAGGAACCGTCTCATGAACCTTCTGGCGGACGATAATCGGACTATCTCCCAGCTGCTCCTCGCGAGCTTCTCCAACTTTCAGATCCCCCGCACTCTTCAAAGAAGATGTCGGAGCCTGTTCAGCAAGTTCCTCTTCTTCCCCAACGCTTGCGGGAAGAACATCTAAATCAGGAGCCAGAATTTCTTCCGTGCGGTGGTGATCTTTCGCCCGATCACGCATACGGCGAAGGCGCTCAAATAGCTTTCCAGCAGCAATATCGACCGCGGCGTAGCGGTCTGCAGATTCTGCCTCTGCTCGAATAATTGGGCCTTTGCCAAAGACTGTTAGTTCAATCCGCTCTGCTGTATCAGCCTGTCGCGGATTCTTCTGGTGGGTTAACTCAACATCAACCCTTTGGGCACGAGGATAAAACTGCGTAACCTTCGCAAGCTTTTCCTCGATGTATGCGCGGAAGTTCGGATGAATCTCTGCATTACGTGCAGCTACTGTGATGTCCATATTTCTCTCCACATCATGAAATGCGACCACAGTCGCGATCGAAAACCCGGCGACGTCATTGCCCCGGAGTGTCTTGAACTACCACCCCCGATCAGCATGTGATGGAAAACCATCACTGGAAGAGATGCATCGAGTATAGCAGATAACGGTGATCTGCATCATAGAGCGACACTATCGCCGCGCTCGCGCAATACACGCCCCTGCCACCCAGTTCTTCCCACAAACACGGAATAATTCGCTCATCGTTCCACCCGTTGCAACAACATCGTCGACTGCTACAAGTCCCACATCCTGAGGAATGGGCATTGATACGTACATGTGACCACGCCGAGCTTCTCTGCGCTTTTCTGAGTTCTTTCCCGCCTGTGAAGAGACCCAGGGGTCCAACCTGCAGATATCACGAACCACTACCGGAACCGGCGCAGATAAACGAATTCCCTGAGCCATGCCTCTGGCAATATGGGAGGTTATGGGATGACCAAAGAAACGGCGTTTCCAACTGGATGGCGCAGGCACAATCCACAAACATGTATGGGGTTCACCCACCGCAAGCATCCCACTCTTTCCCAGCGCATCGCCAATGCTTTTTCCGCATTCGAAAAGAAAAGGCGATAGATCTACGCGCCCGGAGTGTTTTGCGGCCAAAATAATGGACCGCATAGATCCGGAGTATTCACTCAGCGACCACAGCGGATATTCTGCCCACCCCGAATCGATAACTTCCCATGTCGGCACGAAGGAGCGTGATAACCCAAAGCATTGGTCACACAAGGTCTGATCCCAGGCGCCACAGCCAGCGCAACTGCTGGGGATACACAAACTGGCCAACTCCCGCGCGGCCTCGTGAAAAACTCCCATACAGGAAGATCAGCACGAAAAGAAAGCACACGCAGACCGCATAGGCAATCTGTGGAGAAAACGATTCAGCCGGGGAAGTTTACGTCGCGAAGGTTCCCTTCAAGAGACTGCCATAGCGCCCCGGAACGAACCTGATAATTGCCGTCTTTCCCGCGGATCACCATCGTCGCTGAAGAGGAGCCTGCACTCAGTCGCTGAGTCCCAGTGGGAAGAGCAAGAACCGAGGGAAAACCACCGACAGGCACGGTCACCAAAGAAACTTCATCCACCTGATCATTACCCGCGCGAAGACCTCCTTGACGCACGGCAACAACCGTAGAACGCCCAGCCCACGACACATCATCGACACCGGTCGACAAACCAGCCAGGGGTTCGGGGTCAGTGAGCGCGATCGGCTCGCCACTGCCTCGGCGCTCAATTCCGGCAATCCAGGCACTTGTGGAGCCACCAACCTGGCGGAGCAAAAGTGCGCGCGCGCCATCGGGAGAGACCCTCACCGCACTCACCCCGTTCAGGGATTGATTTTCCGAGGCGATCGCCAGGTTCTGCCCGTCAATTCGCGAGGCCCTTAAGTTCCCTCCCCGAGGAATGTCCCACACCCATCCGAAACGATCGATAGAAGGCGAATACTGGCCTTCAGAGCCATCCACTACCCGGGTTGCATTGGTTGAGGAATCCACCAGAACAAGACGATCATCCTCGCGCCAGGCCAGTAAGGAGGAAGAAACCGGAGAGACCGCCGGAAGCGAGGCAGACGTCGAAGGAGTAATGGGAAGAATCCGAGTTGAAACGCTACGCCCGTCAATTCGAACCAAGCCATTCGAGTTGAAAGCAACCGCTGAATCAAGATCAAAGGATGGCTGGGAAGGAAGCCCTGAGGAAGGAAGAGCCTCTCCCCCGACATTAATTTCGACGGAATTCACGCGGCCCGAGCGCTGAAGGGTTTGGGAAATCTCCCATGCCATCAACTGTTTCCCGCGATCATCGCTGGGAAGCGTGCCGTTCAAAGACACCTTCGCAACGTGGTCGGAGAGTTCAATACCTCCGGCTGAAATCGAGGTGCCCGAAGGGATTGCATTCACTAGGGCATCGGAGAGATGCGACTGGGGGCCAGCGATGAGTCCCTCGAGCATATGGGTTTCGACTCGGCGCGTGGGATACCAGCGCGGATCAGCAATCAGAGAATCGCCGGTCGCTGAAAGAAACATCAGCGAAACAAGCTCGTGCGATGCCGTAAATGATGCCTGAGAAACAACGACCCCATCCGCAGGCGCGTCCATACGCCACTGGCCATTCTCACGAACCAGGTGAAAGCGCGCTTCAAGTGAGGAAGTTTCTGCCGGGGAAAGGACACCATTTTGGTCAACAGAGCCCACGCCGGTAGCCGTGATCGATGCATTCAGAGTGTCCGTTTTCGAAGGGTCAAAGGAGTAAGACACCTTCGGGGTTGAATCCGTCGAATAAATCGTCACTAACTTATGCGGGTCCCAGGTCTGCGCGGAGGAGCTCGTTAAGAAAAGACGCGCAGTTGCGTAGTCGTCAGAAGCTCCCGCGGCACAGGCCAAAAGAAAACTGCTGAGCAGGCTTTCCGGATCCGCATCAGCCACAGGACCACCCGCTGCCAAATCAACCGGCTGAGCATTGGGGGCATCGACATCAAAGGGCGAAGGAGAGGAGGAAGTCGGCAAAGAGGTGCAGGCAGCCAGAGAAAGGCTGCTGAGAATAGCCACAACAGCAAGACACAGTCGCTGATTCATCTTCACTCCTTTTCCCACAGTTCTAAGGGATCGCTTGAAATCGCTGTCCCGACTTTCTTGGGAAGCGTCATCATGAAAGAGGATCCGACTCCAATCTCACCCCACGCAGTTAATGTTCCTCCGTGAAGAACAACGTCTTCCAAGGAAATGGCCAAGCCCAGACCCGTTCCTCCGGTGGTACGTGTTCGCGCGGGATCCGCACGGTAAAAGCGGTCAAAAACTCGCTCAACCGTTGCCGGTTCCATGCCAACGCCATGGTCACGTACGCGTACCGCGACAGCGGTTTCATTTGAAGCGATGGTCACAACAACTGGTCGAGATTCTGCGTGTTCATAAGCGTTCACCAAGAGATTGCGAATGACACGCTCAATACGTCGATCATCAATTTCTGCTGTGCAATGATGCGTCGGCGCATTGACAATAACCTCGACTCCCAAGCGCTGCGCAAGCTCACTGTTTGCGTTAACAACGCGCGTAACCAATCCGCGAAGATCAATGCTTTCCGCAGTGAGGTCGACAGATTGCGCATCGTGACGTGAGATCTCTAGGAGGTCAGCCAGCATGGAATCGAAGCGCTCAACCTGTTCATGAAGCAGTTCTGCACTCCGAGTGGTCACGGGATCAAAATTCTTACGTTGATCCCAGATCATTTCTTCCGCCATGCGGATGGTCGTCAGCGGCGTGCGAAGTTCGTGAGAAACATCAGAGACGAAGCGCTGCTGGAGCCGAGAGAGCTCGTCATATTCATCAATTTTCTTCTCAAGCGATTCGGCCATGTTATTAAAGGCACGCCCAAGATTTGCCATCTCATCGCTACCGTGGGCATCACTGCTGTCAATTCGAACATCAAGATTTCCCTCAGCAAGCTTTCCTGCAGCTGTCGCAGTACGACGTACCGGTCCCAAGATGTGATAGATCAAGATGAAGGTGATGATCGGAATCAACAGCAAGAACGGAATCCCGGCGAAGATCAAGATTCCCATGACGGTATCAATGCGTTCTTGGTCTGCTTGAAGCGAATAAACGATATACAGCTGGTGAGTTCCTGCTCGCGGCACCTGAACGTTTGTCCCCACAAGGATTGCAGGTACTCGCTGGCTCGCATCACGCGCGGAAGGAATTGAGACTGATTGCCATTGGGGATCCGTTGATCCTGCTACGGCATTTTTCATCTCTTCACTAATGACACCTAAGACCGTGGGGTCAACAATCTCATTGATCCGAAGCGATTGAGATTGGGATTCAGAGCGCAAGAGCAGAACAGAAACCGCCCCAGTACCCGAGGCAGAAACACGCAAGGAGGTTGCAAGCTGCCGGGTTGATTCTTGAATCTGATCGGGAGTGCTGGCTGTTGACTGGTCAAAAACCGATTGCGCAGTTGAAAAACGTAATGCCGCATCTGAAAGTACTGCGGTTCGTCGAGATTCAAAAACGCTGCTGCGCAGTTGAGTCGCAACAATTGTTCCGGCGACAAGGATGAGCACCATCGACACCGCGGCCAAGTACGAAGCCGCTCGCAAAGAAGCGGAATTACGAATTGCTCGTAGAGCTTCCCACTGAGAAATACGTTCCCAGCCACGCCACTGCCGAAGAGGCCGGAAGAGACGTTGAAGAAAAAGAAGGACGCGCTCCAGTGGCGCAACATGAGACTCAGGAACAGGGGGCGTCGAGAGCACTCCCCCATCTCCGCCTATCATGACGAGGCGTTGCCGGCGCGGTAGCCTACTCCGCGGACAGTCACAACGACCTCGGGATTATCCGGATCGCGCTCAACTTTTGAACGCAGACGCTGGACATGGACATTCACCAAGCGAGTGTCTGCAGCGTGGCGGTAGCCCCACACAGACTCAAGCAACTCTTCGCGGGAGAATACCTTCCACGGGGAACGCGCAAGAGTCACAAGCAGGTCAAATTCAAGCGGTGTTAAAGGCAATTCTTGGCCGCCACGATGCACACTATGGCCCTGAACATCGATGACAAGATCCCCAAGACGAACCAGCTCTTCACCACTGTCATCTCTCCCACGCAGTCGTGCACGAACGCGCGCGACTAGTTCTTTGGGCTTGAAAGGTTTAGGAACGTAGTCGTCTGCCCCGGCTTCAAGACCGGCGACAACATCTGTTGTATCTGATCGAGCAGTCAGCATCACAATAGGCACGTCGGATTCTCGGCGAATCTGACGGCAGATTTCAATCCCATCGACGTTTGGAAGCATGAGGTCCAGAAGGACAAGATCCGGTGAAACTCCATGGAAAACATCAAGGGCTTGCGCGCCATCTGCACAATCAGCAACCTCGAAACCTTCAGCATGAAGCATGATTCCGATCATTTCGGAAAGCGCGACATCGTCGTCGACGACCAGGATCCGTGAACTCATGTAACGATTGTGTCACGAAACTGACAGGTGTGTCGAAAAGACGCGGCGAATTTTATCAACATAAGAAACGCTGAAGACGCGCTGACTACTTCCTCAGTTCTTTCTGATTAGTTGAATGCATGGCACAATATTCAGGAAGACACGTGTCACCTATATAGGAGTAATAATGTCTGATCCTCAGGGAGCTCCCACGAATGATCCGTGGGCACCCCAGTCATCTTCTTCTCAGAATTCTCCCCAGGGTTCTGTTCCCTCAACACCCCAAGTTCCTCAGACTCCTCAGGCTCAGCAGCCTTGGGGCGCGCCCGAGCAGCCCGCACAGCCCCAGCAGCAGTGGGGCGCGGCGCCTCAGCCCGATGCCGCATGGCAGGGCACCCAGACTCAGGGCGGCACCGCATGGACCGTTGCGCAGCCCGGAATTATCCCACTCCGTCCGCTAACCGTTGGCGAGCTCTTCAGTGGCGCCTTCCAGGCGGTTCGCGTCAACCCGCAAACCATGTTTGGTTTCGCCTTTGCGATTATGGCGGTCGTCGGTCTTGTTCAGGCCTTCTTCGCTTCCTCTTCGACGTCGTCACTGACGCGCGCACTGTCCTCCGGAGATACCGACGATTTGGTCTATTCGCTGGGCAGCAGCATGGGTTCCCTCACAACAAGCGGACTTAGCCTGCTCGCAACCGCGTTCCTCTCGGGCATGCTTGCACTGACGGTGTGGGATGCAGTCCTCGGACGTAAGTCTTCTCCCGCGGACGCATGGCACCGTTTCTCGCCGCGCTTCGTCCCGGTTCTTCTGGCAACCTTCCTCATCGGCATCATTGAGTTCGTGTTGATCGTAGTAGTCCTGCTGGTCTTCATGATCCCCTTCTTCCTTGTGGTTGTTAACGCAGCTTCGGCTCGTAGCTACGATTCTGCGAGTGCAAGCATTGGTGGAGCCTTTTCGATCATCTTCCTCATGATCGTTGCCTTGATCGTGATCGCCTGCTTCTTGACTGTGAAGTTCGCATTCACTTCCAGTGCAGTCGTCCTTGAGGGACTCGGCCCGGTCGATGCCATGAAGCGTTCATGGTCACTGTCGAAGGGTTCCTTCTGGCGAATCCTGGGCCGCATCTGGCTCATCGGTATCGTCACTGCTTTGATCACCTCAGTTCTGGGCGGCGTCGTCGGTGCAATTCTGGGTGTTGGCGCCGCTGCAGCTGACTCGGTGGGCATGCTCGTCGCGTTCTCGGCCTTCTTGAGTGCACTACTGTCAGCAGTTGTGATCCCGGTTCAATCGTCCTTCTACACTCTGATGTACCTGGACGAGCGCATGCGCAAGGAGAACCTTGCTCCCATGATTGCTCAAGAAGCTTCTCGCGCCTGATGTTTTTCTGTGAAGCTCCGCTGACACCCGACGACGAGGAAGCTCGCGCATGGGTGTCAGCGGAGCTTTCGCGTCCCGACTACCTACCCACCCCGCCTTCCGCATTATCGCGCTTCTTCAACTGGCTTATTCAACACCTCGTGAGCGGCGCCAGTAAAGCTGCACCCGTCGGTTTCCCCGTTGAAGGTTTCTTTATCTTTCTCTTATTAGTGGCACTTGCTGTCATCGCAATCATCGTCATCACCCACCCGATCCGCCTGCGCCGCCGCATGCGACGAACTGCTGTGTTTGACTCCGATTCCACGCTTTCGTTGCGCGATGTCATGAAGCGGATTGACGAGGCTCGCGCAAGCGGAGATCTCGATGCTACGTTGATCTGGTCCTACCGACTTTTTGTGCTCTATCTAGCGCGCGACGGCATTCTTCGAGATACTCCCGGCCTTACAGCGGATGAAGCCGGCCGAGCAGCTCAAAATGCTCTTCCCGTCCTCACTGCCCCCATTACCTCCGCAACTTCCGTCTTCGCCTCGGTACGTTACGGTGAAGGCCACGCAAGCGCAGAGGACTGCGCGGGGATGGACCAGCTTATTGCTGCCTATTCACAGAACAAGAAGCAGGCAGTGCACGCATGAAAGCAACTCAAAGCACTGTCGTTTCGCCAACTGTTCGCCAGCGTTGGACGCGAATGCGCCCGCTTGTCATCATCATCTTTTTGGGGCTGTTGTTTGTCATCGCAACCACGTTGGTCCCTCGATACGAAAAAGACAGCGAGACTCTATCGCCGAATAACCCTGGGAATTCTGGCGCCCAAGCTCTTGTCCAAACGCTGCGTCACCACGGTATTAAGGTCGTCAAAGTCACCTCCGCACGCGAGCTTATTGCACGCTCAACACCGGACTCGACTGCTGTGATTACCTATCCTGGCTACATGCCCGACGCCACCGCAAAAGCCATCGATGAGAAAGTCCATCGGGTCGTCTATCTTCTGTCCCACTACGGTTCAGATCTTGATACCCCCTCCGTTGAAGTGACGACTTCAAAGACGACAAGTGCGACAGAGACGCTTTCTGCAGAATGCACTTCTGAACCTGCACAGAAAGCTCAAACTCTGCTCAATAACAGTGGGCAGCTTGTTACCACCACCGAAGATGGATGGACCAAGTGTTTCCCCGTAGATGACGCCTACGCCTACCTTGAAAAGAATGAGGGCGATCGTTTCCGCGCGATCATCGCCGATGGGGCTATCGCATCAAATCAATGGGTTGATAGTGATGGCAATGCAGCACTTGTCATCAATGCCATGGCGCAGAAACCAACCATCTACTGGTATGACGGTAGTAAAGACAACGTCCTAGCTAGCGACACGGTTGACACTCTTCAACCCGAGTGGCTGATCCCCATCCTTTTACTTATCGGCATCGGAATTACCGTCATCGGTTTTTCTCGAGGCCAACGGTTGGGACGTTTGGTTCCCGAAGATCTACCCTCTTACGTCCCTTCATCAGAGACAACGAAGGGCCGCGGACGTCTAATGGCTTCGCAGAAGCAACATGCTCACGCTGCGCGCCTCTTACGAATCGAAGCCGTGACGGTAATTGCCAAGCGCTTGGGAATCGACCCGAAAGCACCGCGAGCCACCCTAGAACACGCACTTGCGGCGCGAGGATTGCTGACCGAGCACGTGAGTGATTTACTGTGGGGTCCAGCCCCAACAAACAACTCTGAACTGGTCGAATTGGCCGAAGCACTATCCGCGCTCACACAGGAGATTGAGTATCAATGACAAGCCCCGAACTACCGCCCCAGGGGCGTGATGCCCGTGACGCTCTGGTTTCCCTGCATTCGGAAATTGGCAAGGCAGTCGTCGGCCAAGAAGGCGCACTCACCGGCCTGATCATTGCCCTGGTAGCCGATGGACACGTCTTACTTGAAGGCGTCCCCGGCGTTGCAAAAACACTCTTGGTTCGAACCCTTGCTCGATGCATCGATTTGACCATGACGCGTGTCCAATTCACCCCAGATCTTATGCCCGCCGATATCACTGGTTCTTTGGTGTGGGACAACGGCAAGAGCGAGTTTGAGTTCCGCCCGGGACCGATCTTCACCAATCTTCTTCTGGCCGATGAAATTAACCGAACTCCCCCCAAGACTCAATCTGCGCTCTTGGAAGCTATGGAAGAGCACCAGGTCAGCGTCGATGGGCATACCCGCCCGCTCGCTTCGCCCTTCATGGTGATCGCCACCCAGAACCCTGTCGAATACGAGGGCACCTATCCCCTTCCTGAGGCCCAGCTCGACCGTTTCCTACTCAAGCTCGATCTGCCTCTGCCCTCGCGCGAGGACGAATTCAATATTCTGCTCCGCCACCAGAATGGTTTTAATCCTCTGGATTTGGCCAGCGCTGATCTACACCCGGTCGCAAATGCCTCAGATATCTTGACGGCTCGCGAGCAGGCAGAACACATTGAGGTCTCCCCCGCGGTTTTGACCTACATGGTCGATCTGATCCGCGCGACCCGCACCTCTCCCGCTGTCCGCATCGGTGTCTCTCCTCGTGGTGCAACCGCATTACTTCGCGTGTGCCGCGTCTGGGCGTTCCTTCAGGGACGTTCTTTCGTCACTCCTGATGATGTCAAGGCAATGGCTGACTCGGTTCTTGCACACCGCCTGAGCATGAAGGCTGAAGCAGAATTGGAAGGCTTGAATGCTCACTCTGTCATCGCCTCGATCCTCGAACAGGTCCCGGTTCCTCGCTGATGGCACTGTCTTGGCGCGCGAGTATCCCCATTTTCCTGGGGGTCATTCCACTGTTTTTCTTCCCGACATGGGGTTTCATTGTCGGGTGGGTTGTTCTGTGCGCATGCCTGTGGGCCTTTGACGCTTACCTTGCGCCTTCTCCCAGGCAGTTGGTCATTGAGCGCTCCATTGATACCCCCATCGCAATGGACTCTCCCGGTCATTCGCGCCTTTCTCTGCGCTCGGCGCTGCCTATGCGCGTCGATGTCAGGGACGCGTGGCCACCCTCGGCACATCCCACGCCCTATTCACATTCGTGTGAGCTCGAGGCAGATGTTCCGATGCCGCTTACGACGCTCTTGCAGCTGGAGCGTCGCGGAAGCGTTCGCGCCGACTACGTGACGATTCGCTCCTGGGGGCCTCTGGGAATGGCCGCCCGTCAGACCTCGATTGCGGCGCCACTGACCCTGACCGCGCTTCCTCCGTTCCGCGCGAAGCGTCTTCTTCCTTCTCGGCTTGCGCGTCTCCATGAGCTTGAGGGAACAACCGCCACGATTCTTCGAGGCCCGGGAACGGAATTTGATTCGTTGCGCGAGTACGTCCGCGGAGACGATCCGCGCGATATCGACTGGCGAGCCTCGGCGCGCTCAAAAGATTTGGTTGTGCGCACGTGGCGACCCGAACGCGACCGTCACGTCATGATCGTTGTCGACACCGGTCGTTCGGGGGCAATGCTCTTGGGCGAGCCTCAGGAAAAGGACTTGGGAGACAAAGACCTGGTCGAGTTGGGTGTCGCGCCTCGTTTGGATGCTGAGATCGAGGCGGCACTCTTGCTGGGGGTTCTGGCTGACCGTGCCGGAGATCAAGTTCATCTGCTTGCTCTGGACCGCAGTATTCACGAAGATCTTGCCCAGGCACGTGGTGGGAATTTGATTAGCGAGGCCGCGCAGGCTTTCTCGCGCGTCCAGCCTTCCCTTCTCCCACTGGATTGGCAGATGGTCGTCTCCTCGGTTGAGAAGCGCATGCATCACCCGGGGCTTGTCGTCCTTCTGACCGAGATCCCTCCCGCAGCTACAGACGCTGATTTTTCCGAGGCCATTGCGGCGCTCAGCAAGCGTCACCGAGTAGTTGTCGCGGGCGCACGCGACCCCGAGCTTGGTCGAATGGAACGCGATTGGAGCGACGCAGCTTCTGCCTTCACTGCTGCCGCGGCAAGTGCAACAATCCGCGACCTTGATGCTGGTGCCAATGATGCTCGCGCACTTGGCGCTTATGTCGTTGATTGTGATGCGGGCTTCTTGCCTGCACGTCTGGCAGACACATACATTGCACTGAAGAAGGCCGGAAAGCTCTAAGGATCTTTTAGATCACAGGTGTCGCGTAACCGGCGTCTTCGTCAAGGTCGCCGCTCACTCCCGCGCGATAAGCACGCCCACCAGCCACGAAGGTATAGATCCACACACTTGCAGTCAGTGTCACACCGCAAGTGATCTTCAGCCACAGTGGAAGATCAGACGGAGTGACAAAACCTTCGATGGCTCCACACAAGAAGAGCAAGACCACCATTCCCAAACCAACAGTGATCATCGAACGCCCCGCCTCACCGAGTGCCTGGCCTCGAGTCTTTCGCCCAGGAACAAGCCACGCCCAGAAGAGGCGTAAGCCCGCTGCGGTTGAGATCCAAATTGCCGTCAATTCTGGGATGCCGTGGGGAAGGATAAAACTGAAAAAGTGCGCAGGGCCGGCATAGTGAATGACAACCGCAGCAGAAATTCCTAGGTTTTGGGCATTCCCCCACAAAGCCAAAATTGGATAGAACCCTGTGATTCCACCTGCAACGACACGCAAGGCAATAAAAGCATTATTCGTCCACACATAGGACATAAAAGAGGCATTGGTGTCTTGACTGTAGTAGCTGGAAAATTGTGTTGTCGCGTAGTCCTTCAGCTGTTCCGGACTTCCCAGCATTGAGAGAGCAGCGGGGTCACGTAAAATCCACCACGTCTGCAACGCTGCCATCGCGATGAAAATGAGCATGATCGCAATCGTGACATAGCGGATCCGATACAGGGCTGCGGGAAGATCATGACGGAACCAACGCGAAATCGCCCACAGGCTCGCTCCAGACGTTCCCGTCAATCGAGCTCTTGCGTGCAAGAGCTCACCAGAGAGATAGGAAATGACATCCTGATCCGGGTTTTGTGAACGTACTTTCGCAAGATCAGCGGTGACCTGCCGATAAAGCACTGAAAGCTCATCAATTTCCGGTCCCGTCAATCGACGCGAATGCGCCAATTGATGAAAACGATTCCAATGGCGCATATGTGAAGCTTTTAGTGCGTCGATATCCATACAAGATATAGTGTCATACATGAGCGAGCTTCCTGTAAACGTCCAACGAATTTCTGATGAATCTTTCATCAGCGGTGAGGGCGTCAAACTCGATCTCAAACCCGCTTCTCCTTTTGTCAGGGCCGCTGCTTTCCTCATAGACCTGACCCTGTATGTTGGAGCTTTTTTCGTTCTCTTCTGCATTCTTGTTACTGTCACCTTTGATCAAGGCCTTCCACAAACCTTGGTGAGGGCAATATTCGTTATCATTATTTTCTTGTCTTTTGTAGTCCTCCCCTTTGTCATTGAGGTCTTCACCCATGGTTATTCCCTCGGCAAGTGGGCCTTTAACCTAAAAGTTGTGCGTCGGGATGGCGGGATTATCACCGCGCGTCACGCCTTCGTCCGCGCAATGACTGCAATAGTGGAAACTTACATGTTCTTCGGCCTGTTGTCTTTCATGGCAACGGTCTTCTCTCCGCGAGCGACACGCCTAGGAGACATCGCAGCAGGGACCATGGTTATTCAGGTTCCCGAAGCTGTCTTCTATCCACCGCTGGTTATGCCCCCCGACTGCGCTGAGTGGGCATCTCATGCACAGGTCCTTCCGATCCCGGATGAACTGCACTTTGAGTGTATGAATTTCCTGCACAATAATCGTCAGATTCTTGACCAGCTCCGTCTGTCGATCGCAATGTCCTTAGCGGGACGAGTTTCGGCTTTTGTTTCACCCAAGCCGCCAACAAGTATTCACCCCGAGCGTTTCCTTGCAGCGGTTCTTGTCGTTCTGCGCGACCGGGAGTACGCGAAGGAACTCAAGCGACAAGACATCCTTGAAGCTCGCCGGCAGCAGGTGGAAGCCATCCCCTTCGAGGTCTAGTACACGCGCGCAGCCCTCTTATTCCTGATCGGATTATTCCTGATCGGCAGAAGGTTCCTCGGTGATCAATTTAAACTGAGCCCGGCGACGAGCCCACGGTGAATGTGGATCCAGGGGGCTGGAGGATTCGGCCTCGTGAGAGTCGGTCCCTTGGGCGAAGGGACCAAGCTCAGCGTGTGCCGAGGCCGTAGCGCCCGTTTTCGCGGCAGTTGCAGGCTGAGCAGGAGTCTGGGTTTCCACGTCGTCAGCGTGCTGTGAGCGGTTTCGGGTGTGTGCTGCGGCTTGGCGAACCGCGTCAACAAGAGCCATAAGGTCATCCCCCGATGGAGGTGCCGGTTCGAAGGTCGTCTGAAGGCGCACGATCTGCCACCCACGCGGGACCGTCAAACTGTTTGCATGGTGCTCACACAGGTCGTAGGCGTTGGGGTCTGCAGCAGCTGAAAGCGAACCGACAACAGCAGTCGAATCCGAATAATCGTAGGTGAGTGTAGCTACAGCAGGCCTTGAGCAGCCGGGCTTAGAACAGTGTCGAACCGAGATCACCGCTCTACAATACGGCATTTTCTATTCCTATTGCGTGCCCTTCGTCGGCAGGTCCTCAGCTTGAGCGCAGAGCTGAGCGATACCCTTATGTGTATGGCTCTCCCATCAGCTTTTCCACGCACCCGTGACCGCCATGGCCGCACCCCGCGCTATGTGCGTCTTTTCCCTGGGCTTCCCGCGTGGAAAACGCGTCGGGAAACATTTGATTCGACCGTTGCCCTTGTGATTAGGGAACTCACCGAGCGCTGGCCTGAGGTTGCGACAATCGAGTTTGCAACCGAGGACGTTCCTCCCTCAGATCCAGCTCCCTGGGAAGACCACGGGGTAGTTTTAGCTCGCGTTTTTCCCGCGGACCGACGTAAGGGACTGGGAGACCGCATTGTCCTCTACCGGCTCCCCATCACCATGCGGATTCCTCCGACAGACCTCTATCCGGCATTGCGCGCACTCATTGCAGAGCGCATCTCGCATATCCTTTACATCTCACCAGAGGAACTTGATTCCCTCTCCTAGCGTTCTCAACGACCGCTCTTCACTGCAGAAGGAAAGAAAAGAGGCTAGGCAGGCCTTGAGCATGGCAGGCCTTTAGCATGGCACGCTTTGAGCATGAGGACGCTCTTTGGCAAGCTAGCGAACGGTGATCGATGTCGATGCCTGCTCGACATCATCCGCGCTCAGCGGCCATACCGCACGAAGCACTCCACTGGGAGTTTTCGCTTCCACCTCAATCGCAATCGCAACATCACTGGGAGACTCTAGGCTTGTCTCTTGCGAGGGAAGATCCAGCATCGCCATCTTCCCTGCTTCGAGGGTTACCTGTTCATTTCCCAGTTGAAGCTGGATGCCACTTTGAGAGTGCACAGAGGTGAGCAACAGATGGGAAGAAATCTCACCTACTCCGCTGCCGCTCTCTTGCGCAGTCCCGCGTAGAATCGTCGAGCTCAAGCGCGAACGAACCAGCGCTTCCACTGTTGATGCAGAAGGTAATTGAGCGTGAACTAAGCCCTGAGCAGAGCTCATACCCGCGCGCATCCCCCAGTGCTGTCCTCCGGGATATTCTTCCTGCTCGGTATTCGTCACAACCTGAGCCACAAGCGGACGATCGGCATGAACACGCAAGGTATAGCGTTCATCGGTGATTCCGTTGAGCGGAACATCAACGACCGTTCCCGCGCTCACGTCCAATTCCCCGCCCGGCACATTGAAGGTGCCAGCGTCGCTGGTATAGCTCAAGGCAACGTGAGTATCGGCCTCGTCGCCTGTTTCCGAAGGAGGAACAAGAAGGCGTAGGCTGCTGGTCCCCTGCTTTGAAAGCCCCAGGAAAAGCTGGTCCTCCTTTGGCTTTGTCCCACTCACGCTTGTCACACCTTTGGGCACTTCCCCCTGCATTGCAGAGCTTTGCACCCAGGTTGCCACTCCTTGACCATCGGCGTGGATATGTACGGCCAGTGCGCTCTCTTCTGGGAAGAGTCCCCCTGCCAGGACAGATTGAGTGGAACGGGCCGGAATCGTCATCTGGTGCGGTTTGGCATCAATGGGGCCGTTTGCTCCGTACCCCTCAAGAGTGACCACAGAAGGTGCGGAATTGGGGTTTGCAAAGGTCACGACCAAGTCTTCACCACTGGTACTTGATCCCAAAACGCTCCACTGGTCATTCGCCGGCAATTGGCATGACGTCATACTCAGACCGCGAAGCTCTCCCCCGCCTTGGCCCATCACTCCAAGCGTTGTAGGAAGGGTGTGCGCAGAGGCATCCGCACGAAGGATTGTCCATTCTCCACTGGTGTCACGTTCCCCGGCGGAATTCCACACTGAGGCAGCAGATACACCTCCATCAAGGTGGAATGGGTCGACAATCCCTGCCGGACAGGCATAGTTAAGGGCTTCTGGACGTGCGTGGACAACCTGGGGCGCAGGAAGTGAGGGTTCAGGCACGACTCTGCCTATTCCCCACGAGGCAGCGCCTAGAAGTAGGAGCGAGGCAGGGATGGCACCAATAGTGAGCATGCGTTTTCTATTCACCATCGTCTACTACGTCCTTCCTCCCTCGAAGAAGCCCACAAAGCATCACTGCGGCGGTAAGTGCGCACCCAGTTTTCCACGCCAGAACCCAGTTCGAGCGGTAGTTCAGTACAAGCTCGCCTTCGGATGGAAGCGAAAATGCCGTTCCCCACTGATTCGTTGCTTCAGTTTGGTCCACGTGCTGTCCATTGAGAGTTGCAACCCAATGCGAGTTCTGCCGTTCAGCAAGGCGAAGGACCCCGGGGCCCGACACGTGTGTCCGCGCACCGATAACACCGCTTGCGAGCTCTTCACACTGGGAGTCTACAGATCCCGAAGCAAGGCACAGGCGCGCGG
>ERZ773203.776-NODE-776-length-17247-cov-6.274663_pt1 | contig 17247 bp, 16 predicted proteins | sample MGYA00580529_ERZ773203 | MGnify/ENA primary metagenome ERZ773203 (study PRJEB29015, sample SAMEA2738176) | human oral metagenome | biome: human oral; feature: human-associated habitat; material: saliva | place: China | collected 2177 ... | reverse complement strand
CTATAGTAAGGTCGGATCTCGGTATTACAAAGGGCGTACAAAAATCACTTGAGCACTTCGGTATATATGAGGAACTTGATGCCTTGAAAAAGTTTGTAGGACCTCCGATGGTTGAAAGCTATACAAATTTTTACGGTTTCAGTTTGGAGCAATATAAAGAAGCACTTGATGTATTTCACGATTATTACAGATCTGTAGGTATATTTGAATGTGAACTTTATGAAGGTATAGAAGGGATGCTTAAGAGTCTGTCAAAAGAATATAAGCTTTATGTGGCGACTTCAAAGCCTGAAAGAGAGGCAAAAAGAGTAATCGAGCATTTCGGACTGGACAAATATTTTACATTCGTAGGCGGTTCCGACGGAGATTTTAACACAAAGAGAGCTACAAAGACAGCAGTGATTGAATATGTGCTTGAGACAAACAAAATAATGGACAGGGGCTTTGCTATAATGGTAGGAGACAAGAGCCATGATATAGTAGGCGCAGGTAATGCAGGTCTTAAGAGTATCGGAGTACTTTACGGTTATGGCGGCTTGGAGGAGTTTGAAGGCGCAAATTATATTGTAAAAAATGTGGAAGATTTGAGAGATATGTTTTTATGTTAAAAAAAGGTGACTTGTTAAATATAGGATATTATGATTATGGCCAATATTTCACAGGAAGTCTGGAGGGTGTAAGATTTAGGCTGGGAAGAGATCCGCTTGAAAAGGTTAATTTTACGCCAAAGGATAAGAGGGGCGAGGCCAAGCTGAAACTGACAGTATGGCCTGAGCCCTTTAATTTTGACCATACTGAAGATGATAAGAAAAAAGACCGGTATTTTGACTATACAAGCGAGGGACTGGATGAAGCGATTGAATTTTTAAACAATATGGCAAAGATATTAAAGTCGGATAAGGAGAAAGCATGGGAGATATAATCAGAGAAAAAAGAGAGCTTGCCTATGAAGGAGCAATTGTCAAGGTATATAAAGACCATATGCTGATAGACGGCAGAAAAGCTGTATGGGACTATATACAGCACAACGGTGCGGCTGCAGTAGTACCTGTACTTGAAAACGGCAAGATACTTTTGGTACGTCAGTACAGAAATGCGCTGAACAGATATACTCTTGAACTTCCGGCAGGAAATGGACGATGCCTTTATGACAGTCGATACAGGTTTGATTATTCGTTTGGGCATTCGAGTGCATTTGTTTGGCTGATTTGGACTGTTGCGAAAATTCCATGGCATCAAAACTGTGGCAGCTACGGCAGGTCTCTGAATCGGTCGCCTTCATCTCGTCCCACACGAGTTTGGCTAATTCGGCACGATGTGCTTCGAATTTTTCTTTGCTATCCAATTTGCCTTGCATTTCATACCACAAATCTTTCAGCGCAATGAATTTGGCTTTGACATAATGCCAGCCCTCTGACGGAACGTGGCAGTCGGCACACTCGGCGCGAATGCCTTTAGCATTGGAAAAATGGCTAGAACTTTCCCATTCTTCTTTTGGATAGCTCATTGAATGACAACTGACACAAAACTCCGGTGAACTTGTTTTATGCATAACCCACTGCGTTCCCCACAATGCCAGAGCGCCGACACCAGCCAAGCAAAGTGCGGTGACGATTTTCTTCATTTTTGACATAGACACTCCAACTATACAAACGACAAAAAAACATAACTATAAATAAGTATTATGGATTGTAGGGATATAGTGAGAAAGAAACTATGATCTTGCTCAATAAAAGGTTAAACAGTCATGAGATAAAAATAAAAAAACATTATATAAATCAATATATAATTCTTTAAATTTAATCTAATTAGGGAAGTTTAAGAATGAAGAAATTGATTCACGCGTTCAAGCACAGCTTTTCTCACGTTATCCTTTTCAAAAAGGATTTCATGTTTTGCTTGAGGTACAAGCATGGATTCTGCATGAGGAAAAAGTGCGGTCAATTTTTCAAGATTTTTGTTATCTACAATTTTTTCCTTTTCTGCTTGTAAAATAAGCACAGGTGTTTCCACTCTTGGAATGATTTTAGGGAGCGCTTTTATTGCATTTAAACACAAATGTACCCAGCGGAAAGTCGGGCCACCTAAGTGAATAGCAGCGCGTTTTCGATTAACTCGGTTCATCCATTTCATTCGCGTTTTAGAATGGCTAAGTTCATTAAAGTTTAAATCTGCCGGTTTGTAATGTCCTTTACCAAAAACATAGCGATGACCTTGGCCAAATGCCATCATTGTTGCAATGATGACTTCATCTCGTAATGGATGTTTCATTGGAACGCCAAAGAAAGGCGAAGAAAGTACGGCCTTTTTAATCTGATGATCGTAATTGGCTAGATAATAGGTGGAAATCAACGCGCCGAGGGAGTGCGCAAGAATATATTGCGCTTGATAAGCATAAAGTGCGGTCGCTTTTTCAATGATTTTTGCCATATCATCGGTATAAAAACGAAACTCATCTAAATGCCCTTTTTGAGAAATAATACGCTGTGAATAGCCTTGTCCTCGGTGATCGAAAAGTAATACATCATAACCTTGTTGATAAAAATCATAAGCCAACTCAGTCCATTTCAGCATATTTTCTGCTCGACCATTCACCAAAATCATCAATTTTCTGACCGCACTTTCAGGCTGAACCAAATGACGATAAGCTAATTTGATATTTCGTTCACCAGAAAGATATTGCGTCGGAAATTGCTCAAAAAAAGGCAATAACTCTGCAAGAGCAAATTGATGAAAATGAGGTTCTCTGATCATAATTTTTTAACAAAAAATAGTGTAGGGATAGTAATAACAGATATGATGATATAAGGTATTTTTAATTCGATCCAAGCATAGTGAAATAAGCTTGAAAGCTCAAGTGTATTTCCTAAATCAGTACTATCAAAGGTGATAAAAACTGAACCCAATAGCCATAAAATCCCAAGCCACAAACAACCGATAATAAAGTAAGATAATTTCTGAGAAATAATAAAAGGAAACAATGCTAAAAACGCAACAGTTATCGTTGTAAATAATATATTAAACGTATATTCACAACGCGCTTCATACAAAAATTCACCCGTGTAATTTTGGCATGTTGTTGCAAAGGTTTCAGGATAACCAAGGCGTGAGACAAACCAATATTGCAAAAGAAATGTCATTAAAGAAATTGTAATAAAAACAAAGATAGATCGTAGCATATTATCTTTTTTAGTAATGAAAAGGGCGTAGTGAATACGCCCCTTGTAGTGAAAGTAGAACTTATGCCACCAATTGTTTTAAGATACGGCGAACTGGCTCTGCAGCACCCCATAATAATTGGTCACCTACAGTGAATGCTGCTAAGTATTCTGGACCCATTGCCAATTTACGTAAACGACCAACCGGTACGCTTAATGTACCTGTTACTTTAGCTGGGGTTAATTCACGTAATGTAGTTTCTTTGTCATTTGGAATCACTTTCACCCATTCGTTGTGAGACGCTAAAATTTGTTCAATTTCTTCTAATGGTAAGTCTTTTTTCAGTTTGATAGTGAATGCTTGGCTGTGGCAGCGTAATGCACCGATACGCACACATAAACCATCAACAGGAATTGGATTGTCGCTTAAACCTAAGATTTTGTTGGTTTCTGCATAGCCTTTCCATTCTTCTTTAGTTTGTCCTGTTTCAGGGAGAAGTTTATCAATCCAAGGGATTAAGCTACCACCTAATGCCGCACCAAAGTTATCCGTTGGGAAGCTATCTGAACGCATTTCTGCAGTCACTTTACGTTCAATATCTAAAATTGACGAAGCAGGGTCTTTTAATTCACTTGAAACCGCTTGTTCTAATAAACCCATTTGTGAAAGTAATTCACGCATATTTTTTGCGCCTGCACCTGAAGCCGCTTGGTAAGTTGCGACAGATACCCATTCCACTAAATCTTTTTCAAATAAACCACCGATAGCCATCAACATTAAGCTCACGGTACAGTTACCGCCCACGAAAGTTTTAATGCCTTTTTTCAAGCCTTCAGAAATCACGTGTTGGTTTACCGGATCAAGCACGATAATTGCATCATCTTTCATACGTAGTGCAGACGCTGCATCAACCCAATAACCATCCCAACCTGTTGCTTTTAATTTTGGATAGACTTCATTGGTATAGTCGCCACCTTGGCAGGTCACGATAATGTCTAATTTTTTAAGTTCTTCAATGTCGAATGCATTTTTAAGCTCACCAGCCTCTTTTCCTGCAAACACAGGGGCTTTTTGACCTGCTTGAGAAGTGGTGAAGAAAACTGGATTAATATTGGCAAAATCTTGCTCTTGCACCATACGATCCATTAATACGGAACCGACCATTCCGCGCCAACCGATAAAACCGACGTTTTTCATGAATTTTTCCTTATTTTATGTTGTGTTGAATGGGTCTATTAATTACAGGCTTTATGCTACAAAATCAAGTTTTTTTAAAAAAAATGAGACTTTGTTTAATTTTTCTCAATAAAAAATCCCCTTTCGGGGATTTATTGATTATTTATCTGCTTTTTTCGTGGTTTTCTTTACCGTTTTTTTCGGCTCAGATTTACCTTCAGATTTGACCGCACTTTTCTTTGTCGTAGTAGACTTTGTGGCTTTCTCTTTTGTCGTTGCAGATTTAGTTGATTTTTTCTTTGGCTTTTCAGCTAAATTTGCTGCTTTCCATTCCTCAAATTTTTCAAGTAACACTTTACCCATTGGACTTGGATCGCCTGTAAATAAGGTTTGTAAGCCATTATTCTCAATGATATGACGACGAAGCTCTAAACGTTCTTGATGGTTTTCAGCTAAACGAATTGCACGTTCAACATATTCATCTACCGTATTTGCAATTAACCATTCCGGTAAACCTAAACGTTTAAATAACCCTTCATCAATATGTTCATGCACTTCTGCACCGGTTTTACATACGCCCACTAAACCTAATGTCACCATATCAATAATGCCATTAGTATTACCGAATGGGAATGGATTCACCATCATATCGCAGTTATGCAAAATACGAAGATATTGATCATAAGGTGCATGTGGATGAGCTGTCGCATCATTGCCTAAATAAGACTTAATAAAACGCTCAACATAAGGATGAGTCACACCACTAGATTGACCTAATGCAAAGTGGAAATGCACTTTAACATTAGCACGATCACGAATAGCCTTTAATGCTGCCAAGAAATAGGGGTTAAGCTTCATTGTAGTAGAAGCAATACCAATGTTTACGACTTCAGGATTTTCACGTAAGCGATATTCTACGTGTTGCGGTGCAAGCGCTGAAGGCACATAAGGCAGAGCATCTTTTGGTAAACGCAATAATTGCTCACTGAAACATTTCTCTGAACCAACATAATCATCTTCTACAATCACATATTCAATAAAATCAGAATGTGTCGTAGCAGGATGGCCTAAAGCAATCACTTGAATTGGCGCAAGACGCGTGTTACTTGCAAAAATGGTGGTTAAATCCATCCCAATACTTGGCATATAAAGAACGGCTGCACCATTTTTTTCACAAATCTCTTTTAATTCATTCAATTTACCAAAAATATTATCACCTTTTAATAAATGGAATTCATCAAACACCGCTTGGCCTGCTGCATCTACAGCTTCATTACCCACACCAATTAAATGAAAACGCTCACGCGCAGCAATCATTGAGGTGGAATGCGTACGGTAAATTGAATGGGATGAATGGAAATGCTCCAATAATACGACCATGACAGGTTTGCCATCACGTTCACCTAATTTTGTGACATCGCGATCTGTCCATCCACCTTGCAATAAATGACGACGGATGACTTGGTTTAATGCTTTTTTCACCCAGTGTTTATTTTCAGCAATATCGTAGCTGCAATGCATATACACATCATGTGAAATTGCACTTGGTACATTATTTAAGTTTTCAATCGTTGCTAATTTTTCAGGGAACCATTGTAAAAGCGTACCACGCTTAGAAAACGATTGTTCTGTACCGATAAAACGTGGTGATTGCAATGCAAAACAAAGCGATGCGCATAACTCTGGATCTAAATTCCATAAAGCATCAAGATTAACATTCACATTAGATTCTGGCAGGTAGAAAATACAGAATTTAATTAATGATGATCTCGTATTATCTAAATGGAAATCGGATAAATTGGTTTTATCCGGATTGCGATTATAAGCTTGCAACACATGATCCGCATTTACAAATGGCGATGATGCAAAAATCATATTAATCCAACGTTGTAAGGTAAAGAAACGTTGTGCACCACCTTCAGAAATATCTAATTGAGGATCAGAAAATAACTCACTTATTGCTACCGCTACACGGGTACAAAAATGTTCAACTTTCTCTTGTACTAATTCATCATTTAATTGACTAGGATAATCAATTTCAATGCCTTCTATACCACCAAAATTAGTATCGATTTTGTTTAAAATATCCAACAATTCAACGCAAGCTGCTTCATAGTTTTTTGCTGCTACTTCCTGTTCAAAACGGATAACACTTGGTTGTTTTTGTGTTTCTGCCATTTCTAAATTCCTTTGGTAAAAAATAAATAAAATTAATAATTAACAGGTTCCCCACAGATCATATTCATCTGAATGGGTAATGGTTACTTTAATAAATTCGCCTACTTTCACTGGCGCGCCACTTAGATTTTCAATATAAACTAAGCCATCAACTTCTGGTGCATCAGCTTTTGTACGGCCAATGATACCTTCGTCATCAATTTCATCCACAATTACATCAAGCGTTTGGCCAATTTTTTGTTTTAATCGTTCAGCCGAAATTTCTTGTTGTAACTGCATAAAGCGGTGGAAACGTTCTTCTTTTACATCTTCAGGCACTTGGTCGGCCATTTCAGTTGCAGGAGCGCCTTCTACTGGGCTAAATTTGAAACAGCCCACGCGATCAAGTTGTGCTTCTTTTAAGAAATCCAATAACATTTGGAAATCTTCTTCTGTTTCACCTGGGAAGCCTACGATGAAAGTTGAACGTAGGGTTAAATCTGGACAAATCTCACGCCATTGTTTGATACGCTCTAAAGTGCGGTCAATTTTTCCTGGTCTTTTCATCGCTTTTAAAATTTTTGGACTCGCGTGTTGCAATGGAATATCCAAATAAGGCAACAATAAACCTTCCGCCATTAATGGAATTAAATCATCCACATGCGGATAAGGATAAACGTAATGTAAACGCACCCAAATGCCTAATTTACCAAGCTGTTTACACAAGGTCATTAAGTCATTTTTAATTGGCATACCATTCCAAAAGGCGGTTTTCACGCCACCTTCTTTGCGTTGTGTATCCATCGCATAAGCAGAAGTATCTTGTGAAACAACCAATAACTCTTTCACTCCCGCATCAGCAAGACGTTTTGCTTCATCCAATACTTGCGTAATAGAACGGCTTTCTAAATCCCCACGTAATGAAGGGATTATACAGAATGTACAACGATGATCACAGCCTTCTGAGATTTTCAAATAAGCATAGTGTTTTGGTGTTAATTTCACCCCTTGTTTTGGTACAAGGCTGGTGTAAGGATTATGCTCTGGTTTTGGTACATATTTATGTACTTGTGCCATGACTGTTTCATAACTGTGCGGACCGCTCACTTCCAATACTTTCGGGTGAACTTGGCGAATTTGATCTTCTTTCGCCCCTAAACAGCCAGTCACAATAACACGTCCGTTTTCTTCCAACGCCTCTCCAATGGCTTCTAGGGATTCCTGCACGGCACTATCAATAAAACCGCAAGTATTCACAATGACCAAGTCCACATTTTCATAACTTGGCACAATGTTATACCCGTCAGTACGTAATTCAGTCAGAATACGTTCGGAATCCACTAAATTTTTAGGACAACCTAAACTTACAAAGCCAATATTCGGCGTTGATTTTTGCATAAATTTATTCTCAGTTATCATCATCTTTCAAAACTTTAGATTTTACTCAATTTCAAGCAGAAAGGCGATAAATTAAAGGTAAATTGATTGTAAATTTGCCCATTAAAGTCCTTTTTTCAGGTAGAATAACGCCCGTTTTTTTATTTACTCATATTCATTATTAACATGGAAAATTCTTTTCTTTTTTCGACCGCTCTTGAACAGACGGCCTATTTACTTATCCTAGGGAAAATGCTGCTCGCACTTGTACTTGGCGGGATTATTGGCTTAGAGCGTGAACTTAAACACAAACCAGTTGGCGTAAAAACCTGTGCCATTATTGCGGTGACGACTTGTGTGCTTACTATTGTCTCTATTCAAGCCGCAGAGCATTATGCGCAAGTTTCAGATAATATTCGAACTGACCCTATGCGACTTGCCGCACAAGTAATCAGTGGCATCGGTTTCTTAGGTGCAGGGGTAATTTTACATAAGAAAAATGATGCCATTTCAGGCTTAACCACAGCTGCCATTATTTGGGCAGCGGCGGCTATTGGTGTAGCAACAGGTGCAGGCTTTATTTTTGATGCGATTATTGCCACTTTAATGATTTTAATCGCCATCCGTATCAGCCCGATTGTGCAGCGTTATGTTCGCCGTAAAACCTATAAAAAACGTACTCGTTTAGCTATTCAACTGAGTTCTGCTAACGGTATCAGTAAAGTGACAGATTTATTATTGAAACATGATTACCGCATTGAAAATATCTCGGTAAAAGACCAAGCGAGTGGCGAGGTTCGCTTGCAAGTACGATGCTACAACATTGATAATGAAATGCTAAAAGATGTCTATACACTGTTAAAAACAGAAGATGAAGTACTGAGTGTGGATGTAGAAAATTAAAATCAGCTTAAAATAACACATTACTTCTATCGTAAAACCTATACTTGCTAGACAAAAAGTTAAATACTTAAACTGGATAACGTCATGAATTTACAAGACAATTTCGAGCAGCATACGCCGATGATGCAGCAATATCTCAAGTTAAAAGCAGAAAATCCTGACATTTTGTTATTTTATCGAATGGGGGATTTTTATGAGCTTTTTTATGATGATGCAAAAAAAGCGGCAGCGTTGTTAGATATTTCTTTAACTAAACGTGGGCAATCAGCAGGTAATCCAATTCCCATGGCGGGCGTGCCTTATCATGCGGTAGAAGGCTATTTAGCAAAATTAGTGCAATTAGGTGAACCTGTAGCCATTTGTGAGCAAGTGGGTGATCCCGCCACATCAAAAGGGCCTGTTGAACGCAAAATTGTACGAATTGTGACACCAGGTACAGTGAGTGATGAAGCACTTTTACCAGAACGCCAAGATAACTTAATTGTGGCAGTTTATCAGGAAAAAGAAAAATTTGGTCTAGCCACATTAGACATGACGTCTGGACGTTTCCAGCTTTGTGAACCTCATTCAAAAGAAGCCTTACAAGCTGAATTACAGCGTATTAATCCGGTAGAATTACTTTATTGTGAAGATTTTGCTGAAATGGCCATTATCGAACCTTATAAAGGTCTACGTCGTCGTCCAATTTGGGAATTTGAACTTAGTACCGCAATCTCAGAACTTAATCGTCAATTTGGTACAAAAGATTTGCGTGCATTTGGCGTAGAAAAATCACCTCTTGGCTTGGCAGCAGCAGGTTGTTTATTACAATATGCAAAAGAAACACAACGTGCTTCGCTTCCACACATTCAAAGCATCAGTGTTATTCAAAATAACGATAATATTCAATTAGATGCCGCAACACGCCGAAATTTAGAACTCACTCAAAATCTTGCAGGTGGTACAGAAAACACGCTGGCTTCGGTATTAGATAAATGTGTTACACCAATGGGTAGCCGTTTGTTAAAACGTTGGATTCATCAACCTATCCGTCAAACAGACATTCTATTAAAACGCCAAAAAACCATTGGTGAAATTATTGAGCAAGATTTATATCACGAATTGCAGCCTTATTTGCAACAAGTGGGCGATATGGAACGGATTCTTGCTCGTGTAGCACTGCGTTCTGCACGTCCTCGAGATCTCACGCGTTTACGTACCGCATTAGAACAAATTGAACCGATAAAATCACTAATTCATACAAAAACATCGTCAAATTTGACCGCACTTTCCGCACAAATTAGTGATTTTTCAGCGCAAATCGAGCTACTTCAAAAAGCAATTATTGAAACCCCTCCGTTATTAATTCGCGATGGTGGCGTTATTGCTGAAGGCTATAATGCAGAATTAGATGAATGGCGAACCCTTTCCGCTGGCGCAACGCAATATTTAGAAAATTTAGAACAACGTGAACGAGAAAGTACTGGCATTGATACCTTAAAAATTGGCTTTAATGCGGTGCATGGTTATTACATTCAAATTAGCCAAGGGCAAGCTCATAAAGCACCGATTCATTATGTTCGCCGTCAAACCTTAAAAAATGCCGAGCGCTATATTATTCCTGAATTAAAAGAATATGAAGATAAGGTTTTAAAATCAAAAGGCGCGGCGCTTGCTTTAGAAAAGCAACTTTATGATGAATTATTTGATTTATTATTGCCACATTTAGGTAAATTGCAGTTAGCTAGCTTGGCATTATCTGAATTGGATGTGTTAGTTAACTTAGCAGAGCGAGCAGAAACCTTAAATTATGTTGCACCACAATTTAGCGATGAAATTGGCGTAAAAATTGAAAATGGTCGCCATCCTGTGGTGGAACAAGTCTTAAAAGACCCCTTTATTGCTAACCCTGTTAATCTCAATCAGCAGCGTCATTTACTGATTATTACTGGCCCAAATATGGGCGGTAAAAGTACCTACATGCGTCAAACGGCTTTAATTACGTTAATGGCGTATATAGGCAGTTTTGTGCCGGCTGATAGCGCGGTTATAGGGCAAATTGATCGAATTTTCACTCGAATTGGCGCCTCTGATGATTTAGCATCCGGTCGTTCTACATTTATGGTGGAAATGACAGAAATGGCGAACATTCTTCATCAAGCCACTTCACAAAGTTTGGTTCTGATTGATGAAATTGGACGAGGTACGTCTACTTATGATGGGCTTTCTTTAGCTTGGGCTTGTGCCGAATGGTTAGCGAAGAAAACCCGTTCACTTACATTATTTGCGACCCATTATTTTGAACTCACCGCACTGCCAGAACAAATTGAAGGTATTGCTAATATTCATTTAGATGCATTAGAACATAACAATACCATCGCCTTTATGCATGCGGTTCAAGACGGTGCAGCAAGTAAAAGTTATGGTCTTGCTGTTGCAGCGCTGGCTGGTGTGCCTCAATCTGTCATTAAACTGGCGAAGCAAAAATTACATCAGTTAGAAAAATTGTCGGCACAAAATGGTGATCAACAAATTCAGCATTTAAGGGCATTAAATCAACATCAAGGTGAATTGGCTTTTGAAGCGGAGCCTGATGCTTTACGCGAAGCCATTGAGCAGCTTGATCCAGATGAATTAAGTCCAAAACAAGCCTTAGCTTATCTGTATCAATTGAAGAAAATGCTGTAAGAAATAAAAAAGAGCGGTCAAAAAATTCATTGTTTTTTATGACCGCTCTTTTATTTTCACTAATTTCTTAAAATCTCATAGATTTCAGAATCTTTTCTATCGAGATAATGAATGGATTGGATTTTACGAATGGTGCGTGATTTACCACGGATTAATAAGGTTTCAGTGGTTGCTAAGTTGCCACGACGAGAAATCCCTTTGAGTAATTCACCGTGCGTAATTCCCGTTGCAGCAAAAACAAGATTATCATCACGTACTAAATCTTCTAATTTTAAGATTTCATTGACCTTCACACCTAAGGCTTCACAACGTTGAACTTCTTCAGCGGCAATTTTACGGTTTTCTTCTGTATCGCCTTTCACTTCATTACGTGGAATCAGGCGAGCTTGCATATCCCCACCTAATGCACGAATTGCAGCGGCAGCTGCCACACCTTCAGGTGCACCGCCAATGCCATAAACCATATCCACTTCAGCATCCGGTAAGCAACATAAAACCGAAGCGGCAACATCACCATCTGGAATGGCCATCACGCGAATACCTAGATTATGCATTTGCTTAATCACTTCATCATGGCGTGATTTAGCGAGTACCATCACTGTTAAATCAGATAAGGATTTACCTAAACGAGAAGCCACACGGCGAAGGTTTTGTTCAATCGGTAAACTTAAATCGATCATACCTTTCACTTCAGGGCCGACAACCAATTTTTCCATATACATATCAGGCGCTTTTAAAAAAGTACGTTTACCGCCAGCTGCCAATACTGAAATGGCATTTGATTGGCCCATTGCGGTCATTCTTGTACCATCAATCGGATCAACCGCAATAGAAACGAGCTCACCATTACCTGACCCGACTTTTTCGCCAATATAAAGCATTGGGGCTTCGTCAATTTCCCCTTCACCAATCACAATTTCACCGTCCATATGGATTAAATTCAGCATATAACGCATGGCTTTGACTGCCGCATCATCTGCCGCATTTTTATTACCACGTCCAAGCCAAGTATAAGCCGCTAATGCAGCTGCTTCGGTTACTCTTGAAAATTCAATAGCTAGTGCACGATTCATTTTTCTCTCCCAATGCAAAAAGTCTCGTTATTTTATCACTAAGCAAACGTTTGCATAATAATTTTTGACAAGAGGCTTTTAAAAATAGGATTAAGTGGGTAGAATAAAGCCGTTTCGGACTTATTTTAAAAAAGGAAATCACTATGTCTTTAGAAATTTTAGATCAGCTTGAAGAAAAAATTAGACAAGCAGTAGAAACCATTCAATTACTTCAACTTGAAGTGGAAGAATTAAAAGAACAAAAAAATCAATCTCAACAAGCGGTAGAAGCGTTGCAACATGAAAACGAGCAACTTAGAAATGAACACCGCAACTGGCAAGAACACATTCGTTCATTGTTGGGTAAATTCGACAACGTATAATGACTATAAAGGCTTAGAAAATCTAAGCCTTTTTTCTTATTAGGAAACAATATGAATATTTGCGTGATTTCAGGTAGCACGTTAGGCGGCGCTGAATATGTGGCGGAGCATTTAGAAGATGTGTTAAAAACACAAGATTTTTCTACCGCACTTTTCCACGGACCAGAACTTGATGATGTGATTGATGAAAATATTTGGTTGATTGTCACTTCAACACATGGCGCAGGTGAATTGCCTGATAATTTAAAACCACTCTTTGAACAAATTGCGGCATCAGATAAAGATTTCTCTTCTCTCCGCTTTGCCGTTGTAGGCTTAGGTAATTCAGATTACGATACATTCTGTCATGCCGTGAATAAAGTCGAAACACAATTGAGTGAAAAAAGTGCGGTCAAAATCTGCGAGAGTTTAAAAATCGATGTCTTGCATGTTGATGATCAAGAGCAATTTGCGGAAGATTGGCTACCACAATTTATTCATGCACTTTAGTCATAATAAAGCGATAATTTGAGTTATCGCTTTTTCTTTATCCATTATCCAAAAAAATCACCTGTGGATAACTTTAATAAAACCTGTCAAAAACTTGTTCTTTTCCACTGAGTAAATATGATGATTGTTTTAACTGTGGATAAAATTAAAGGTTATCCACAAGAAAAAGCCTCCAAACTGATGACATTTCAACACAGTCTAAAATGATCTAACTTCTTCATTTAAAAAAAGAAAAGGATCTTATTAACAAGGAAAAAGGATCATAATAGTAACAATAATAAGATCTTTATATATAAATAGATCTTATCTTTATTACCTCTCGATCTTCTCTCATCACAGATTGAATTCTTGCTTTCAAGCACACGTAATTTTCAGTAGAATAGCGCCTATTTTTAGATCGAAGATCAAATTGAAGACGAAGAGAGAGATATGTTTTACACCGAAAATTATGATGTGATCGTTGTTGGTGGCGGTCATGCCGGTACAGAAGCCGCATTGGCACCAGCACGTATGGGATTAAAAACCCTGTTATTGACACATAATGTTGATACCCTTGGACAAATGTCATGTAACCCAGCCATTGGTGGCATTGGTAAAGGCCATTTAGTGAAAGAAGTGGATGCGATGGGCGGCTTAATGGCGCATGCTGCAGATAAGGCGGGTATTCAATTTCGTACTTTAAACAGCAGTAAAGGGCCTGCTGTACGTGCAACTCGTGCTCAAGCTGACCGTGTTTTATATCGTCAAGCGGTACGCATCGCACTTGAAAACCAACCAAATTTAGATATTTTCCAACAAGAAGTAACCGATATTTTAATTGAGCAAGATCGCGTTTGTGGTGTGGAAACCAAAATGGGGCTTAAATTCCGTGCTAAATCGGTTATTTTAACTGCCGGTACTTTCTTAGCGGGTAAGATCCATATTGGTTTAGAACATTATGAAGGTGGCCGAGCTGGTGATCCGGCATCTGTTACACTTTCTCATCGTTTACGTGATCTGAATTTACGTGTTGATCGTTTAAAAACGGGTACGCCACCGCGTATTGATGCACGTACAATCAATTTTGATATTTTAGCTAAACAGCATGGTGATGAGGTGTTGCCTGTATTCTCTTTTATGGGATCAGTGGATGATCACCCTCAACAAATTCCTTGTTATATCACCCATACCAATGAACAAACTCATGAAGTGATCCGTAATAACTTGGATCGCAGTCCAATGTATACCGGTGTGATTGAAGGGATTGGTCCACGTTATTGCCCATCCATTGAAGATAAAGTGATGCGTTTTGCGGATCGTAATTCACATCAAATTTATTTGGAACCAGAAGGCTTAACCAGTAATGAAGTGTATCCAAACGGGATTTCAACCAGTTTACCGTTTGACGTACAAATGGGCATTGTGAATTCTATGAAAGGTTTGGAAAAAGCGCGCATCATTAAACCGGGTTATGCCATTGAATATGATTATTTTGATCCACGTGACTTAAAACCAACGTTAGAAACTAAATCGATTTCGGGTTTATTCTTTGCGGGTCAAATTAACGGTACAACCGGTTATGAAGAAGCGGCGGCACAAGGCTTATTGGCGGGGATTAACGCAGGTCTTTACGTACAAGAAAAAGAGGCATGGTATCCACGTCGCGATCAATCTTATACAGGCGTATTGGTGGATGACCTTTGTACACTTGGTACCAAAGAACCATATCGCGTATTTACTTCTCGTGCAGAATACCGTTTGTTATTACGTGAAGATAATGCGGATATTCGTTTAACGCCAATTGCCCATGAATTAGGTCTAATCGATGAGGCTCGCTGGGCGCGCTTTAATCAAAAAATGGAAAATATTGAACAGGAACGCCAACGCTTACGCAGCATTTGGTTGCATCCGCGTTCTGAATATTTAGAAGAAGCGAATAAAGTACTTGGCAGCCCACTTGTGCGTGAAGCCAACGGTGAAGATTTATTGCGCCGTCCAGAGATGACCTACGATATTTTGACTTCTTTAACACCATACAAACCAGCAATGGAAGATAGAGAAGCCGTAGAACAAGTGGAAATTGCTATTAAGTATCAAGGCTATATTGAGCATCAACAAGAAGAAATTGAAAAACAAAAACGCCACGAAAATACAGCTATCCCGGCTAACTTTGATTACAGCAAAGTGTCTGGTTTATCTAATGAAGTACGTGCGAAGTTGGAACAGCATCGTCCGGTTTCCATTGGTCAAGCAAGCCGAATTTCAGGTATTACTCCTGCAGCAATTTCAATTATTCTGGTGAATTTGAAAAAACAAGGCATGCTAAAACGCGGCGAATAATATTTAGAAATGAAAAGTGCGGTTAATTTTGACCGCACTTTTTTTATTAAGTATGGTTTATAAATCAATTTTTATAAATGGAAAGGAATCTTTAAATTTCTTGACTAAGTTAGGATTTTTTCTTAATGCATCTAATGCTTTCTTTTTAGAAACTGACTCAAATATATCCATATTTCTTTTTATGGCAATACCAGTCAATGCATCAGATAAATACCCTTCAATTCCATAAGGTGTAAAACCTATATATTCATAAATGTTATATCTACCATCCCAATCAACAATTTCCCAGATATATGATGGTAAATCTTCAACTTTGCTATTTAAAATGACATAGTCAATCCAGGATTTAAATTCATCTAGAGTAATAGCTTGAGAATACATACAAGATATAGCAAATCCTATATCTTCACCATTATCTTCCCTAGTTAATTTAAATTTTTTATTATTCATTTTTATTTTATCTAGCATTTATTCAATCAGATACATTATGCACATAAAGAATAAATAGCTGCAACAAATTAATACATAAACGCCATTTAAAAAGGTGCGATAATAACCGCACCTTGTTTTAGTCAAATGTTATTAGTGGGATAAAGCTTGTTTCACTGCTACATCCAATCCTGCTGTTGGACGGCCAAGCAATTTCTCAAGGGTTTTGTCTTCTGAGAATAATGCACCGTTTGATGCATCTACATCCCATTGTGATATTAAGCCTGCAAAGCCTTCATCTAATCCTGCTTGCACAAGTGCTGCGGCATAATCTGCTGCAGGAATATCCACGTAAGGGATATCTTTACCTGTTTGTTTGCTGATTTCTGCTGCAAGGTCAGATAAAGTCCAGCTGGTTGAACCCGCAAGCTCGTAAGTTTGGTTTTCATGTCCTTCATTTAATGCAACGTTTACTGCAGCTTCAGCCAGTTCTGCACGAAGTGCGGATGAAATTTTGCCGTTTTTTGCTGAACCGTAGAAAGCATTGTTTGCTAATGCTGCCGGAATTGAAGCTGTGTAGTTTTCGGTGTACCAACCGTTGCGTAAAATGGTGTAAGTAATTCCCGAAGCTTTTAATGCGGCTTCAGTTTCAACGTGCTCACCGGCAAGAGATTTAACTGTGTTGTCGTTGGTTGCGCCGAGTAAGCTAGTGTAGATAATATGCTTCACGCCTGCTTTTTTCGCTGATTCAATTACGTTGTTATGTTGTAGTGCACGCTGACCTATTTCATTACTTGATACCAAAATTAATGTATCTACGCCTTGTAATGCTTCTACTTGTCCTTCTGTTTTTGAATAATCAAATTGGCGGGCTTCTACGCCAGAAATTTTTTCTGGAGAGCGTACAAGCGCAATGACGTTTGCTTGTTTTGCTTTTAATAAGTTTAATGCGATTGCGCCAAATTGACCTGTTGCACCAGTAATTGCGATAGTTTTAGTTGTCATGATGTTTTCCTTCTTGTTAAGTTGAAATGATGTTTGAACATTGATTGTTCGCTTGATGTGGCGTATTATATTTTAAAACTTACTTTTAGGAAGTACTTACAAAAATGTAAGTTTTGAAAAAGTTTAAAAAT
>ERZ773203.774-NODE-774-length-17252-cov-6.918358_pt1 | contig 17252 bp, 16 predicted proteins | sample MGYA00580529_ERZ773203 | MGnify/ENA primary metagenome ERZ773203 (study PRJEB29015, sample SAMEA2738176) | human oral metagenome | biome: human oral; feature: human-associated habitat; material: saliva | place: China | collected 2177 ... | reverse complement strand
GGTGGTAAACTTGTTGTACCTTGGCTTCGCTTGGTTTTTGACCATTTGCACTCAAGAGAGCACGAACTGCGTCAGCGTTCAAACGTGGGTTGTCAGCATATTTTTTTTCGATTTGCTTACGAGCCAAGTAAATCCCTCCAAGAGCTCCCCCTAGAAAAGCTAGCACAATCAAGATAATTGCTAAAAGTAAATCCATTCTTTTTCTCCTGTTTCTTTTTGAGTCTTCTATATTATACCATAAAGTGACTTTCCTGACTAGTTTGTTTTACGCTTTCAAGAAGGGTAATAGCTAGCAAAAAGGTGCTCAGAAACGACTGATTTTCCCTCACAAAATTAGGTGAAAAGGCTACCTTTTAGGAGTCAAGACAATATTGCCAATTTCTAAGTATCTATCACTTAGAGCACCAAACAGTTGTAGCAAACCTTAGTCTTCACTGTCTCCTTGATTCTTGACATATGTCTGGTACATTTTTGACTTTTTTCCATACCACTCTTCCACGGATTTACCTTCCCACTCGCGGTATTCTTCAGGATATTTCCATTTGTAATAACCTTCTAAAAAGTAAGGAAACTCCATAAATACAATCATGGCGATTAAAGCAATATTTAACAGAATCCAACATATGAAGAGGCCAAAACCAGTTATGGAAGATGAAAAATTAATAGAAAAAGCTTTGAAAATAGAATTAACAATCACAGCTAAGCCCAATAGACCTGCTCCATAAATAGCAATGCCCTTAGCAATTTTATCTTGTAAAGTAGCAGACTTTATTTCTCCATACAGTCGTTTTTTCAAACTTCTAAGCTCTGTTCTTAACATTACATAAGCCAAGAATACCAGAAGTCCAAAAAATACCAAGATCCCCCATGTTGTTAATATAGGTAACGTAATTGTTATGGCCAGCAAATTAAATTCAAACATAAACCATATCATAACGGTTACAATATGAAAGCGATAACGATAAGGAAGAATAAAGGTCCGTTTAAAGAATTTACCCATTAATACCAATAACAACCAAATTAACAAGCAAATTAAATAAAGCTCGACTGTTAGCAAAGGATACTGAGAAATCGGTAATCTTAAATCTTTAGGATCAGAATCATGTAAGGACATCGCCAAAACGAATAGCATGAAATTTCCACCTATCGGAAACAACAGACTAAGAATAAAAGTTTTAATACCAAACCAAAAAGAGGGTTTTCCTTTCTTAAAGGCTTTCCCAAGTTTATTATAATAATCTTGTTTCTGATACTGCAAAAAACCATCATCTTCCAAATTCAAACTCTCTTCAAAACTTGCTTTAAAAATTGATTTCTTCTTCATACTTTTCGCCCAACTCCTATTTTGATAACCCCTTGTGTTTTTTTAAATATTTTTTTCCATACCACTCTTCTATAGTTTTGGCATGCTACATAATCAAAATAGCCAATTGTACCCTCTTGATTGTACAATGGAAATCTACCTATAATCATCACATCAATCGTTCCATTATGAAGGCGAACAACAGTGCCAATAGGTAATAAGTTAGTCATTTATTATTTTTCCTTCCTTTAAAAAATTTTTATTTATATATTCTTCAAAATGGAACCGTTTTGTAAAAAATCCGTTCGTATAAAATAGATAAGAAAAACAAACTACATAGTCCATCACTAGTAACAAGAATATACTGGGTCTTGAAAGATATAGAAACATTGAAAAAGAAAACATAACAATAAATAATAAGGTAAGTAGCACTATGGTTTTGTTATGTTTTTTCACTTGCTTTCGAAATTCCTCATACTCATCCTTTGTAAATTCAACCTTTTCAAATTCTGTATTCTTATATAGCCGTTTATTAAAAACAATTGCAGCAATGATCGAAAGCGCAAAGGACACCCGTAACAGATAAATACTTAGAACCACGTTAGATTCAACGCTTTTAAAGAATCCAATTCCTAGAATATGGTAACCAATGATAGAAGACAAAAATATTTTGGATTCAGATACCTTATGAACAATAGATTTTTTTAAATCCCCTGTGATTAAATCTACATAATAACTATCCTCTTTATAATTGCCTAAACTAAGCAAAGATTTATAATTATGCATAATTTCTTCTCCTTATTATTAAAATACACTACCTAACCCCGAGAAAAATCCATTAACTGCATTTCCCGCACTGTCCCATATTTTTCCAGCTGTATCACTGACAGAATCTACAAAATTTTCCACATTTTTTTTGGCACCTTCATAAGTTTTTCCTATCCAGTTTCCCACCTCTTCAATATTATCATCATAAATTTTATCAAATAACATGGAACCCGCTACACCTAAAACAAATCCTAAACCAGCACCTGCTACTGCCCCTATTGGACCACCAAATGACCCTATAGTAGCACCTAATTTTGCGGAAGCAAAACCAATTCCAGCATGCGCTCCTGCTTTAATTAACGCTTCTCCTGGTTGCTTACCATCTAAAAGTTGGGCACTAAAATCAAGTGCTGATCCCAAACCATATGGTAATGCTTTCGCAAATTTAGCACTCCCTAAAAATCCATCTAATTTATTCATTAACGGTATTACACAATCTCCAATTTTCTCAATGGTCCCCCCCTTGTAGTCAATCAACAAGAAAGCCACATCATGAGGGTGAAAGTTGATGGCAAGAGACAGGATATTTTTTTGTAAATAGCAGAGCAGATAAACAAGCGAAAATATAGAATTTTCAAGGTACTAGAAGAAAAATGTTCTTGTTCTATTATACCACAATATCAAAACAGCCCCTTACCATAGGAACAAAGCTATATTTTGGTATCATGAATTTAGACTTATAGCCACACAGATTTAGCTTACGATAGGAAAATGACTGAAAAACGAGGAACCTCTTTAATGTCAAAGCAGCTCCTCGTTTTTGATTTTTATTTAAGGTATTGTGATATTTTGCAATAATCTTTACAGATGCACATTATTTTGTTACACCTCTTTTAATTGTTGTTGCATTTTCATCAAGCCAACGTTGATAAATTTCGGCGAACCGCTCTTCTTCTTCATCACTATAGCCTTTATAAACCACTTTATCTACATCATCACGATTGAAGTAAAACAACTGTTCTGGGTTTAGTCCCATCGGATAAAAAGCTGCAGAATAGTCAAACAAAACACTTTCACCATTCTGTTCAATGGTAACTCCACGATTGAGAATCATTAGCTTTTGACTCCCCTCTTTTAAATAAACAATTGTTCCAATTGGCAAAATAGACATTTTCTTGTTTTCCTTTCAATTTATAATTTCTTTATTTATACAATGCTATACGCCATCATATTAGCATTCTTAAACTTTAAATGCATCATTTACCACCCAAACACTTTCTGAATTTCGTTATAAGTTACATTATAGCTTTTTCAGTTCTTTAAATTCTAGGTATTTCTTTTGATAAGCATAAGTCAATGGAATAACGCCAGATTCAATCCAAATAAATAGATAGGCCAACAAACCATTCAACACTAGAATTGCAGCTTCTGTTCCATTATCTTGTCCCATATAAATAGAGAAAGCAATTGTATGTAAAATGAGAAATAGATAGGCATGGAATTGTCTTTTTTTCTTATTATTCTGAAAGACTATTTTAAACCTCTTCTTTTCCTGCGATAAACGACTTGAAATCTCCTTCCTTGATTTGATTAAAATACCTTGATAGACAATATAGGCTACCAAAATAGATATAAGAAATAAAGATACTTTTAAATACAGATAATGACTAATATCATAATATCTAAAAATTGATGTTACTACTTCATACGAAAGAAGACCAAAACCAATAGATACCATACGCATTCCTGAGGGTCCCATCTTAATTTTTTTATCAAAATTTTTATTCTGACTATCAAGTTCTATCAAATCAACTTCAAGAGTTTCAGGGGAAAGTCCCCAATAATAACTCTTTGGTGTTGTGGAGTTGGAATCAAGAACGTACTTTTTCTCTCCCATCTCTAACACATCAAAATAAGCAACATCCAATCCTCTAAAATTAATTTTCAAAATTACCACCCAAACGCTTTCTGAATGGATTGAATACCTGAATAAAAGTCTTTTCTAACTTCTCGGCATTCTGTATTTATAGTTCTTCAATTTCAGTTAATGTTAGTGTCTTATAATACTCTGGGATTTGTGGCATTCTCAGTATTACAAAAAACCACCATGAAATTATGCCATTTATAACCAATATAGCACTTTCATAACCACTATTAAGTCCTATAAAAAACGCCAAACATATAATGTTAATCCCAAGTGTGAAAAACAACCAATCAATTATTCGTTTCCCTTTGGGTTCAAAAACAAGTCGACAGCGTTTGCTGTTTTGGGGAACTCTTGATTCAAACTTTCTTACCGAACTTTTTTCATAAAAGACAGCCATAAGATAAGACAAAAATACAGAGAAGGCAAATAACACTACTTTCATTAAAATTTGCTGATTGATTCCCCAGCTAATAAAGGCATCTTTCATCAGCGTATGAGAGATGCCAACAAGTGGCTGAATCATGATAACTAGAGCAGTAGATGCGCCTATTGGTGTCTTCGATTTTATTCTAAAACTATCATTAGATGGAGATAGCTCAACCATCTCAGCAGTAACCTCTTTCGGAAGTGAACCGAAGAAATAGGACTTGCCTTTTATAGTGGTAGGATCTAAGATATAACTTTTATTCTTAAACTCAACGATTCTAAAAACTGCTATATTCGAATACTTAAATTTTAATTCCACATTTACCACCCAAACACTTTCTGAATTGATTTAATACCTGAATCGATAGCATTTCCAACTTCCTTGATACCTGAATCAATGTTGCTTCCAATTTCCTTAATACTCTTATCCAGATTGTCGCCAATATCATTTGCTATATCTCTAATTCCAAGAAAATTATTTTTATACGCTAAATCTACCGCATATCCAACTGCAACACCTGCAATGATAGTCCATCCAACTGGATTAGAAGCTAGTGCCGTTGCAAAACCTGCCATATACCCTGAACCTGTAGCCGTTGCTAAAAGAGCTGTTGTTGCAACATCCACTCCTACTGCTGTCATTGCCGTCGTTGCCGCCGTATGAACAAAGGCACGTCCAGCATTCTCATTTTGTAGGTTGTTAAAAAAGTTCATCCCTATAAATACCGAACTAATCGCTGAAATCCCAACAGAAGAGTTGGTTCCTGGTATAGGGATGTTAATTTCTGAAGTTGTGAGTTGCTTAAGTAGATTCACAGCATTTGCTTTGAATAAAGCATCCGTATAGCCTTTAATATCTGCAGAGTAGGTAATGTTTATATTACCAAACTTATCAGTAGTAGCAAAATACTTAAAGTACTCTGATAGTTTAGGATTCTTTGAGCTTAACTTAGAAATTGTGTCTTTAGCAATTTCTTCCAGAGACGTATCTCGGACAGCTTCAAGTAACTCCCCTAGCACGCTTAGGTCAACATTTTTACTAACTTTACTCTCGACATATTTTCGTACAGCATCTTTAACATTCTCTGGCAATTCTTTACCAGGATAACGTTTTCCATACTCTGCAATTGCCTTTATATCATTCTCATCTAATTCTGCTTCATTTTTAATTTTATCTACAACATTTTGATAATTTTGAATTACCTCAGAACGCTTCTTCCACTCATTATTAATATTATTAGCCCAAGGAGCTTGACCCTCTATTTTAAAAGTTCCATCAAACTTTCCAAAGTCACCTGTGACTTGTTCGAAACCTTGAAAAACTAAGCTCTGTAGACTTTCTGAATCCGAAAACTGGCCACTAGTCGAGCTCGCAAACGACTGCAATTTTTCTAATTTCTTTTGTAACTCATCTCGCTTACTTGTTGCATTTGAGATAATTCCTTGAACATTACTTTTATAAGTAGGATCGATGTCCTTTAGATTGGATAAACTTTTCAAAATAGCTTCTTGAGTCGAAATAGTTGTATTCTTCGCTTCAATTTGCTTTTGAAGTGTCTCCTCATCTAGACTTTCTCCACCGACTTGTGAACGGTAAAGAGTCGGTAGTTCACTGGCTTTTCCCCCCAGGCTCTCTGAAAATAAGATAACTCCTCTCACTAGAGGAACCATTATATTTTCCGCATAGGACTTAGCACTATCATAGGCTTTTCCTTTCAATTCTTCCTCTGAAATCAATTTATTAAAGGCAGTAATGACAGCATCATAATAATTCGCACGGCTACTTAATACCGTATTTGCTGTGCTACCCTGCGAGTCTGCTGAGCCTATGTCTACTTTAATCCCCATTTTTCTCCTCCTTTTGTGATTCAAGACGGCGTTGATGAAAAAGAAGTTCCTCTTTTTCATCCTCTAGCATGCTCACCGCTTTTTTTAGTTCTTCTTTCCTCTCGGTGATAAAATCATCAAGTAGCTGTTCATTTCTTTTTAACATTTCTATATCTTCAAGGCGATCCATCTCATCTTTAACTGATAATGGATAATATCCTAATTCTCTATATGGGATGAAGTTCGATTGGCAAAGATCTGTAATCTCTGTCGCAACGTAAGAAAACTGATTTCTTTCTTCTTCTAGCTTTGATAATTTTGTTTGAATCTGTTGAACACTACATTGAATATCTTCTAATTTTCTAGTTTTTTCCATCCTCACTCCTTAAACAAATTATTTTGAGGAACAAATGACGGATTTGAATACAGAGAAGGTAGACCAGTTGTCCCCTTATTTTGATCCAACGGCAAATTATTTTGCCACAATGTACTGATCTTCTCATCTGCTACTTCAAATTCATTTGCGGCACTATGAATTAGCTTTACAAATTCACCTATTTTCGATTGAATATTTTTAGCAATAGACGCTTCATTTATAAGCAATCTTCTTCCTACCGTATTAGCAGTGTAAGAGCTTGTCTTATCTCTAGTAACTGTACCAGCAGTAGTAATGCTATTGCTTGCTGATACAATTGCAGTTGCAATGGTGCTTGCCTTACCTTTTTCACTTTTTACTTGTCCCATGCTCAATAACCTTTTCAATTATCCTTTCTACTATCTAAATCATCAAGAAATAAGGTTAAATCTTAAGTATCAAATAATTTTTTACTTATTCTTACTAATTTTGAGTTTGATGACTTCTTTCCGAGAATGTAAATAAACCTGATCGGGATCTGGAGCCACATCTCGGCTATACATTCCTTTATCTAAGAAGGTTTGATCCATTAGGCGCATACCAAAGATGACCCATTGGACATTTGTCTTGAGGTATCTAGGAATTGGGTCAATACTTGTCCCAATATAAGTATAATCAGTACCAATAATAAACCTCATCCCTACTCGATATCCCTTCTCAAACATAAATTGAAGCTGTTGTTCATTTAGATTACTCTCGGATACCAGTGCTTTCATATTTGGTATAAAAATGATCCATTCAGATGATATACCTTTTTCAAGACGACGCTCTATTTCATAGATTAGCTGATTTCCTATGTCCGACAGTTCCTTTTTACTTCCAACATAGGTTTTCACCTGATCACTATATGCCTCATATTCTTGGAAAGCATCAATCAACATCATATGGACGTTAGGCATTCTAAGAATAGTTTTTATTAAATGATGAGTTATATTATCAAAAGCATCCTCTGCATTGGATACATAAGCCATGTGTTTAAATTTGCTAAGAGAGATATTGACACTTCCAACCATTTCTAGCTCCAAACCGATAGGAATCTGACTATTCTCAATCGCTTCTTGTACACTAGGCAGATTGAGAAATACATCCATGGTCAACTCCTCTGGCACCATCGGAATGGCACTTGGGCGCTGTCCTGTCCAAGCTTCTTGGAGAGAAGCGACTTCCTGACGTAGGTTGTTGAGGACTTGGGTGTCATTAGAGCCAGTGACTGGGAGAGCTAACTGGATCACATCCACCTCTTCACGTTTCATCAGTGCCCGTCCCTTGATGTCTTCCATGGTCATGGCAAGGGGCGTAGAACCCACGATTGCCCGCACCTCGCTCACATCATTCTGTGGCAGGCTCAACTGGTGCTTGAAGTTCGAGTAGAGCTGAGCCCGAAGGTTGGACTGTCGACCCGCTGTCATCAAGAGATGCACTCCGATGCTGAGACCTTCACGAGAGATGCGCACCAAGAGTTTAAAGAGTTCTGCCTCATAAGCCTCCTCCTTGATGGCCTCATAGCTGTCTAAGAGGATAACGATAGCCGGCTCTTGCTGGCCACTAGCCTCTCGGTAAAGCTCCAAAGTCCCTACACCATAGTCCGCAAGGAGTTTCTTACGACGGTTGAGTTCGCGCTCCATGATCCGCACAAACTTAGAAATCTTCTCTGCTTGATCCAAAAGCATAGTGTCTGCCACCTGTGGAAGCTTGGACAAGGGCGCCAAACCATTGGTCCCAAAGTCCATCAAGTACATAGTAAGTGCCTTGGGACTGTGTTTTCTCGCTAGATCCATACCAGCTGTCTGAAGGAAGGTGGTCTTCCCTGTTCCCGGACTTCCGTAAAGAAGGACATGCCCATCCTTAGAGAGGTTGATAGAGATGGCTTCCTGCTTCTGGGCCTGCGGGATATCCGCCATCCCAAGTAGAAAGGAAAGGGGTTTCTCTTCTTCCCAAGCAACCGCTGGCTGCACTGCTTCCAGCTCCTCTAGCGCAATGCGCTCTTTGAGTGGAGGCAACCATGGCTGGGGTACTGGAGGAATTTCTTGTTCCTGACACAAAACTTGGATATGTTGCACAATCGCATCCAACTCTGTCGGAACTTCCTTGATCTCTTCGGCTTCTTCTAAGCCCGATAGGTCTTCATTCAAGATTTCATATTGACCCAATTCATTGATGAGATAAATCGTATGATCCTCAATCCCCATATCGTCCTTGTCCGGCTGATAATCCGCTCCTGACCAGGCTGACTGGAAGAGTTCATAGACTTCATTATTTCCGACCTGCAGATAAGCGCGACCCGTCTGGGTAATCTCGGCCGCATCCGGCGTATGAAGCATTTCATTAGAGTCCGAACGGTCTGCCACCTTAAGGGCAATCTTAAAGCGTGAGTTGGACCAGATCTGGTCATCCACCACACCAGATGGTTTCTGCGTAGCTAGGATTAAGTGAACTCCGAGGGAACGCCCGACCCGAGCGATAGACACCAGCTCCTTGATAAAGTCAGGCTGGTTGACCTTGAGCTCTGCGAACTCATCTGAGATGAGAAAGAGGTGAGGGAGCGGCTCTGTCGCTTCTCCGTTTCTAAATTTCTTCTGGTATTGATTGATATGATTGACTTCAAACTCTCCAAAGAGCCGTTCCCGGCGATGAATCTCCGCATTGATTGAAGCCAAAGCCCGCATAGATTGGGCGCCATCCAAGTTGGTAATGGTCCCCAAGAGGTGGGGCAGGTTCTTAAAGAGATTGGCCATTCCCCCACCCTTGTAGTCGATCAACAAGAAAGCTACATCGTGAGGGTGGAAGTTGACGGCAAGAGACAGGATATAGGATTGGATGGTTTCAGACTTCCCTGAACCCGTCGTCCCTGCAATCAAACCATGTGGCCCATGGGCCTTTTCATGGAGGTTGAGCTGAACCAGGTCATCCTTACCACGTAGACCGATTGGAACAGCCAAGCTCTTATAAGGGGCATTCTTTTTCCAACGACTCGATACCTGCAAGTCCTCAAAGGTCTCTGCCCCATACATTTCCATAAAGGTCACAGAGTCTGGAATCGAACTCTTGAGGTTTTGGAGGTGATTGAGCGGTGCCAAGGTACGGGCAATCACCTCCTTATCATAATCTGCTGGGAAATGATCCAAACGGAAGTCCGTCTCTTTCAAGACCCCCTCTTCCATGACCAGTTGACCCGTATTACGGTCCTTGATGTTGATGACTGTCTGGATATTCTCAGACAAGGAACTCATCACATCCTCCACAAAGACCAGCGAACAGCCTAATTCTGTCGGATCTTCGGTAAAGAACTCCATAATCACGTGGTCCAAAATCAGTTTTTCATCGGTCACTAAAACCACGTAATGGGGATGGAAAAGCGTGCTCTCCTTATGAGAGGCTTCCTCTTTTTGGGTACGGCGCAGTTTTAAGATTTGATTCAAACTGTTTAAAACTTGGTCCCGTGTCCGTTGATTGTAGACAAAACCACGGACATTCAGCTCTTGCAATTTGGCATGCGGAAGCCACCGCATCCAAGACCATTGGTCTCTCTCCTCTTCAGGCAAGATGGTAATAAACTGCACATCGTGATAAGAGTGGAAAGTCGCTAACTGCATAACCAAAAGCTGGAGCTGTTCTAAGACGAGATTTCTAGGACCGACATAACCCACTGGTCCATGGCTGAGATTCGCTGGAATAGGCATATCTGGAATCTTTTTATGACGGCTATAAAGCGCATAACCCTCTTCTTCTAACGCATCCTTCTTCCCGCTTCGCTCCTGTTGGCCATAACTCAGCTCATAGCTAGTAGGAAGTTTTCCTAACCCCAAGCGATAGTATAGGAAGTCAAAATGCAAAGGAGTCTTTTCGTAAATCCGATGGTTGTAGCTCTCAACCAAATCCGTCAATTCCAGAACCGTCGGAAAGTGGTAATGCATCCCTTCTTTTTGTTCCCGCTCTAGACGGGTCAATTCCATGGCCTTGTCTCTCAGATAAAGATGATATAGGTCAACCCGCTCCTTCTTATCCGCCTTATACTTCTTACGGTTTTTGATAAAACCACGGATTGAAAAAATCAAGCTGACAGCTGACATCCCGACCGTAGCGAGAATATAGATGCCTCGCGGTTGGACAAGGGTAATGAGGACAGTGACCCCAATCATCATAAGGGGAGGAATGATTAATTTTAAGAGTTCATCACTGGGCTTACTTGGTTCCTGTCCTGGAGGATTAATCAAGATTTTATCCTCACTCCCACGATAGATGATACGTGGTGAACGGTGATAATCTGGATAATCCTCATAAAAGCCATAACGAGAGGGCTCTCTTAGGGGCAATTGGTCTCCAACCTGAGCGGGTCCTTGAACCCAAACTTCATCTGGATAGAGTTTAATCGTCACTCCCCCAATACTCAGCTCATCTCCAAAGCGAAGTAGTTGCTGGTCTTCTACCTCCAAACGATTGTTTCGATAGAAGGTGCCCTTTAGCCGTGTCAATCTCCATTGATTCTGAGATTTTTGGAGTAAGAGTTCAATCGCTTCGTCTACTGTGATCAGTGCGTCTTTCTGTGAAGCGATCTGAAACTCGGATAAGTCCAATAGATCATAAATTCGTGTCTCTCCCTCGCGAAGGTAAAAGACGACTTCCCCCAGAGTTAGTCCGTCCTTCAAAAGGCCCGTTTCTTCCCCATACTGATAAAAAATATCCTCCCCATCAATCTTAAGTTGAATGGGAACAGTCTGTTGAGGGAGATGGACCTGCGCCTTTTCGGTTGCACCAAGCAAGACGGTCTTATCAGCTCCTAGCTCGACTTCATAGCGTAGACCCAGGCTATAGAAAATGATCTCTTTTGTCATATATGCTCTCCTTGGTCTCCTTTAATTGCTTGAGGAAGCGCTAGGCTTTTTCTCTGACGATGGCTTGGTCTCAGATGCCTTATCCGCTTGACTGGAAGCACCAGAGTTCGCACTTGAGCTAGACTCACTAGTCAAGAGGGCACTGCGACTATCCCAGTATTTCTTATACTCGCTTTCCAAAGCATTCAATTTGCTTTCGCGATCCTTCCCTGACAACTGATCGTCCTCACGAACCTGCTTGATTTCTTGGGTCAAAGCATAGAGAATCAAATCGCTGTCATTGATCCGCTTCGCGGTATCAAGGGCATCCTCAAAACGATTACGTCCAACTTGAATCCAATAGGTCAGGTACAGTTCATCCGACTTGAGGGTAACATTGTTCAAGATGACCTTCTTTTGGTCTGAAGAAAATTCCAAACCTTGAATATAAGAGTAAGCCAACTCATACTTTTGCGTATTAGGAAGACCGGATGGGGAAATCCCTTCTAACTCTGTAATGACACCACTGTAATCCACCTTGATAAAGGCCGTATCTGCCTGCAATAACTTCTCTTTAAAAGGATTTTGGATGAAAATCAGATAGATCAGAGGAACAACTAACAAAACGACACTCGCTGTTAGCCAAATCGTTGCCAATTTAAAAATCCGGTGGCGTCTGCTTGGTACCAAGACGAGTTCTGCCTGTTCCTTTGCGGCCTTCTCTTCATAATACTTCTCCAATACGGCTACTGCAGTGGCGATATCCTCGGCCTGACACAAGTCCGTAAGAAAGTCTGGGAGAGTTTCCAGTTCCAAGGAACCATTGTAGAGATCCATGAAATCCAATTCACTAAAGAGAGTCACCGCAAAGCACTTAGCTTGACGTAAAAAGTCCTCTGAGGAGACTGCTTGAGGGGTCATGAGACCGGGTACCCCACGATAGGCAATCTTTGCCTGGGCATCCTTTGTGATAAAAAGATTCATCGGATGCAAAAGAAAAGTCACCGGCAAGGCCAAAGCCGCTTCTAAACTAAAGACATTTAGGGCCAAACGAATTCGCTCTGAAATGGTTCGGCTCTTCACTTCCTCATAACCAAGGCCATGAGGCTCTAGCTGATACCTAAACGTCACACTATCCTCATCTGCCTCCATGGTCTGTTCTAAAAAGAGCGGATGATGCAAATCCAAAAGCCGGAGCTCCCGCAAATCCTGACTGGCTACATCCGAGCGTTTGAGGCTCAATTGCCAAGTCGTATCAGTTTTTTCATAGATAAATGGCTGCTCGCCAAATACAAATTTTTCCTCAGTCACTTATATCTCCTCTATCTCTACTAAATCTCCTGTCGTCATAGGATAATCCGACAAATACTTACCTTCATCAAGCAATAGACCCTTGTTCACAATTCGCAGCTGGTACTTCTTGCGCCTGCGACCAGAGTTGAAAATCGTATCTATTTCCCGAATCAAGCGACGAACCTCAATTCGAAGCGGAATCCGAATATCCACATCCCTTTCTCTTAAGCGCAGGGTAATATTGATATGTTGCTCCATTTCTCACATCTCTCCTATCTGATTTATCCTTTTTCTACTCAGTTGGGACGAACCATCTACCAAAGCAAAATTAGTCCATCCCCTCTACCATTACCCGATAACTCATCATAGCCGTTGTTCCAATAAGCAACAAAACGAGAGCTACATAAAACATCTCTGGAAGAAAGTCCGTCAGACCTCCCTTTTCGACAGTACCAGTATGAGTTTGGAATTTGGAAATTTTTTTAGAATTTGGTTGAAATAATTGCTCCTCTGGGGACTTCTGTTTCGTCTCCTGTATAGCAGAAAACAGCTGGCCCCTTTCGGTGATCAACTGTTCCTCTTGGTAATGCTGGATATCCTGCAATTTTTTCTGAGTTACCTCATTAAAAAGATCCTTGATCTGTTCAGACTGCACACCAAACTTCATTCCCTCTTTCTTCTCCAGTCGAGAGTTATCAATCTGCAGACTATTGTCCTTCAAATCATCTGCAGCAGTCACTGAGACTGCCGCACATGCTCCAAAGGTAAGAAGTAAAAGAATTAATTTTTTCATATCCTTGCTTTTCTATTCTTTCTCAGTTTGAGTCGCTTGGTACTGGAAGTTTCTTCCTTTAATGAAGGTATTCACCACAAGTAACACAGCTATGGCTACTATCATCGCAATGAAGGCTAGTAGAGCAGCTGGATGACCATCAAAGTAACCTGAAAGCAATCCTTCTAGTACAGACAAAGCATTGAGATTTTTAATAAAGGCTGGGAATCCTGTCAAGCTAGCTGTCGTACCAATCGCATTTGAGAGATAAACAAAACTAATCATCATAAAGAAGGCAAGACCCATTCCAATCACTCGGAGATGTTTTAGGAACAAATACTGTCCTTGAACTAAAATAAAGCCAGCCAAGACAATCAACAAGACCCATGATGGTTGGTACTCACGTCCAACCTGAAGTTGAATATTAGATACAATACCGATGACTAGCCCGATAGCTGCGGCCAAGAACGATAAAATACCAACCGTCAGAATATCTGTATCATGTAATTTATCCAGCTTGAACTTATCCTTGACCTTGCGAATAATATTTTGAGTCGCAAAGAGATAAGCTGTAAAGAGACTTACAATCTCTAGTAGTAAAATCCAAGTGAATGGGCGATAGACATTAACTGTCGCCTTAACAGAAGATGAACTTTGAGCAACAGGACTAGATAAGAAGTTCAGTAGAACTTCATTTGGTACTCCATTCTCATAAGCGTTGTTCAACACTTTCACAAAGGAGTCCACAAAGTTCCCATTGGCCGCTAACTCTTCATTAAATTGGGTCATCAGAGATTCTGCGTCCTGTGATAACTTTTCTGTGCTACTTTGAGCATTTGACAATTCGCGGTTAAAATTGCTCAAAACTTCATTAACAGATTCAGCTGCCTTGATATTACTTTGAGAAGAAGCCTTCACGCCAGATGTCTCTCCCAAAAGAGCTGTATACTCAGCACTTAAAGCTGACAAGGCCGAGTCCGTATTCTTAGAATCTCTTTCATTCGTTGCTTGTTTCGTTACCAGGTCATCTAGTTTTCCTCGTAATTGCGTATATGAATCATACTGAGCATTGATTTTTTTAGATAACTCATCATTGTTTTTCAAGACATCAGACAGATTCTTCTCTAGTTTTGGTTTTAAATCTACCAGATTAGCTAAAGCTTGATCCACCTTTTGATTGACGCTGGTACTAGTAGAATTAGCGAGGCTATCTTCGTATTTCTTTAGATTTGAGGTGATTGCCTCAAACCAAATATCACTCAAGGCACCACTCAGGTCACTATTGCGCAAGTTTTTTATAGCCTTATAGGCACTGAGCAGAGAGTTTACTTGGTCATAAGAAGAAGCGATTTTCTGAACCTTTTGACCATAAGAAACAGCGGCTTGTTGAACCTTCAACACGTCTACCGGTGCACTGACAGCCTGAATATCATTTAAAGAAATAGTAATCGCAGGTTTAGGTGAAGTAGGAGGAGTTACAGAAGATATAGTGTACTGAACCTCAAATTTCCCACCTGTCTTCAAATCAATTTCCTGACCAGATGTAACGGGTTTGTGATCATAAAAAACGGAATCAATGGTTAATCCTGCATCAGACGTCCAAGAGACCTTGGCCTTGGTTCCAGTTTGTCCAACTGCACTGGTACTTGTAACGGCATGGCTTTCTAAGTTGTTCAGATCCGTCAAAGTTGTGCCATCAGTTGGTGTAGCTATATTTTTTACTTCATGATAATTTACTTTAGGTATCGTGATAGGACTAATACCAAAACTAGTAAACTTATGTCCGCTAAAGTCCTCTTGTGGTAGTTCTTCAATGGCAAGTTTCAGCTGAGCTTCTATTGATTTTTCAACAGTGTCTAGGTCCTTATTCCCAGCCGTATTTAAAAATTTATCAAGAGTAATAGTGCTCTTCTTGGCGACACCATAATAAGCCGCCAACTTCTCTTCAATAAAGGTTTTAATGTTCTTTTTATGTTCATCAAACTTGTCGCGTTCCAACTTCAAGTTGGTCTCTAAACCTGCAATCTCTTGACTGATACTCCCCGTTAGTTCCTGATAAGACTGACCTAGATACGCTGAGCCCGTTGGAGCTGGTGCTCCTTGAAGAGTCCCCAACTGAGAAGTCAGAATTTTATACTCCTTTAAGGCTTGTTCATAGGCCGTAACTTGTGAATGCACTTCATCCTTGCTCTGTGAAATCATCTGGCTTAAAATATCCGCAGTTGACTTTTCTTGTTTGCGTTGTTCCAGCAAAGCTTCAAAGTTCTTACCATAGTTGATTTGTGAGGCATCCAGATGTTCAAAAACCTGTGAATAACTTTCCAAAACTTTTTTCAAAGCTTGGTTAGCATCAACCGAAGAACTTGACATACTAAAAAGGGTTGGAAAGAGATTTTTAGAATTCGTTGCAGTTCCTAACAAATTTGTTCGGTAGGTTCCAATATTCGTTGTTTGTATTTGAGAGCTCGCCTGAACATTCTTCTGAGCAGTATAGAGATTGCTCAATATGCTAGCCATATACATGTCTACTAGTTGACTATTGAGATCTGCCACGATATCCTTAGCTAGTTTATTGGCGTCATTTTCGACCTGTAGATTCCCTTGAGCATTGACTTTGTAAGTAATGGTCGTCTTATCTACATTAATATTATTAATATCCAGTATCTTTTCAGAAAAATCACTTGGAATAGTTAGAACGAGCTGATATTTCCCACTTTCTAACCCTGCATCTGCAGCTCCACGTGTCACAACAAACCAGTTTTGAGAATTGTCCCGCTCAATGTTCTTAACATAACTCGCACCAAGATTGTACTCTTTGGTATCCATGTGAACGGGCTGATCTTCATTGACAATGGCCACATTTAGTTTAGTCTGTTGACTTGCTTTTACATTCTTTTCATTATTGATTGTTGTATTTTTTTGGACAGATATATTCAAAACAATCATGGATGCAAGCAAAAACAAGACCAACAAACTGTTTCCTATATACTTATAAACTCTATTCTTTCCCATTTCTCTTTTTATTTATTATCTCTACTACTTACCATAAAAAATAGGAAGGCTCCCGCCTTCCTAAAGCCACTTATAACAAATTAATTAATTTGTGCTGCAATATCTTGGTCAGTTTGTTCAACGATATCCGCCACTTTAAGCAACTGTGCATTAATTTCATCAAGCAAAGTCGCAAACTCTTCAATTTTTGGAGACAATGCTGTAAATTGTTGGTCAAAGCTATCAAAAGCTGAACCTTTCCAGTTACTTCTGATAGTTTCTTGTTCGTTGCTTAATGTACGAAGAACTTGTCTTACTTCTTCGGCACCACTAGTGTATTTTTGAGCGGATGTACGTAGATCTTCTGGTGTTAATTGAATTAAAGCCATGTGAATCTCCTTTAGTTATTTTAATAATACAAGTTCAATATACCATAAAGTTTGACTGAATTCAAGTTTTTTGCGCATCTTTTTTGATTTTGTTTGATTTTTAGCTCTACGCTCCCTTTTAACTTCAAATCGTTTTATAAATACAAACGGAATCTTTTTACCAATTCTACCCTTATTTCAGTTGACAGGAGGTCCTGCCTGTTGTATAATATAGTTGTCGAGTTGAGAGGGCTTTCCTCCAACTAAGAACAACATATTAATAAAAGGAGAACTCTTATGGAAAACTTTGCTATGATGGACAACCAATTTGCTGCGTTGACTGAAGAAGAA
>ERZ773203.767-NODE-767-length-17307-cov-3.833063_pt1 | contig 17307 bp, 16 predicted proteins | sample MGYA00580529_ERZ773203 | MGnify/ENA primary metagenome ERZ773203 (study PRJEB29015, sample SAMEA2738176) | human oral metagenome | biome: human oral; feature: human-associated habitat; material: saliva | place: China | collected 2177 ... | reverse complement strand
CATCGCAAGATTCTCTGCAAATGCTTCAAAATCAAAGCAGGCTACATCCAGAAAGAGAGCTTTGGAAAAAATCGAGCTTGATGATATTAAGCCTTCTTCAAGAAAATATCCGTATATCGACTTCAGGCCTGCAAGAGAGATAGGTAATGAAGTTCTTACAGTTGAGAATCTTTCAAAGACTATCGACGGAGAGAAGATACTTGATAATATCAGTTTTGTACTGAACAGAGAAGATAAGGTAGCACTTGTAGGACCGAATGAGAAGGCAAAGACTGTACTTTTTAAAATCCTTGCAGGAGAGATGGAGCCTGACAGCGGAAGCTATAAATGGGGGCTTACCACTACACAGAGCTATTTCCCTAAGGACAATACCAAGGATTTCTCAGGTGATGAAACAATAGTTGACTGGCTTACAGGATATTCTGAAATCAAGGATGCTACATATGTAAGAGGCTTCCTCGGAAGAATGCTTTTTGCCGGTGAAGACGGTGTAAAGAAAGTAAATGTGCTCTCAGGAGGAGAGAAAGTTCGTTGTATGTTATCTAAATTAATGCTTTCAAAAGCAAATGTGTTAATTTTAGACGACCCAACAAACCACTTAGACTTAGAATCAATCACTGCATTGAATGATGGCTTAATCGCCTTCAAAGGTTCATTACTATTCTCAAGTCATGACCACGAGTTCATTCAAACAACAGCGAACCGCATTATCGAAATCGGACCAAAAGGCATTGTGGACCGTCTTGGCTCTACTTATGATGAGTTCCTTGAAGATGAGGCTGTTCAAGCACGTGTAGATGCTTTATATAATTAATGAACGATTAGACCAGAAGCGTTAAAGTCTTCTGGTCTTTTTTCGGTATTTAGTGTAGGATAAGATTATTAGAGGAGGTATTCAAATGACAAAAATTTATTTTGCAAGTCCATTATTCTCAGAAATGGAATTAGCCTTTAACAAAGTACTCGTAGAAAAGATTCGTAACCAGTTCCCAGGGGTAGAGGTATATTTGCCACAAGAACAAATGGCGATTAACGACAAGAGTTCTTATGCAGACTCAACGATGATTGCCCAATACGATACAGATGCATTATTAGAATCAGACTTAATGATTGCGGTCTTAGATGGAGCAACAATTGATGTCGGTGTTGCCAGTGAAATTGGAGTAGCGTACCATGCAGATATGCCAATTCTTGGATTATATACTGATAGCCGACAACAAGGAGCGGATAATCCTCAAAAATTAGAGGCTTTACAAGAGGTAGCTGAGTCACAATTTAGCTATGTAAACCTTTATACAGCAGGTCTTGTAAAACTACGCGGGGAGATTGTTTCTAGCAGTGATGAACTCCTTGAAGCATTAAAAGCATATCTTAAGGAATCATAAAAATGTAAACTTTTGTTACATTTTTGTAATATATCTGATACTTTCTCAATATGTTCCTCATGTAAAATATAAGGTAAGTTGGAGAAAGTGTGGTGATGATCACTTTTGAAAAAGATCAAAAATATTGTTCTGACTTTAATGGCTTTCTTAATAGTGTCTGGACCTTTAGCACCAAGCGTGTTTGCACAGGAATCAGATGTTCAAAAGCTAGAAGCACAATTAACTTCAGAATTACAAAAAGTGAATTCGAAATATCAAGAAATTGAAAGTTTAAACCAACAAATCGATTCTCTCAATAAAGAGAAAGAAACACTTGCTGAAAAGATTACGACTCAAGAAGCAAAAGTGGAAGAACGTAAACAAGTCGCATCTAAACGATTGCAACAAATTCAAGTTTCTGACTTTGTTTCTTACAGTATTTTACATTTACTAAATTCAGAAAGTATTTCAGATTTCTTAAATCGATTATATGTGTTTCAACAATTATTCCAATCGGATGAAGAAGTGTTGAAGAACTTATCCGCGCAAGTAGCTGAATTATCTCGACTACAAAAAGCAGCAGAACAAGCGTCAACTGACTTAGTCGCTAAAAAAGAACAACTGACTGCTGAAAGTCAAGCGTTCGAAAGTTCAGTAAATGATTTGAAAAAATTAATCGCTGATAACAAAGAAGCTCTTGCAAAAGTTCAAGAACAAAAGAAAGAAACATCTGGAGTTGTGGCATCAGCTATTACAGCAGTTGCACAATTAACTTCAGAGAAACCAACCGTAGCGCCTGCTTCACAGCAAACACCAACTACTCAAGCTGCGACAGCTGAACCGGCTACAACGGTTGCTCAAACGCAAGCAACTGCAACATCAGAAACACCAACAACACAAGCAGCTGCATCAAGCAACCAATCTGGTGGAAGAACAATAAACGTTCAAGCGACTGGATATTCTTATAACGAACCTGGATTAAGCTATTACACAGCTACAGGAATCGATTTACGTAAGAATCCAACAGTAATCGCCGTTGACCCGAGCGTGATTCCTTTAGGAAGCTTAGTTGAAGTTCCTGGTTACGGAATTGCGATTGCAGGAGATACTGGTGGAGCGATTAAAGGCAATATCATTGACCTTCACTTCACAACAGTTGAACAAGCAAATCAATGGGGAAGACGTAACGTTACGATTCGAATTTTAAATTAAACGAAAAACACTCTCGAATAGAGAGTGTTTTTTGTTGTGTAGGAATTCTATTTTTAATTATGTTAAAATAGATTTTGTAATTAAAAAGGAGTTTTGAGAATGATTAAATTAATCGCTATCGACATGGATGGTACCTTATTAAACAGTAAAAAAGAATTATTAGAAGAAACGAAACAATATTTTAAAGAATTCCATACGAAAGGAACTGAAACTTTGTTAGTCCTATGTACTGGAAGACCTGAAACTGGGATTCGCCCGTATTTAAAAGATTTAGGCTATTTAGAAGAAAACCATTATATTATTAGCCAAAATGGTGCTAATATTTATGAGAGCCAGACTGGCAAACGGTTAATGGATGCCTTTGTAGATTCAAACGCAATTCAAAAGTGGATTGAATTTGGGAAGAAACACGGAATTAGTGTCATGGGTGCAGGTGTTGATTCCTACTATTCGATTGACGAAGAGCCAACAGAGTGGATGGAGTTTGACGTGAAAATTGTCAACGGATCTATAAAACGTATTACGAAAGAAGAGTCGCTTTCCACTGACTTTTATAAGCTTTTATTACTTGGCAATGAAGAACAGCTCAATGAGTTTGAAACGATTATTCCTAAAGAGTGGAGAGACGAATTTTATGTGGTTCGTAGTCAAAAGTATTTAGTAGAAGTCCTTAAAAAAGGTGTGAATAAAGCATTTGGATTAGAAAAATTAGCTGCACAATTAAACATCGATCCTTGTGAAATAGCCGCTATTGGAGACGCGGCAAATGACATCGAAATGTTAGAATACGCAGGACTCGCCATCGCGATGGGCAATGCCAGCGAAGAAGTGAAAGCTATTGCGGATATCGTCACAGATACCAATGAATTTAATGGCGTCATTAAGGCCATTGACAAATTAATTCAATAAACAGCAAAAAGGAAAAATGTAACTTATATGTTACATTTTCCTTTTTCATTTTTAGTGGTTTTGAGATTAAAAAATAATTAGATTTTCTTGACAAATGCGCATCGCTCTAGTATTCTTTATACCAACAATACAAATCCTTAGACAGAGATATAAGACGTACACTAAAGAGATAGAAGCCGTGGCTGAAAGCTTCTAAACGTACAAGGAAAGACACTCTTGAGGAGAATAATGCAAAGTTATTCCGGTAATTCCGTTATCATTAAGAGGGAAAGAGCTCTTTCCGAACTAAGGTGGTACCACGAAAATTTCGTCCTGACTTCTATTGAAGTTGGGATTTTTTTATTTTTATCGAAAGAAAGGATGATTCATATGATTCAAAAACCAAAAGGAACAGCCGATTTATTACCTGAAGAACTTAAAATTTGGCACTATATCGAAGAAACAGCACGCATTATTTTAGGCGATTATCAATTTGAAGAAATGCGTACACCAATGTTTGAAAGCTACGATTTATTTAGCCGTGGTGTTGGGGATACGAGTGATATCGTTTCAAAAGAGATGTATGATTTCTACGATAAAGGAGATCGTCACATCACACTTCGTCCAGAGGGAACTGCAGCGATTGTTCGTGCCTACGTAGAAAATAAATTATTCGGACCAGAACATAAGAAACCTTATAAAGTGTATTATATGGCTCCAATGTTCCGTTACGAGCGTCCACAATCAGGACGTCTTCGTCAATTCCACCAACTAGGGGTTGAGGTATTCGGTTCTACAAATCCTGCCACAGACGTTGAAACAATTGCGATGGCTTGGGATTTATTAAAAGAATTAGGATTATCGAATATGCGCTTAGTGATCAATTCACTAGGAAAAACAGCAGATCGAATTAAATACCGTGAATCGTTAATTAGTTATTTAGAACCATTTGCAGATGAATTAAGTGAAGATTCAAAAAATCGTCTCCACAAAAATCCATTACGTGTGTTAGATAGTAAAGACAAACGTGATATCGAAATCGTAAAAAATGCGCCACGCATCTTAGAGTTCTTATCGGATGAAGCGCGTACTCACTTTGAGAAAGTGCAACAATACTTAAATGCGTTAGAGATTCCATTTGAAATCGATGAAACAATGGTACGTGGTCTTGACTACTATCAAGATACGATTTTTGAAATCATGACAGATTCTAAATCATTTGGTGCCAAAACTACAATTTGTGGTGGTGGACGTTATGACGGTCTTGTACAAGAACTCGATGGCCCTGAAACACCAGGATTTGGATTTGGGCTTGGAATGGAACGCCTTGTGTTATTAATGAAAGACGAACAAGTAGAAGTTCCTGAATTACAAGAATTGGATGTTTATGTGGTTGGTCTTGGAGAAGCAACTGAAGAGGAAGTATTAAAACTTTCTATTTCACTTCGTCAACAAGGATACTCAGTAGACCGTGATTTCTTTGGACGTAAAGCAAAACCACAATTCAAGAACGCTCAAAAATATGGCGCAAAAGTGGTCATCACACTAGGTGAAGAAGAATTAGAAACAAAACAAGTACCTGTAAAAGTTATGAAGACTGGTAAAGAAGTAAAAGTAGACTTACAAGAGCTTTATAGCGATTTTGATAGTATTTATCGTCAAATCACAATGGATACCACGGCTATTGATGAGTACTTCGGTAACTAGAAAGAGGGATGGATATGAAAAGAAGAACAGAATATTGTGGATTAATCAGTGAAAAATTAGTGGGACAAACAGTAACGCTAGATGGTTGGGTGGCAAAACGTCGTGACCATGGTGGAGTTATCTTTATCGATTTACGTGACCGTGAAGGCATTATGCAAGTTGTATTCAATCCTACGCGTAACCAAGAAGCGTTTGAAATTGCAGAAAAATTACGTTCTGAATACGTAATCCAAGTAACAGGCGAAGTGGCGTATCGTGGCGAAGGGTTAGAAAACCCAAATCTTAAAACGGGTAAATATGAACTATTAGTCGATGAAGTAGAAGTATTCTCTAAAGCGAAAACTTCTCCAATTTATATTGATGATGAACAAAAAGCTTCTGAAGAATTACGTTTGAAATATCGCTATTTAGATATTCGTCGTCGTCCAGTTTTAGAAAACTTACGCTTACGTCATAAAGCAACACGTTCCATTCGTGAGTATTTAGATACAGAAGGATACATCGATGTTGAAACTCCAATTTTAGCAAAATCTACTCCAGAAGGAGCACGTGACTACTTAGTACCATCACGTGTTCACGAAGGAAGCTTCTATGCATTACCTCAATCACCACAAACATTTAAACAATTATTAATGGGTGCAGGACTTGACCGTTACTACCAAATCGTTCGTTGTTTCCGTGACGAAGACTTACGTGGAGACCGTCAACCAGAATTTACACAAGTGGATATCGAAACAAGTTTCCTATCAGCAGAAGAAATTCAAGAAATGATGGAAGGCTTATTGAAGAAAGTAATGAAAGACACATTAGATGTGGATGTTCAAACGCCATTCCCTCGTATTTCATTTGCTGAAGCGATGGCTCGTTATGGTAACGATAAACCAGATACTCGTTTTGATTTAGAGTTAATCGACGTGAGTGACATTATGAAAGATTCAGACCTTAAAGTGTTTAGTTCATGTATCGAAAACGGTGGAGAAGTGAAAGTTCTTAACTTAAAAGGGCTAGCTTCAGAGTATTCTCGTAAAGATGCAGATAGCTTAGCGGACTTTGTAGCAAAATTCGGTGCTAAAGGCTTAGCTTGGATTAAAGTGGAAGAAGATGGCCTAAAAGGACCTATCGCGAAATTCCTCGTAAACCAAGAAGCAGCTTTCCGTGAGCGTATTAATGCTGAAGTAGGAGACATCGTATTCTTCTGTGCAGACAAACCAGCAGTCGTTGCACAATCATTATCTGAATTACGTTTACACTTCGGTAAGAAACATGATTTAATCGATACTACTAAGTTCAACTTCCTATGGGTTGTTGATTGGCCATTATTAGAGTATGACGCTGAAGAAGACCGTTATGTAGCAATGCACCACCCATTCACTCGTCCAGTGAACGAAGATTTCCAAGCGTTAATCGATGATCCAGCTTCTGCTAAAGCTCAAGCCTACGATATCGTATTAAACGGTTATGAATTAGGTGGAGGTTCATTACGTATTTACCGTCGCGACATGCAAGAAGCAATGTTTGAGGTATTAGGATTTACAAAAGAATCTGCCGAAAGTCAATTTGGATTCTTGTTAGATGCCCTAGATTACGGATTCCCACCACACGGAGGAATCGCGCTTGGATTAGACCGTTTAGTAATGTTACTAGCTGGAGAAGACAACATCCGTGAAGTTATCGCGTTTCCAAAGAATAGCTCAGCTGTTGACCCAATGACACAAGCTCCAAGTGAAGTGTCAGCAAAACAATTAGATGAGCTTTCATTAAAAATTAAATAAGACCTGAATGGAATTTTAAAAGGAGGAAGAAACTTTGAAGAGTAGTAAAGGAGTTGTGTTTAAACGACAACAACGTATTCTACAACTTTTACAAGAAAATCATGAGATGTCTGTAGAAGACTTATCCAAAGAATTAGAAGTTTCTGAAATCACCATTCGAAGAGATTTACAACAATTTGAAGATCAAGGAGTGATCGAGCGCTTCTACGGAGGCGCCCGCTACCTTGCTGGAAAAATTAAACAAGAGAATGTGGAACAAATCCAATATAATTCCATGAAAAAAAATATCGCAAGAAGAGCCGCGGGATTAGTACGAGATCATGATATGGTCTTTATTAACTCAGGCTCTACTGCCTTTTTATTATTAAATTTTCTAGCCGATGCAAATGTAACGATTTTAACGAATAATGGTCGTTCCATCTTCAAAAAACCATCTACGAAAGCATCCGTTGTGATTAGTGGAGGGGAAATTTTCGAGCAGAAAAAATCTCTCGTTGGGGATTTTGCGATTAACTCTTTTTCAAAAGCTAGAGCAGATATTTGTTTCTTAGGCGTTGGGGGAATCAGTAAAAATGGTATTTCCACTTACGCACTTCCAGAAACTGCTGTGAATCGTGTCATTTTAGAGCGTACGACAGGACATCGAATTATCGTTACGGAAGGTTTTAAGGTCGGTCGTGATTCGAACTTTCATACTGCTGACTGTAATATGATTACTCATTTAATTACAGACCACACAGCAGATCCTGAAACTGTTGCTTATTTAAAGAGTATTGGTGTGAAAGTGTTATTTATTTCATAGTGAAAAAGAATGTAGAGGTATAAAATGATTGAATTAGGAGAACGATTAACACGCGTGGCTAGTTTTGTTCCAAACGGATCAAAAGTATGTGACGTTGGTAGCGACCATGCTTATTTACCAGTGTACTTAATCCAAAACGACCAAATAAGTTGCGCTATCGCAGGAGAAGTTGTAGAAGGTCCCTATTTGTCTGCCAAGCAAACCGTTCGTGATTATCGGATGGAAAATCGTATAGAAGTTCGATTGGGAGATGGTCTTCAAATTCTCTCTAAAGAAGACGATATTACAGCTGTCACGATTTGTGGAATGGGTGGAGAACTCATTTCTAGAATTCTTGAAGCTGGTTACAATGGTGGTCATCTAAACGGACGTGAAATACTCATTCTTCAACCAAATGTGGCAGAGCATTTTGTGCGTGAATGGTTAATGAATCACTCTTATCACATTGTAGAAGAAACGGTTGTCGAAGATAATCATCGTTTGTATGAAATCATCGTAGCAGAACCAGTGGACAAACGTGTAGAGTATACAGAACTAGAATTAAAATACGGTCCAATTTTATTAAAAGAATCATCAGAATTATCTGTTGCCAAGTGGAATCGTATGAATCGTAAAAATAAAGAGATTTTGGAACAATTACAAAAGAGTAAGACTCCTCAACATGAAAAAATTGAGCAGTTTGAAAAAGCCTTTAATGAATTGCAAGGAGTGATTGATCGTGCCAACAGTTAGAGATGTAGTAAGTCGTTTTGAAAAACGCGTGCCAAAGAGTCTTTCAGTCCCAAAAGATCCAATTGGACTTCATTTTGGAGATTGGAACCAAGAAGTTAAAGTGATTATGACAACATTGGATATTCGTCCAAGTGTCATCGAAGAAGCGATTGCTAAAAACGTTGATTTGATTATCGCGCATCACCCGCCAATTTTTAGACCAGTGGCATTATTTGATTTAACCGTTCCACAAAATAAAATGTTTCAACAAATTTTGAAGCATGATATTGCGGTATATGCTGCACACACAAACCTTGACGTAGTGGAAGGGGGAGTGAATGATTGGTTGGCGCAGGAGCTGTTACTATCTGATGTCACAGTGATGTCTCCAACTACGACAATTCCATCTGTTAAAGTGGTTACTTATGTTCCTAAACAGGATTCCGAGAAAGTTCTAGAAGCGATGTTTGAAGCAGGTGCGGGGACAATCGGTGACAACTATAAAGAATGTGCATTCCAAAGCCATGGAGTTGGACAATTCACACCAGTGGATGGCGCGAATCCGACTATTGGTTCATTGAATCAGCGAGAATTCGTAGAGGAAGTGAAGTTGGAAGTTGTATGCTCAGAAGAAGTGTTAAGTGATGTTTTACGAAGCTTAAGAGCTGCCCATCCATATGAAGAACCAGCAATCGACGTCTTCTCATTGAAGAATGCAGGTAAGACTTTAGGGTTTGGTCGTGTAGGAAATCTTCCAAAAGCAATGACCAAAGAAGAGTTTATTGCTTTTGTTACTGAGCGTTTCCAATTGAAGGGGCTCCGTTATGTTCCTTCTCGTGTAAATCCAAATGGCCTTATTTCAAAAGTTGCCGTTATGGGTGGTTCAGGCGGAAATTATTACATGGATGCACTTAGAAACGGTGCAGATGCCTTTGTAACAGGTGATATTTTCTACCATACAGCGCATGATATACAAGAGACTCCATTATTCTTAGTAGATGCTGGGCATCATATTGAAGTGGTTTGCCGTAAGCAATTAGCTAAATGGATTGTTGAATGGAAAGAAGAAAACAATTGGGATGTGACAGTCATCGAAAGCGAAACTTTCACAGATCCATTTAAATTTTATAAAGCAGGTGAAGAAAATGCATAAAGAATTAACAGAACGTTTTATCCGTTACGCAAAGAAAGAAACTAGATCTGACGAAACAAGTCAAACAGTCCCAACTACGCCCTCTCAAACAGCGTTTTTAAAAGACTTAGAACAAGAATTAAATGAATTAGGATTCCAAGAAGTGTATTTGAATCCTAAAAATAGCTTCCTAACAGCAACAATCCCATCAAATGTTGACCATGAAGTACCAACGATTGGATTTATTGCTCACGTGGACACAGCTGACTTTGAAGCTAGAAATATTCAACCACAAATTCACGAGAACTATAATGGGGAAGCCATCGTCTTAGACGAAGAAGGAAAATACGTATTGGATCCAAAAGACTTCCCGAACTTAAAAAATTATGTTGGACAAACATTAATCACAACAAATGGGAAAACATTACTAGGTGCTGATGACAAATCTGGTGTGACTGAAATCGTGACAGCAGGGGCTTACTTATTACAACATCCTGAAATCAAACACGGTAAAATCCGTGTAGCCTTTGGTCCAGACGAAGAAATTGGACGCGGTGCTGATTTATTTGATGTAGAGCAATTTGCATGTGATTTTGCTTATACAATGGATGGCGGACCCGTTGGTGAATTAGAATACGAAAGCTTCAATGCATGTCGTGCAACTGTTCGTATTCAAGGAAAGAACGTTCACCCAGGTACAGCGAAAGATACAATGGTTAGCGCGCTTGAATTAGCTCGTAAGTTCCAAAATGCACTTCCTGAGTTCGAAGTTCCAGAACATACGACAGGACGCGAAGGTTTCTACCACTTAGTAGCAGCTGAAGGTGTCGTGGAAGAAGCAAAATTAGTTTACATTTTACGTGATCATAGCCGTGAATTATTTAATGCAAAAAAAGACATGATGTTACGTATCGCTTCTCGTATGAATAAAGAATTGGATACAGACCGTATTACTGTTGATTTACATGATGAATACTACAACATGGCTGAAATCATCGAGAAAGATTTCCGTTGTGTGGATGTGGCAAAACAAGCATTAGAAAACTTAGATATCGTTCCAATCATTAAACCAATCCGTGGTGGTACAGACGGTTCTAAGATTTCGTTTATGGGATTACCAACACCAAATATTTTTGCTGGTGGCGAAAATATGCATGGACGTTATGAATATGTTGCTGTGGAATCAATGGAAAAGGCAACACAAGTAATTATCGAAATCGCTCGTTTAGCTGCGTTATAATTTTTAACAATTAAAAGAAAGGAGTGAGTTCATGACATTTGATGGTATTTTCACCAAATGGATGATGGACGAAATAACGCCTCTATTAGTAGGAGGACGTATTACAAAGATTCATCAGCCATTACCATACGATGTACAATTCACCATTCGTGCCAACCGTAAGAACTACTTACTTGTTTGTTCGGCACACCCAATGATGGCTCGTGTACAATTTATTTCTGAGAAACCAGAGAATCCAGAAGTTGCTCCTAACTTTTGTATGATTCTTCGTAAGTATTTAGAAGGGTCTATTATTCAATCATTTACTCAAGTGGAAAATGACCGTATTTTACACTTGGATGTTTCTACGCGTGATGAACTTGGGGATAAGGCTGGCTATCGTTTCACCATTGAGATGATGGGCCGTCATAGTAATTTATTCTTAGTGAATCAAGAAGATAACACGATTATTGATTGTGTCAAACGCGTATCTCTTGGGCAAAATAGTTACCGTACCTTACAACCAGGTGCTAGCTATGTGATGCCTCCTCAAACGCCAAAGAAAAATCCTTTTGATTATTCGCTCTTTGAATTAGACAGTTTACTTCATCCATTCATCGGAGAACCTGGAGAAAGAACGTTGATGAATGTCTTTCAAGGGATTAGTAAACAGACCGCTCACGAAATTGTGGAACGTAGTGAGAATAAGGGCCAAAGCTTAGCCGAGGCCTTGCATCATTATCTTGCAGAAGGAAATACCAATATACAACCGACGCTTACGAAATCAACGGATGGAAAGACATACTTCTTACCATTTCCGTATATGAGTAAGACTGGTGAATCACAACACTTCGAGACGCTTTCTGAATTATTAAGTGCCTACTATGTTCAGAAGATTCAAGAAGAGAAGATTCAGCAATTAGCAGGGCACCTGTTGCAAATGTTGAAATCTGAACTTCGCAAGAACCGTGAAAAAATGGTAAAACTCGATGAAGATTTAGCACGAACAGAAGATGCGGATCATTATCGTGTTTACGGAGACTTGATTAATACGTATCAACACCAAATTGAAAAAGGTGCAAGTAGCGTTACTGTTCAAAACTTTTATCAAGACTACGAAGAAGTAACCATTCCATTAAATCCATTATTAACCGCTTCTCAAAATGCGCAAGCGTATTTTAAAAAATACCAAAAACTTAGAAATGCGGTAACGCATATTCATGAGCAACAAGAAGCAACGAAAAATGAGATGGATTACTTAGAGAGTGTTATTTACCAAATCGAAGAAGCGGATGTATTCAACTTAGAAGCGATTCGTGAAGAACTTGTTGAGAGTGGCTACTTAAAACGTTCTGCCTTGAAAAAAGGGATTAAGAAACAAGGAAGTGCCAAACCGCACGTATTTTACGCAACAGATGGCACACGAATCCTAGTTGGACGTAATAATTTACAAAATGACCAATTGACGCTCAGGCAAGCGAAGAAGGAATACTTATGGCTTCATGCGCAAAACATTCCAGGATCGCACGTCATTATTGAATCTAGTAACCCAGCCGAAGAAACGATTGGTGAAGGAGCGATGCTTGCGGCATACTACTCGAAATATCGTCTTTCTGGAACGGTTCCTGTAGATTATGTTCAAGTATCGAAAATCCGTAAACCAAACGGTGCTAAACCAGGATTTGTCGTTTATGAAGGGCAGCAAAATACGTATATTACGCCTGACCCATTAAAGGTTGAAGCGTTAAGAAATAATAAACCGAAATAGAGGAATGTTATGAAAATTATTGTGACAGGATTTGACCCTTTTGGAGGGGAAAAGATTAATCCATCGATTGAATGTGTCAAAGCTCTTCCTGAAATTGAGGGAGTGGAACTCTTTCGTGTTGAATTGCCAACTGTATTTAAGGAATCAGCCATCCGCTTGAATGAAGTCATTAATGATGTGAAACCGGATGCGGTCTTATGCGTTGGTCAAGCAGGTGGAAGACCTGGGATTACAATGGAGCGTATCGCAATTAACGTAGATGATGCGAGAATTCCAGATAATATCAGTCAACAACCAATCGATGAAGTCATTCAATTTGATGGAGAAGCTGCGTACTTTACAACTTTACCAATCAAGCGAATTGTAAATGCGATTCGCAAAGCGGGAATTCCAGCGGAAGTTTCAAATACTGCGGGGACATTCGTATGTAACCACATTATGTATCAAGCGTTATTTGCAGCGACAAAAGCTGATAAATCATTTAAAGCAGGATTTATGCATATTCCGTTTATTCCAGAACAAACGACGGATAAACCGTCTCTACCGCTTGAAGAGAGCACAAGAGCTTTACAAATCGCGATTGAGACAATCCGTGATTATATAAATGATGAAGATATTAAGGTTCAAGAGGGAGCCATTTTTTAGAAAGGAGGGAGATGAATAATGTCACCAAAAGCTGCATATATTCATATCCCTTTTTGTTCGCATATTTGTTACTACTGCGATTTCAACAAGGTATTTATCGAAGGGCAACCAGTTGATGAGTATATTGAATTACTAATTCGTGAAATGGAACTGACCAAACAAAAATATAAGATTCAGCCGCTAGAAACATTATATGTAGGGGGCGGGACACCATCTTCATTAAATCCACAGCAAATGGAACGCTTATTGGATGGAATCCATCAACATATAACCCTTCAAAACGGTGCAGAGTTTACGATGGAATTGAATCCAGATGATGGAACACCTGAACTTCTTACAGTCATGAAGGAAGGTGGAGTGAATCGTTTGAGTATGGGAGTTCAAACCTTTAATAATGATTTACTGAAAGCCATTGGTCGTAAGCATACGAGAGAAACGGCCATCCGTACGATTGAAAATGCTCGCAACGTCGGTTTTGAGAATATGAGTATCGACTTGATCTTCAGACTTCCGAAACAAACGATTGCTGATTTTGAAGAGAGTTTAAATTTGGCGATGGCGCTAGACTTGCCTCATTATTCCATTTACTCCCTTATTTTGGAACAGAAGACGGTTTTTTATAATCTAATGAGACAAGGAAAACTTCCGTTACCGACGCAGGATGAAGAAGCAGATATGTTTGAACTTGCAATGAAAACGATGGAAGAGTTCGGCAGACATCATTATGAGATTAGTAATTATGCACTTCCTGGATATGAATCTAGACATAATCTCAAATATTGGAATGCAGATGAGTATTTTGCATTTGGTGCAGGAGCTCATGGATATGTGAGTGGTGTTCGTTATCAAAACAATGGGCCAATTCAACATTACTTATCTCCTTTAAGAGAAGGAAAGCTTCCTATCTTTTCTGAAACACATTTATTCAAGAAACAGCTAATTGAAGAGTTTATGTTTTTAGGACTAAGGAAATTTTCTGGCGTTTCAAAGATTGAATTTATGGAAAGATTTGGAAATTCTATGGATGAAATTTATGGTGAAGTGATTCAAGAACTACTAGAAGAAGGATTGCTCACAACTACATCTGATGGTTATGTTCTAACACATCAAGGGAAGTTCCTTGGAAATAATGTTTTCCAAGCGTTTTTGATTGATGAAAATCAAAATGAAACTTTTTGAAAATAGGGGATATTGTTAAACATTTCTTAAAGAATGTGGTATCATATCTTATGGCATTTTAAATGCAAAAAAATAAATTAAAAGAAAAGGGGATATCTATCCAATGGAAAATATCGTTAAGATCTTAACAGCACCAACATTTGTGTCTGCTATCTTCTCAACAATTTCAATTATCTTAGTGGGTTATTTCATCCGTAAGAAAAATATTGTTGATGCAAACAGTGGTAAAGTCTTATCTAACGTTTTACTTTCAGTTGCGATTCCTGCGTTAGCGTTCAAAGCCTTCATGGTTGACATTAACGACAAAACATTCACAACTGGTTTAAACGTATTTATTTTTGGTTTTATCGCTTATGCAATTTTAATTGTTTTAGGAGAGTTATTCTTCATGAAAGAGAAAGGGGATCGTAAAACAACTCTTTCTGTTTTAACAACATTTGGTTCAACAACGTTCTTCGGTATTCCAATTATTAATGGGTTACTAGGAGCAACTGGTACATTATATGCGAATATTTTCAATTTAGCTTATCGTGTATTTTTATATTCATATGGTTTAATTCGTATGAGTGGTATGAAATTCGAAAAGAAAAACTTAAAATTAATTTTTGGAAATATTATCGTTATTGCAACTTTTGCTGGTTTATTAATCTGGGTATTCCAAGGTTCATTACCACAAGTTGCTGTAATGGAAAAAGATAAAGAAATTATGGTAGCTTTTTTACGTATCGATAAAACAGCTCCATGGTTATTTAAGGCTATTTCTTATTTAGCAGACTTAAGCTCACCATTAGCTTGGTTAGCAATCGGGATTACATTAGGTAATATTTCATTAGGTGATGCTGTAAAAGAACGTGCAGTTTGGTTTTATAGTTTAGTGAAATTATTAGTAGTTCCAGCTATCTTTGTGGCAATTATTTTTGCAGTACGTCCATTCTTACCAATGGGTTATGAAGCTGCAATGGGTATTATTATTATGCTTGCAACACCGCCTGCAACAGTAGCAGTAGCTTATGCGATTAAATATGATCGTGAAGCAGTTTTAGCAAGTAATGCGTCATTATTAGCAACAGTATTAAGTGTTGCAGCAGTAGTATTCTGGATTGTATTAGGATCAGTTATTTTAAAAGGTTTATAATCTAGTTTAAATAAAATAAAACTTTGGGAAATGGAAAAGTAGAACCGTGTAAGAAGGGGATACTTTTCCATTTCAATATTGGAGGATAAAACGTGAAAGTATTAGCATATGGAGTTCGTGATGTAGAAAAACCAATTTTTGAATCAGTGAATGCAAAATTTGGTTATGAATTAGTAACAACACCTGAATATTTAAATTCAGCAGAAACAGCACGATTAGCAGAAGGATGTCAAGCAGTTATTTTACGTGGAAATTGCTGGGCAAATAAAGAAAACTTAGATATTTATAAAGAATTAGGTATAAAATATGTTATTACACGTACAGTAGGAGTAAACCACATTGATGCACCTTACGCACGTGAATTAGGATTTAAATTAGGATATGTACCATTCTATTCACCAAATGCAATTAGTGAATTAGCAGTGACATTAGCGATGACATTATTAAGAAATGTTGCATATACAGTTTCAAAAACAAGTAAACAAGATTTCCGTGTAGATGCACAAATGTTTGCAAAAGAAATCCGCAATTGTACAGTAGGTGTAGTAGGGATTGGCCGAATTGGTTTAACAACTGCAAGCTTATTCAAAGGGTTAGGTGCAAAAGTTTTAGCTTACGATGCGTTCCCTAAAGAAGGAGTAGAAGATATTTGTACTCAAGTATCTTTAGATGAGTTATTAGCGAATTCAGATGTGATTAGTATTCATGCGCCATACATTCCAGCAAATGGAAAAGTTATTACAAAAGAATTTATTAGCAAAATGAAAAAAGGTGCTATCTTAGTAAACACAGCTCGTGGCGAATTACAAGATGTTGATGCTATTATCGAAGCGGTTGAATCTGGTCACTTGTCAGGTGTCGGTTTAGACGTATTAGAAGGAGAAAGTGCAGTATTCTTTAAAGACTTACAAGGTCAAACAATTGAAGATCCTGCAGTTGCAAAATTAGTAGAATTATATCCTCGTGTACTAATTACTCCACATATGGGAAGTTATACAGATGAAGCAGTATTAAATATGATTGAAACAAGTTTCGAAAATATTAAAGAATACGAAGAAACAGGTCAATGTAAATTTGATATCCAAGGTTAATTTGGAAAAAAACACTCTAAGCATTTGCTTAGAGTGTTTTTTTAATGACTTTAGTCATGTTAGGTAGTGACTTTATGCACTCAACAATGGGAAAAGAATTAGCTATACTAAAAATGTAAAAACATAAAGGAAGTGATTGGAATGATAGAAGTAAAAGAAAGTAACAAGATGAAGAAAATATTTAAGAATTTATTTTGGTTCTATGTTGTAGTGTTGACGATGTTGATGGTGAAAGTATTCGTTGTAGGAGAATCAGTCGTTGACTATGTAACAGGAGAAAAGTTTGTACTCTTCATTCCAATCCTATTAGGAGTCATTTCAGAAGAAGTTTAAGGAGGAATAACAATGAGAAAGAATGAAAATAATAAAGAAAAACAAGTAAATATTACAGGAAGAACAATTTGGGCAGCGGTGATTATTATAAATGTAATTCTGATTATGATTAAACTATTTAATGTGATCTATTTTAAAGTTGCATTTGGAGAAGAATTTAATTTCAGTTATTTGATGTCAATATTTCCAGTTTTCTTTTTATTCTTCGTGACGGCTAATATTGAAAAAGAAAAAGTGAAAGTTAAAAACATTTGATAGAAGTTTAAGGAGGAATAACAATGGTGAAAAATGAGACTGCTAAAGAAAAGCATGTAAATATTACAGGAAAAAGAGTTTGGACTGCAGCAGT
>ERZ773203.766-NODE-766-length-17328-cov-17.530307_pt1 | contig 17328 bp, 10 predicted proteins | sample MGYA00580529_ERZ773203 | MGnify/ENA primary metagenome ERZ773203 (study PRJEB29015, sample SAMEA2738176) | human oral metagenome | biome: human oral; feature: human-associated habitat; material: saliva | place: China | collected 2177 ... | reverse complement strand
AAAATAAACCTGCTGAGAACAAACCGGCAGAAAACAAACCGGCAGAAAACAAACCGGCAGAAAACAAACCGGCAGAAAATAAACCGGCAGAAAACAAACCAGCAGAAAACAAACCAGCAGAAAACAAACCGGCAGAAAATAAACCGGTAGAAAATAAACCGACAGAAAATAAACCTGCTGAGAACAAACCGGCAGAAAACAAACCGGCAGAAAACAAACCAGCTGAAAACAAACCGGCAGAAAACAAACCAGCAGAAAATAAACCAGCAGAAAATAAACCTGCTGATACAAAACCTATCAAGCCATCAGAAGTTAAACCTTCTGAAACAAAACCAGCAGAAACAAAACCTTCTGATACACCTTCAGAGAAGAAAAATACACCTTCTTCAACTGATAAAGGTAATGTTGTGACTGGAACAACAACAGAAAAACCATCTGAAAAAGATAAAGGTGATGTGACTACTGTTACTGGAACAGACAAGGGTGATAAGGCTTCAACAACTAAAGCAGAAAATCCTTCAACTGTAACAGCGGATACAAAGACTCCAACTGTTAAAGATCCTATTAAGACTGGAGCTTTTGCAGGTGTTAGCCTATTGCCTTTAGCTGGTGTAGCCGGAGGTTTAGGTGTAACAGGATTGGCTTATCTTTCTAAAAAACGTAAAAAATAACTAAATAGAAAAAGAACCTAGTCGGGTTCTTTTTTGTTATAATTTAAGAAATAATTTTAAAAAAGAAAGAAGGAAAATTTAATGGTAATAAATACAAGTGAACAACTCTCAGAAACAGGAGAGATGTTAAAGGCTTTTTCTGAAGCAATTTCAGATCTTTTATCAAATAAAAATAAATTCAATACGATGATCGAAGGGTTCTTCGATGAACACGTATCTAAAGTTCGTTCTGAATTTAAAGTGTTAGATTATAACGGAGAAATTTCAAACTTCATTCAAAAAGAAATTTTTAAATTGGATGGTAAAGGATCGAGTGGTAATTATCTTCGTTTTTCTAATGACATTTACAGGGATTTAGATCATTTCTTCGAAACCACAGACAAGAAACTAAAACCTATTGTTGATAAGTTGTTTGAAGTGAACAAACTTAAAATTGTTTGGGATTACAAACAATCTATTTTTAAAGTTGTAAGAGATGGAGAATTTCACGGGTTTTATGATTTTGATGTTACAACGCTGGTTACTATATCGAAAAAAGCTGCTCCTGCCAACAAACGTTATGAATTAACAAAGAAAATTCTCGATTTTATGGTATGTGAGGATGATAAGTTAGATGAGAAAGCAAAAGAGGTTCTGAATTTATTAGAGTTCAACAATTTCAAAGCAAGAATTAAAAAGAGGGTTATGACGGTTTACGACAAAAATTCTGTTGATGTTCGTAATTTGTTTGAAAAAATTGATTTTGACGGTTTACCTTTTGCATTTTGTTTAAAAGATGTTGCTTGGATCTTTTCAGAAGTTGAATATATACTGGATCAACAGATTCGTGGAGCTACTCGTGAGTTAGGAATTAACAAGTCATTTTACTCAGAGGCTAATTATTCACCGATTATGAAAAGACAATCAGTTAATTTAAATTTGGTTTTAAAAGGGTTATTTTCTGATTCTAACCAATTAGGGAATCCATTTTCTGAAAATATTGCAGTGAATCGTTTTGCTTCTGATATTCCAGGATTGGAAAATCTTCGACCTGAGCGAGATGATGTGCTTCTATATTGCCGAAGATTTCTAATCGGTGATATTTCGGACGATGAGCGTAACGGCGAATCTAAATTATCCGTGATCAAATATTTAGTGGAAGCATATTCTATCGATATTGAGGAGCTGTTAAACGATTGGGAAATCGAATTAGTTCTTCAGAAATTTGTCGAGATTGACAAGTCATATCTCTCTTTGAGGGCAGAGGAGCTCTTACTAAGATCTGTAAGAACAGCTTTTAAGAATAGTGGGGTACAAACACAAACAAACAATCCATTCTCTAACAAAAAAGCCGAAGCATTCTTTATCAAGAACAAAGAATATATTAAATCCGAACTTAAAAAGATTGACAATTCCACCATCAAGAGTCCGATTATCAGATTTGATTTTGGTGGATACAACAATTTTTTAGATTACGATTTATTGAGTCTAAAGAGTGAATTTCTTTATTATAAAAACTTTTTGGACGTTCTTGGTATTCAATACAATCCAACAATAAATATTGACACTGTGGTTTATGAAGAAAAGGATCTCAGCAATAAGAATAGAGAGGACTTAATCAAATTTGCTACTTTTACCAAGTTGCTTTTATCTGATAAAATTATTGATAAAATCATTTTAAGTTGTAGAGTGTCCTTTTATGATGGTCTTTTTCGAAAAATTTTCTCTGAGGAAGAGTTTAAATCAATTGATTTTATTAAATATCCGATTGATGATCTATCAAAATACAGTGAGTCATCCGAAAATTTAAAATTAAAAACATTGAGTTACTCTAACTTTTTAAACTTATCAAGAGATGATTACAGTTGGATCCGAGAATTGCTTAAATAAATAAAAAAGAACCTTTTGGGGTTCTTTTTATTTTAAGATTTCTGAAATCCAAGAGAGTTCGTGAGAATTTAAATACAACAATTTTTTTACAGAAAAATCAGAGACTTCCCTGTCTTTTGGATATTCAAATTCATCGTCACTAAATACTGATACTGATATCTTTTCAAGCTCATCTTCTGTAAAAATATCAGAGATGTAGGTGCTGTAAAGACTTTCAGTAGAAAAGATTTTAATTTTGCAATCAAAATCGTAGCTCAAAATCTTTTTAATTACAGAGAGAGATTTACTGATATCATAATCAACATTTCTTGATGAACGATCCCCGTGATCCTTTAGGTAAATATTTATTTCTGGTGTTTCAATAATACCTTGCTGCTTAAAGAATAATAACAAATCCTTAAATTTATTTGACGTATCAAATATGTTGAGTGATAGATTAGAAAGACCCCTTCGTTCACCGGGACTTATAAAAAAGATTGGGAATTTAAACATTGAGTTTTTGTATTTATTTAAACTTAAAAGGTCTTGTATATCTTTCTTGTGCTTAAACAAAAACAGCAATGAACCACTAGAATCAACAATTTTTTCTCTCGTCTCGCTCAAGACGTTTTTTGATGATAACTTTTTAAGGCCATAATCAATCATTTCGCCAGGATTCCCAAAATATTTGTATGATTTTTGAAAAATCATAGTCTCAACAAACTCTTGAATATCCTGTTTATCTACAACATCATCGACTGTTAAACATTCTGATTTGAATAAATAAACAAAATATTTTGCTAATGGTTCTTTATCAAAATTAGAAAACATTTTAACCTCATCACTATTGTAAAAAATTTGTTTGCAATAATCAGCAACATCTTTTCTTGATGGCTTAAGGTGTTCAAATCCTTCGAATTTTGATAGGAAATGTTTAGCTGCAATATTTTCAGAGAGGAAATTATCGTATGGTTCATCTCCGGAAAATAAAGATTTAATGATACCAACGAAATCATATTCTTCTTTGTGGTTGGTGGCCGTTGATAAAACTTTAATCAAGTGATTCGAAAAAAGATACTCGATTTTACCAAAAACCTTATCTTTATATTCATCCGAATAAAATAATAGCGGTACGCCACCGAAACCTTGATCCAATTGGTAATCAAATTGTTTCTTTTTATATTCTTTGAAGTAAATCTTTTCAAAGGACTTGCTAATTTTATTTTTGAAGTTTGGAAAACTTAATGATTTTGTTAGCAAATCAATTTTCTTTTCCAGATCATCATCTTCGCAAATTAAATACTCAATAACGTAGGATCCAGAATTTTTGGTTCCTAAACTTAGGTTGTTTCCGGAGGCGATAAAAGATGAAATATGAAAATCATTGAATCCATCAAATTCACCCGTTTGGAGTAATTTAATTTTTGAAATATTGCAATCAAAAACAATGTTAAAGTTGTACAACTTGTTTATTTCTGTTGAGTACCAATTTTGGTAATCCAAGAATCCATAGATAGAATTTGCGTTGAGAAAACCTTCAGGTTTTTCACCAACCTTACCACCTTGTTCATATTCAAGGTGACATTTTAAAAAATTACGTGCACGATGATCGGTGTCGATATCCTGAAATCGTTTCCGAATGGGGTTGTAATATTCTACTATTAATTCACGAACAATTTTATAAAAATTCTCCTTACTGGATAATAAATCAGAAATAGCTGAGTTTATTTCTTTGATAGCAGTAATCTCTGAAGAAAAATCATCAGAACTTTTTAATACCATTTTAATCCTTCTTTCTAGACCTATAACAGAGGTCTTTTTTTCTTAAATTATACAAGATGAAATCTTGTTTTATTGTTGCAGAATTAATATATAATCTGTTATAATTAAAGTAAATAAAATATCTGGAGTTAATCCAGTAGAAAGAAGGTACTGATGATTAAGTCAGAAAAGGGGATTTCTGAATCCCTTGAGTGTATTAAAAAATATCAAAAAGAACTTGATGAGTACATCCATTCAGAAAAAATAAAGGATGATTTGGGTAGGTTGTTGGGAGGTTTTGTTCCTTTAGAAAGCCTTATTGCCTCTGCTAAGTTTGCTGATATAAGTACAAGAATTAACTTTAATAATAATGATCAATATTTGGAAGACAATATAATCGAAATCGCTGACACTGTAAACCACATCATCCCGATTTACGAAAAAGTTGGTGATGAAAATTTTGTATTAGAATTGAAAAAGAAAGGTTTATATCGAAATTTAGAGCGTTTATTTCAATCAGAGCTTTTTAAATATAACCGTAAATTTTCAGATTTGTATATAGATCCACGATTGAATATGTTTAATGGTTATATAGCCTATAACATTAAAAGCAAAGAACTTTGCTTATTCTGGAATTTCTATATGAATGATCCATCGTTCTTTAAGAATGAGGATTGTATATTTATTTATGAATTTGAAGAAATCAACTTTGAAAAAAATAGGTTTTTTAGAGATGATGATTTGGGCGAGTTAACAAGACTCTTGTTCTTCAGTATTTTTTCAGAGGAATATTTTAAAAAAACTATAGATTTACTATTATCTGATTTTATTTTAAAGGATTATAACAAATTTGTATCTAACTTTTTATTGATGGATATCTCTAGTAGAGGTGATATTTCAGAAGAAAATAAAATACTATTAAGTGTTCCTAATTGTTTTATCGATGATAATTTTAAAAATGAAAAAATGCTTTATTTTCTAGAGAAATATGGACACTTTTGGGGTGATGAATATAAAGAATTTGTTACAAGTGATTTTGTAAAGAATCTTCCGCTGGAAAAGGTTCAGAATTTAAAGAGCTGGGTTTTTACTACTTGTTATTCTCATAATGGATTTGCCGGTTGTGATTGGTTAAAAGAGGAACTTATCCGAAGATTGTCGATTTCAACGGACGACGCAAGGTTTAATGATCAAAAAATCACGTTAAACGATCTTAATTGTTTGTCTGAACTATACGATGAGCAAAAAATTGAGACTAATATTTCCTTATCTGTTAGAAATTTCTTCAGAAATACTAATAATATAAGTTTTGATTTTGGTGAGGATATAGAATCAGAAAAAATTCCTGATCGTGATGAAGATTTATTAAAATTATCAATAAATAATTACATTGAATCTTTAAAGGATAAGAAAACAGCTTATGTTATCGATTGTATCGATCGGTTGCATAATACAAGAAGTCCGTTTATCATTGATAAAAATGATGTGTTTTCTGTTTTGACCCCTATTTTATCAAAATCTGAAAAGTTTTACATACGTCAAGCATATTATGATATGTACAAGCTGAATATTTTAAAGAATGTCGGATACACACCAAATAATATCTTCTTATTTGTTTCCGAATACAAATGGGGTGCCAACTTAGAGGATATCGACGCAACTTTTTACAACATCAAGAATTTGATGAATAACTACAAAGAATTGAATATTAAAATAATTGTTCTTGAAGATATCGTTCGCAGCTTTGACCTTAAAGATAACACCCTTGATCTTGAATTGTTCCAGAAGGAAACTGGACTGAAGGAATTTCAGGTGGTGAAATCAAAAGAGGATATGTTTGATAAGTTGGAAAAGGATGGTTTTGAAGAGATTATTTTTGAATAATTGAATAAAATAAAAGACCCGTTTGGGTCTTTTTCTATTTGTAATTTTCTGCGCAATAATTTTTGATTGTCAATCTTGCAAAATCATTGGTAAAACTAGTCATTCTTTTTGAGATATCCTTTAATTTGTTTCGGAACGTTGTTGTTCTTGTATATTCACCAACTGAAGAATATCCGGTCAACTTCGCCAATTGAATTTCCTGTTCGAACGTTCTGGCTACGGATACCTTGTCATCGGGATAAACTACACCACCAATCTTGTAATTTGGCAATAAACTTTGTTCTTTGTTTACTAAAACTACAGTTGCGAAATCAACAAAGGAAGAATCGACACGATAATTAAGATCAGGAAAATATGAGTTTACAGGTTTCTCTTTTAGATTTTCTGACGCTCTAATTAATTTGAGATAATGAGCAAATATGATTCGAGAGTCTATATCGATGTATTCATTACTTAGTTGTTTGAGATGTTCATAATCTTCTAAAAAGATTTTGCGTTCCTCTTTTGATAGATTCAAATCTTCTCTAAAACGTAGCCAAGTCTTGAAACTTTTTTCAACTGCATTATGTGGAACTTCCGAAAGATACTCGAGTTCGACTTTCTTGTGATTATCTAGAATCTTAGTAAATTTCTTTTGAAAGTGAGAAACCAGATCTTCTTCCGATTTAACATAATAACCCAAGTCACCACCTGGAACAATTTCATCATCAACCAATTTATTTGAAATCTTGATATCCCCTACATACAAAATTCGATCCAAAGTATGATAAAAATACCTTGAACTACCAGAAAGATTTTGATCTTTATCGACCTCTTTGAATTGACCAATGTAAAACTTATCTGTGATAACAGAATAATAAACCGATTTGTTAAATTGACTGAATTTAGAAAGTGCTTTTTTCTTCACTTCTGTATCAAATTCAGAATTTGAAAAGTCTTCCTGCATTTCATCAAGTCGTTCTTTGACCATCTTAAAATATTCCAGTAGAATATCGTATGATTCTGTATTATCAACAGCGAGGTGCTTATTCTTGATTGCGGTCATCACGTGGCCGGTTATCTTATTATCTTTGTCTGTTTTTACTACCATTTTTAACCTTCTTTCTTGTTACATTTTATTTATATATATTATAACAAAAAAACGGGAGCTATTCAATCACCAACTTGTTTTTGATGTGATTTTGTGCTATAATTGGTTCAGAAAACAATAAAAGTAAAATATAAAGAGGGAGATTATTAATGAGTAAAAAGAAAAAAGGTTTTAAGGTTGTAACAACACCTTCGGGAAAACCTAAATTAAAAGATGAGCAAGAATATACCTACTTCTTCCATACAAGATTGAAAGGTGGGCACATTGCTGAAAATAAGAAGGGAAGACCCTTCAGAAAAGAAAAACATAAAAATCAAATAGGCTGGGATTAAACCCTAGCCTATTTCAATTTTATTAAAGAAAATTGGACATCTAATTCCAGAACCGTAATCCGCCAATAGTGTGAAATTATCATAGTCTGATTGATTCAATAATTTCACAATCTTACTATTGTATTTGTATCCAATTCTAGTAGTGTTTATATTACAATCTGATTCTGTAACAAGAATATTTAAGTTATCAAAATTAATAATATCATCAACAGCTAGAAAATTCAACAGTTCGTCTTTATCATATTCTGCTAGGTTTCCATCAAAAAATAAGTCAAACTTGTTTGGAATGATACCCAACATATTTTGTAGATAAGGTATAAAAGAATGCGTTGTATAATCATAATTATCCATCAACAGTTTCACTAGCAAACTGGACTTATCTCCAATCTCACCTTTGATTACCGAAAAGTTGTTAGAAGGAGCTTTATACAAAACTTCGTCCTTAATTTTTTCCAATAACGGCACAACCTCTGATTTAAATTCAGAAAATTCTTCCTCTGTCAGAAATACAGAAGGGGTTAGTTCGCTAGGGTCGTGGCGTTTGATATAATCAACCAATACAAGTTTGTTATTGATAACGATAAATTCATCTGAAAACTTTCCTCTGAACTTCGATCCTTTTAAAAATTCCTTCGGATCGTTACCGGAGATAATGTTATTCAACAAATAAGTAGTTGTCTCAGTAAAAGCCTTGACCCAGTATTCTCTAGTCATAAACTGATCCAAAATAAAATCGGGGATTTGTTTAAAATCTGACAAACTAGAATAAATAATTTTTGATTTTTCATTGTCATTCAATTCAGAAAAGTTCTTGATTTTGATGTTTGGATCAAACCTCAAGGTGAACAATAGGTTTACGCCTGACATCATTTCCTTATCAAACATAGATTCCAAAACATTCTTGAAATAAGAGTTCGAATGATTGCTATTTAGTAATGCTGTTAACATACCATCAGATCCTAAAACCTTTTCATTGTAAAAAATATCATCAGCTATGAATTTTTTGAGTTCGTTTTGTGAATAACATTCTGATGGATAATTACACAAATCAACCGACTGTAATTCCAAAAATGATTTTAAAGATTTTTTGATGTTCTTTGGAATTTCTTTTAATAAATCACCAACAAAACCATCGATAGGTTCTAGACCGGTAATAAATTTAAACCAGTTCATCTCTTTTTGCTTATATTTGCTTTTTAAAGACGAATAATCCTTTAAATTTAACAAATTCCAACAATTAACGTTCGGCGACTCTTCTCCGTGAATGTCCTGAACTTTTAGAATATCATTTGAATATGGTTTTTCAGCAGCAATAAATTTACGAAGGTTAACATCGTAAGCAATTGCCTTTCTATTAAAACTTTTTAAAGCCATATTATTGATTGAACTTTGAGAATAGTAGTATTTGTTTTTATAAACATCAACAAATTCTTTAGAATAATCAGACCATTTTTTTATACTAGGATCGTAAAATTTTTTCAGATCCTTATCAGCATAATATGAATAAGAGTCTCTATTCTCATTGTATTTGAATTGACTCTCTTGCAACAAGATCTTGATTATTAGTTGAGGGTTTCCTACGCTAAGGATCGCTTCCTTTAAATCAGTGGCTGCTTGTTCAGTCTCACAATAAGCGAGAACCTCCTTTGCCACGTCCGACAACTTTCGTTTTGGCTTTACAATTTCATTATTGATTGCCATTTGAACACCTTCTTTCTACTGGAATAATTCCAGAGTTAATTTATTTCTTTAATTATATAAGAAAAGAGAGGTCTTGTATAGCCTCTCTAGTAAAAATTAAATTTTAAATTTTGGAGCACTAATATGTATTAGGTTTGATTTTTTTGATTGCTCGTAAATATCTTTATTTAAATTCTTGCCAGCGTATTCTAAAAATTCAACATTTTTACCTAAAGAAACTTTAAGTAATTTTCTAAATTTATCATCCGAGTCAATTGTATAATCGTCATTGTCAGCATAAAGTGTCTCTACAACACAGCAACTAACATAATCAGCTCCAGCGAACTCAAGCATATCTTTGAATAGCAACATAGAAACCACATCTTCACGAAAATCGTACAAATTTTGAACTTTAATAACTTCAGGATTGTATTTGTTTTCAAGCTCAAGATGACCAATCTTCTTAGTTAGAAGAACCTGTGTGGGAACCCAGTCTAATAAATAAAAAATCCACATTAAAAATCCACCATAACTAAGGCTTGCTAACGATTTCTTGATTTTTTCTTTTTTAGTTGAATTTGGTTTGATAATAGATTCTAATAAATATTTATTATTATACCACTCTAAATTAACTAAAATTACATCCTGAATTTTTTCCAGAATCGGAATAAATTCTGTTTTTAATTCAGAAAGTTGAGATTCTGAAAAATCTGACGATGTTGGTTCTGATGAGTTTTTAATATCAATATAATTGCCATTCTCTAATTTAATTAGATTATTTTCGCAAGAATAAGGATGAATAGATTTAGATAATATTGCTTCCAAAATCTCTTTTGTTCTACTTTTGAAAGCTACAAAAATTTCTTCATCTGTAAAATATTTTTTGATAAAATCAACACCAAAACTCCTACTAGTGAAGTTTTCGTTATTTGACCATCTAAGCAAAATATCTCGAATCATTGAATCTTTTTCTGAATCGTTAAGATTTGAATATCCATCAATGTAAAGTTCAGGTTGACAAATGACCAAGTAAACAAGTTGTTGGTCGCTCAATCTAGAAACACACAAGTTTTCCTTTAAAACTGTATTAAAGTGATCGTCCTGGTTATTTTGAAGAATATAATTGAAAATATTTTGATCTGTGACGCTATCATAATACAATGTTCCATCTGTAATAAAACTTTCTTTGATATATTTTTCTATCAATTTTTTACCAAACAGACCACTAGGGTAGCTCCAATCGTATTCTAGTGTGGTGGTAAAGTTTTTTAACTTAGACTTGGCCTCACGCTTAAGTTGTTGTAGAACTTCTTTAAAAAATTCATCTATGTTCACCAAATCCAAAAGGTATTTAAACCAAGTGAACTCCAATTTTGTCTTGTATGACGCTTGCATTGTTGAAATTCGATTCAAATCAAACAATACTAAAAGACCAGTATTGATCGCTTCTACACCACAGCATTTTGAATAAATGTAGTTGATACGTTGATCATTGTAATCATTTTTCTTTTCATAGGAGATAACAAATTTCTTTTGAAAGATATCGTATGATAACTTTTTATTGGAAAGTTCGTTTGTTATAACATCAAAATTTTCACGAACTTCAGCAAGTAAAAAGTTATAAACTTTTTTATCTTTTTCATTTAAATCATCCCATTTTAATACATCATCTGATGACAAAACGGATCTCATCTTATCCAAGAACGAAAGCTCTTCGTTTAGAGAGAACGTTTTAGATGATTTATTGATATCGTAATAATTGGGAGAATAGTATTTAACGATTTGTAGTAACTCTTTAAAATCTTTAAATTTAGACCATTCATCCCGCAAATTTTCTAGAGCTGCCTCTGTATCGCAATACTCAAGAATCTCTTTTGTAATTTTTGATAAACTTAACGTTTTCTCGCTTTCTTTTTTAACACTAATAACCATAGTTAAAATTTTCCTTCTTTCTACTGGAATAATTCCAGAAATAATTTATTTCTCTAATTATATAAGAAAAGGTGTGCGGCTGACCACACACCTTTTTAATGCAAGAAAACATCCGCACGAAACGAACTCATATTTTGAAATTTTGAATCATTAATTTTACTGAAATTGTCTGTATTAACATTTTTTCCAATATATTCAAAGAATTTGTCAAAGTCTCCGAGTGATTCTTTAATAATCAAATCAAAATCACTCTCATCTTTGATATTATAAATAATACCGTTGGTTGTATATTGTTGCTCGCACAAGTAATATTCAACAGAGATAGATCCCAATTTATCAAATATTTCTTTATAAGATAAAAAATCAACAACAGATTTTCTTATTTTGATCAAGTCTTGTCTTTTTAAACGTTCTAATGTAGATCCTGATTCGATTCCGGGGTTCTCGATCGACTTATATAGCTTTATTTTATTTGGATACCAATCCAATAAGTCAAACACTTGTATTAGAAAATCTCCGTAATCTAACTTAGAGATTATTTTTTTTAATAATTCCTCATCGTTTAAATTCACAAAGTTTGAAATCGAAATATGCTTCCATACGTTTGAATAACAGGAAACAAAAATCTCATCCTGGATTTTCTCAAGAATAGGAATTAACTCTGCTTTTAATTCAGAAAGTTCATCTTCCGTTAGGTCTTTTTTGAAGTCTGGTTTGTAACCGGAAACTGGAATATATTCTTTCTCATCAACTTTAATATAATAGACATTATACTTTTCTTCTTTAGATTGATGGATTGATTTCAATAATTCCTTCAAAGTTTCTTTAAAAAAGTCAAATATTTCTTTTCGTGAAAAGTAATCATTCAAGTCTTTTTTAGTAAGCATATTTGATAAGGGGCTGGTTTGATGTCCCCATCTTTTAATAACATCCCTAACAAATTCAACTTTTAAATCTTCAGGTAGATCACTGTAGCCAATTATGAAAGAATCACTTTCATTCCTTACAAGAGCGTAAAACGCCTGATCAGATAATTTAGAAACATCCAAACACTCTTTTAAAATACTATTAAAATATTCATCTTCATTTGTATTTAAGATGTGTTCGACTGTAACTGTTTTAGAACTTCGAGCCGCAACAACTACACTCTTATAAATATAACCTTCAATAAACTTCTTATTGAATAATTGTGCCGGGTAATCCCCGTCAAATTCAACATTATTAACAAATGATTTTAATTTAGCTTTAGAGTCTCTCTTCGCCTGAACTAATAACTCTTTTAGAAATTCTTCTAGTTCGGCCATACCAAAAATATATTTAAACCAAATAAATTCAACTTTTGTTTTGTAGGAATTTGATATTGATGAAAACCTCGTTAGGTCAACCAAGACCAACAAAGAGGTGCTAATAAACTTTTCTAAGTCGTTTCCTTTCAATAAACAATTAAAATTTCTGTAATCATCAGATTCGTTTCTTTTTCTTGAAAAAACAAACTTCTTGTTGTGTGTATCGTAAGATAAACTCACACCTTTAAATTGAAAAATTAATTTATTTAAGTGTTTTTGTAAATTATCTAAGATTACATTATAATCATTCTTGAAATCATCACTTAAATCATCCCACTTCATCGGCTTCTCTTTGTCAAAATAATTAGAGATAACTTTGGTTGCCGAAGTTTCCTTTGTCAAATCAAAGTCTTCATCAGCTTCACTTTGAATAGTGTAATTTTCAATCAATTCAATAGCAGGTCTGAAATTTTTAAAATTAGACCACTCTTCTTTGAGATTTTCTAAAGCCTCTTCAGTATCACAATAAGCAAGAATTTCTTTTGTGATTGTTGGTAGATTTAGCAATTTCTCGTTTTCTTTTTTTACGCTAATAACCATTATAAAAACTTCCTTCTTTCTATCTGAAATAAATTCAGAAATATTTTATTTCTTTAATTATAAAAGAAAAGAGGTTGTTAAACCTCTTTTAATAGGATAGACTTACCGACGCAATTTCTTCTTTTACACCGTAGGATCGCATTAACTCATATTGTTCAAGTTCAGCCCCACTCAAGCTACCTTCAAATAAAACTTTTACATTTTCGAAATCATCTCCGATAATGTCAAACAAGTCTTTCTCTGTTTTTATAGAAGAGCTTTTAAAAATAAAGAATGTGTAGTCAATATCAAGATTAAATTTCTTTTTAAGTTGATTGATGTAGGAAACCTTACCAAAACAACTCAAATTTTCATTTTGAATAGACAAGATCTTCAACGTCTTAGGATACCAATCTACAAGTTTACAGAGATTGTAATAAAATCCGTATTTGTCTTGATAGGAGTGGATGATATCAAAAACCTTTTCTTCGTTAGATTTCGAACTATCTGCTGGATGAACGCTGTTTACGGTTAGTTTTATGAAAATCTTATCCTGTATCTGCTCCAGCAACGGAATGATTTCTGATTTAAATTCAGTGAGTTGATTCTCACTGAAAGTGATATCCTGAATAGGTTCATCAAAATAAACAATCCGTTTTCCAATCAACAAATTATTAGACTTATCTTTTTGAAAAACAACCTTTTTATTATTTGCCATTTTTTTCAGTTGATGAACGGTTGTGTTTTTAAACATTTCGTAAAGTTCATCATTATTAAAATAGCTCAATAAAGTTGTTGAAATTTTACCGGAACTTTTACTCATTAATTTTATAAGTAATTCCTTTTTATTCTCAGATTTTAATCCAGGAAGTTTTTCAAATTCAAATATAGGATTTGTTGCAATTAAAGATAGAATTTTTGATGGTGCTGTTACAGACGGATCCAACAGTTTTTCTAGAAACGAACAAATATACTCATTATTTTTTCGATTTTCAAAAATACCAGAAAGATCATTGTAAGTTTCGTTATCAAATAGCGTTCTACTCATAATTTTGACCAAATCATTTTCTGTAAAAATTGCAGCAGGGTAACTTGATAAAATATTCTCATCAAGCGTTTCGTTTGGAAGTTTGAGATATTTTTTTACAACAGATTCAATGTAAGAATTAATATCTTTTAAAAATTCAGCAGAAAATTCCTTTGTATCAATCAATCCAGAGATGTATTTTAGGAGTACAACATCAAAATTGCAAGTTATACTCATCGGAATACTTTCCAAACTGTCCATAGGGCGTATGAACAACAAATTTGAATTTTGCCCTCTATCAGAAATAGATACTGGGAAAATGCTATCAACACGATTAATATAAGTTCCATAGAAGTCTTTCTTTGAGTAAAATTCAAAATCACCGGGATACCCAACGTTTGTTGCTTCGTAAATTACAAACTTTTTCTGCTCAATATCATAGTATAAATTTAGATCGTACATTATACTTAATCTATTAAAAAATGGATTCCCGCTTTTTACATACTTATGATAACAATCTTTGTAGATTTCAAAAAAATCGTCTTTAATATTACTAATAGTAGTTGTGCTACTTTTGATTCCGGTAAGGATAACACATTTAAAATTTAACTTTTTTCGCAAATAATTTTTAGCGTCATTATCTTCAAAATAATATTGTGACAACTCAAATTCTTCTGATAGATTTATAACTTTTTCCAATTCAGAAGCAAAATCGATGACGGCTTGTTCACTATTGGCATAAGAGTGCAGTTCTTTAACAATATCAGAAAATTTAACCGCAGGCCTATTATCCTTAGTACTTTTCATATTAACCTTCTTTCTAAAATCTCAATTATGAGATTATTTTTTCTTAAATTATAGATAATAAAAAGAGGTTTAAAAACCTCTTTATTCTTCTTTGGAAAAACTAAATAATAATGATTTTTTGTTAAGTTTTGATCCTTTAAAAATTTTAGCGTCTTCATCCTCGAAATTATCGATTAAATTTGGACAAACTATGTGGAAATTTTCCCCCAAATCCTTTTTGAATAGTTTTAAATTTCTATTTTTGCTAATTTTATCCAAAATTTTATCTTCAGAACTATTCGAAATTCCGCTTACACTATACAAATAAGCGTCCAATTTGAATCCAAATTTTTCTGATAATCTGTTAACGAAATGCGATCTTGATTTAATCTTTGAATATTCGTAGATATTACTAAATTTAGTAGAAAGTTTATATTCACTAGGATACCAGTCAATAACCTTGAATAAATTCATTAAAAGATAATCTCTATTTCCTGTCACATATTTAAAAAGTTTTTCTTTGGTATCCGGGAATCCATCAAACTTTTCTAAAAAAAAGTCAGTATCATAATAAAGCACACCCTGTAACTGTTCAATAATTGGAATCATTTCTGATTTTAATTCAGAAATTTGTTCTTCGTCAAGTTTGAAATTGAAATCGTATAGTGGATATTCACTTTTTAGAAAAATATTGTATTTCTTTTTGTGGTTTTCTACAGTAACAAGATTTCTATTTTCATTAATTTCTTTTCCTACAAGAACATCCAACAGATCAGCTTTTGTTTTGTTCTTAACAACCTCGAATATCTCATCATCGTCCAGGTGATATTTTAGAACATTAACAGGAACCGTTTTAGTATCCTCTGAATCATCAAATGTTGAAAATAAAACATCCTTTTGTTCTTTAGAACTTAAACCGGAATATCCTTTAATTTGAATTAGAGAATCATCTCCGCTACATTCAAAGGAATATAGTAATTTATAAAAATTATCCGAACTGAGTTTGCTTACATCAAAGTAATTAACCATAGCTGATTTTAACTTTTTATTATTCTGATCATCTTTATATACGTCGTGAATAATCTCGTAAAAGTCCTTCAATCTAAAAATGAATTTAATCAGATCCTCATCTTTGAAAAATACAGCAGGAAATTCCTCTAAATCTACATAAGATGATAGTCTTGAAGAGATAGAGAAGGAGGAAATCTTCTTAGCAACACTCTCTACAATTTCTTTTGCAAGATCAGTGGCAAACTCTTTTCCTTCAATAATTCCAGCAATATATTTTAAAAGATTAAAGTGGAATTTTTTTTCAATAGAAGCGTAATTCATATTGTTGATACTGCTGATGTTAATCAAATCTAAAAGTTTGATTGTTTGAGTGGTTTCGTCTAATTTAGAATAAGTGTCAGAATCAGGATCACACAATGTAGGAATTTCGGTTGAGTTTCTAACCAACTTCAACTCCAATGTTTCAACATCCAGTCCGATTTGTGTTTTTTCGAATTTTCTTAAAAAAGAACAAATTTTGGCGTAATTCTCGTTCCTTTCCAAATTCTCAGTCTCAACCAATTTTTCAAATCTTCTAGAAAAATCATACATTTCCGAATCTTCGGCTCTACCCGAGTATTTATATTCTTTTGGAAGATTTTCCCTGTAATAATCTAAGAAGTTAATAACTTTAAGATTTCTCAAATAATCAGAGATACCTTTGTTTGATGAATGATAAACATCACAATAGAAGTCTTGAAAAACCTCAAATACATCTTTGATACGAATTGACTCAAAAAATTCGAGCAACTGTTCCGGAAATTTGTCACTATTTAAGTGAGCTAATATTTTTTTTGAGTAAACAGAAAAATCACTTTTATATCCGTTAGTTTTTTTCATTTTAGTTTCCTTCTTTCTAACCGAATGGTCGGCTTTATTTATTTCTTAAATTATAAATAGCAAAAAAGAGGTAAGTATAAAACTCACCCCTTGATTTCGATATTATAAATCAATCTATCCTTATTGTAGGATAATACTATATCCAAGAATTTCTGTTTTTCTTCAAAATTTTCGGTGCAGCACTCGGATATCAACTCGCAATTGGAAATTTTACGTTTAATCGTACCTGTTAATTGAATGTATCGTTTAAACACCCAATCTTTTGTAGAAGCCGAATAATTCCTATTATTGTGGATACAATTTTGTTCCCCTTCTGACAAAAATAGAACTAACACATCACAATTTCCGGATTCGTTTATCTTATTGATAAAGGTAAATTTTTCAACGGATTTCATAAAATCGTCGGGATTTAAAAAGTTAGTAACAAGTCTTAGTTTTTTAGGATACCAATTAAGGATATCAAATAGTTTACCAAATACGTAGCTATTTCTAATATCAATGGCTTGTAAAACATCTTTTGTACCTGAAATTGAATCAAAGTGTAATCTTTTATCTTTATTGC